>MWVX01000678.1_pt1 | contig 11107 bp, 10 predicted proteins | sample 1047311 | NCBI WGS metagenome assembly MWVX01 (sample SAMN06349984, study PRJNA376086) | soil metagenome | isolation source: MtG-4 sample Antarctic (ecotone) soil | place: Antarctica | collected 2015-01-13
TAATGGTACTGGAAGAAGTAAAAGGTGTAGTTACCGGACCCGTTACCTTATAACTGTAGCTTCCGGAACCTCCTGTAACGGCGACAGAAATAGAGCCGGTTGAAGTACATCTCGACTCCATGGAGGAGCTGGATATTTGTATAGTGCTGCAATCCTGTGCAGAAATAGTAAGAGAAAATAGCCAGCAAATGCAAATTGAGTAAAGATTTTTCATAGGCGTCTTTTAGGTTGGCAAGTCTCATTTTGGATGCTTGCGGAAATTGGTTTAATTAAGTGCAAGAAACAAAAGTTGCCTTTGGATAGCAATCGTATTACTACGAAACTGGTTGTTTTTAGTACTCGATTTAAATGCCGCTTTATTTGAAAGAAGCCCCGTAATAACCCTTTTTCCAGTTTAGCTTTGCTGGGATTTTTTATTTTTATTTGTTTTGTTCATCAGCGCAAAAAAAGAATTAACAGGGATCGCACAATAAAAAATGAAAAGCTGTACGTATCTATTTTCATATATTATCATTGATGTTATTTTGTGAAGCTTATAAATAATTAAAGAAGCGGGTTGTAAAATGACATTAAGACAAAAAATATTAAATCTGGTATACCCATTCCTTATGGCATTTCGTAAACTGGCATCTGGAAAGAAAATTCTATATAACGAAAAATATATTAAGCCACCGGAATCTATTCATGCACTATCAATACAATTAAATGATGGGAAGATTATTTTATTAAAAAATTATGCGGGCAAAAAAATATTGCTGGTGAATACAGCAAGTGATTGTGCTTACACTGCGCAATATGCTGCATTGCAAAAACTATCGGTACACTTCAAAAAAGAATTAATTGTTATTGGATTTCCTGCTAATGATTTTAAAGAACAGGAGAAAGGCAATGATCAGCAGGTTGCGGGATTTTGCATGGATAACTTTGGTATTAGTTTCCCCTTAGCTAAAAAAAGCAAGGTTGTGAAATCTGCAGAACAAAATGAGGTGTTTCATTGGCTTACACATAAAAAAAGAAACGGATGGAATGATAAAATGCCTTCATGGAATTTTTCTAAATACCTGGTAAACGAAGAAGGTATTCTGACACATTATTTTGATGCATCTATTTCGCCTGTCGGGCATATAGTGATAAAAGCAATTAACCAATAGTAGCATCAATTTATTGTCACAGCATAATGAATGGTTATTAAATTGAAACCTTTTAAACCATGCTCAATATATAAAAAGTACAAGAGAGCCCTTCGCCGGGTTCAGGATAAAGCTGCAATAAAAGATGAATGCAGCAATGCAGTTTGACGCAAATAAAATTTACAATTGTAATTATTCTCTATAATCTTAACTTGGCAGGCAAACAGAATTTTATGCAAAAAATCTTCCCGCTTATAACAAAAAGATTATTAATTACCGTCTTCCTGTTTTCTGTTTTTATTACATCACAAGCACAAACTTCAAAAACAGAAATTTTATGGGATAGTTATGGTGTGCCATATATTTATGGTAAATCCACTGAAGAAATGTACTATGCTTTCGGTTGGTCGCAAATGCATAGCCATGCAAATTTAGTTTTACAATTGTATGGGCAGGCAAGGGGCAGGGCTGCAGAATACTGGGGCAAGAAATATATTAATTCGGACAAGCAAATTCATCTTTTTAATTTGCCGGAACAAGCCAAAAAAAATTATAAACTGCAAGAAGCCGGGTACAAAGTTTATCTCAATGCTTTTGTAAAGGGAGTAAATGCTTATGCCAAAGCAAACCCCGATAGCATTGGAAAAGAATTTCAGCAGGTATTGCCGGTTACTGCTTATGATGTATTAGCGCATAGTACAAGGGTTGTCTGCCTTGAGTTCTTAGGGCGTGGTGATATAGTCAATAGCATACGATTAACAACTCCGGGTTCTAATTCCATAGCGATCGGGCCCTCAAGATCAGCATCAAAAAATGCTCTACTGCTCGCCAATCCACATTTACTTTGGACAGATTTTTTTACATTTTATGAAGCTCATTTAAATGCACCCGGTTTTAGTGCTTACGGTGTTTCTCTAATAGGGTTTCCGGGATTAAATATTGCTTTTAATCAAAACCTTGGATGGACACACACCGTTAATACTATCGATGCCAGCGACAGGTATGAACTTATACTAAAAGATGATGGCTATCTCCTCGACGGCACAACATTACCTTTTGAAAAAAGATCGGTTACCATGAAAGTTCGTCAGGATGATGGAACCATACAGGAAGAAAATCTGACGTACAAATATGCAAAACATGGGCCGGTGGTGGGAGAGAAAAATGGTAAGGCGTATGCTGTTCGCATTGCAGGTTTAGAAAATGCTTCTATGGGTGCACAATATCATAAAATGGGAAAAGCAAAAAATTTTGCTGAGTTTGAATTGGCAGTAAAAATGATGCAAAATCCTATGTTCAATATTGTATATGCAGATAATGCCGGCAATATTATGTACCTGTTCAATGGAAATGTTCCGGTAAGGACGGAAGGTGACTGGAAGTTTTGGAATGGAACGGTAGATGGCACATCGTCAAAATATATCTGGAGCAAAACACATCCTTATAATGACCTCCCCAAACTTTTTAACCCCGCTACGGGCTTTGTACAAAATGCAAATGATCCGCCCTGGACAAGTACTTATCCTGTTGCTTTAGATCCAAATAAATTTCCTGCTTATATGTCGCCGTTAGATATGGGTTTACGTCCGCAACGTGCAGTCAACATGATAAAAGATGATGTCTCCATAAGTTTTGAAGAACTGGTTGGCTATAAATTGAATACAGAAATGGAAGCGGCGCATCGTTTTTTAGATGATCTTCTGGCAGCTGTTGATCAATACCCCGATAGCATCGCTGCCAAGGCTGCAACCGTTTTAAAAGCCTGGGATAAATCGGGCAATGCAGAAAGTAAAGGCGCCGTTTTATTTGAGCAGTGGTTTAATAAATTGAATAAGGAAATGGTTGCTAAGCCCTGGGATTTGGCAGAACCTGTATCTACACCTGATGGTTTAAAAGATCCTAAAAAAGCAGTAAAATTATTAGTGCAGGCAGCAGGCGAAGTTTTGAAAAAATATGGTTCTCTTGATGTTGCTTATGGCGAAGTGAACAGGTTCAGAGCAAATAATGTTGATTACCCTGGAAATGGTGGAACAGATAGATTAGGTGTTTTTAGAACCATGTATTTTAGAGAAGATAAGGATAAAAAAAACCGGGCTTACCATGGAGATACATACGTGGCAATAACAGAATTTGGTAAAAAAGTAAGCGCCAGTGTTTTGTTGAGTTACGGCAATTCATCTCAACCCGGCAGTAAACATGCAGGCGACCAACTACAGTTATTATCACAAAAAAAAATGCGTCCAGCCCTGTTAGAAAAAGCTGATGTTTTAAAAAACCTTGAAAAGAAGGAAGTCGTTAGCATTTTAAATAATCAATAGCGAAGAATGTCAGGAATGTAAAAAGTATTTATCGATGCTTAAGTCTCAAAAGGGATGTGAGGCAAAAGAAAGATCAGTTTTACTTCTGACGTTTTACTTCTCACTCCTTGTATTTACACAGCGCATTTCTCATGATAATTGATCAATTGAATAGGTGATTTTTGAAAATGATAATCACCATATTTTTCTATTATTTCATCCAGCACTTCATCTATCAATTCCGGCTCATTTAGTGTAACCAGGCGTAAGCGAAACTCTTTAATATTTGCAAGCCCTTTTAAATAATTTGTATAATGCCGGCGCATTTCATTAATACCAACCACTTTCCCTTTCCAATTTACAGAAAGATATAAATGCTGTTTGATAACATTTATGCGCTGATGAATAGTTGGAGCAGGAAGATGTTCACCTGTTTTTATAAAGTATTTTATTTCATTAAATATCCAGGGATAACCAATAGCAGCCCGCCCAATCATAATACCATCTACGCCGTAGCGGTTTTTATATTCAACGGCTTTCTCAGGAGAATCAATATCGCCATTTCCAAAAATGGGAATATGAATGCGAGGATTATTTTTAACCTTAGCAATATTCGTCCAGTCAGCACTTCCTTTATATAATTGGCAACGGGTACGGCCGTGAATAGCTAAGGCTTTTATTCCTACATCCTGCAGTCGCTCAGCCACTTCTTCAATATTAATGGTGCTGTCATCCCAACCCAATCTTGTTTTTACTGTTACGGGTAATGAAGTAGAACTAACAACTGCCCTTGTCAAACGAACCATAAGATCGACATCTTTTAGCACACCCGCACCCGCTCCTTTACAAACCACTTTTTTTACAGGGCATCCAAAATTAATGTCGAGTAAGTCGGGATTAACGGCCTCTACAATTTTAGCGCTAAGAGCCATAGCCTCTTCATCCCCACCAAATATCTGAATTCCAACTGGACGTTCTTCTTCAAAAATATCGAGCTTCTTCCGACTTTTTATAGCATCGCGAATCAACCCTTCACTGCTGATAAATTCAGTGTACATCAAATCCGCTCCTTCGGATTTGCAAACAGCACGAAAAGGTGGATCACTCACATCTTCCATGGGTGCCAGCAGCAATGGAAAATCAGGTAATTCTATGTTAGCTATTTTTATCAATGGAGATGTAATGTTTTTATGAGGCCTTATCTTGCAGCCTCTTTATAAGAATGCAAATCTACAATACAGAATCGGGCAGTTATGCAAACATATCTTAAAACCCGCCCCGCATGGCTTCAATTGCTATTGTTTTTGGGAATGTCGTTTGGCATCCTGATGGTTGTTATTTTAATTGGAGGGATTATACTTTCTAAAATTACCGGCATAAGCCTGCTGCAAATGGGAAGTGTAAATAATTGGGATACAAATGATCCAAATATATTGCTCATGCTCAGGGGGATGATGGTACTGCAGTTCCTCGGTTTATTTTTAATTCCTTCCCTACTGTTTGCCTATTTTTCCGATCCGCATCCATTACGCTACCTGGGGTTAAAGAAACCAACCAAAACAATTTATTGGGTTTTAGGTATTGCTGCTATGCTAATCGCTATCCCTTTAGTAGAATATACTGGTGTATTGAATAAACAATTTCCATTTGGTGAAGGCATGCAAAAATGGATGCAGAGTATGGAGGAAGAAGCTGCCAAAACAATACAATTTATGCTGGCAAAAATTACCGTTTCAGATCTTATTCTTAACCTAATTTTAATTGCTCTTTTTGCCGGAGTAGGAGAAGAGCTATTTTTTCGCGGCGTGCTGCAGCGCTTATTTATAAAAGCATTTAAAAATCCCTGGGCAGGTATTATTATAGCCGCATTTGTTTTTTCTTTTTTTCACTTTCAGTTTTTTGGGTTTATCCCACGTTTTTTATTAGGCATTTTATTAGGTGCTGTTTATTGGTACAGCGGAAGTTTATGGCCGGCCATCATTGCTCATTTTGGTTATGATGCTTTCTTTATTACCCTGGCTTATTTTCAACCCCAGCTAATTCAGAATACAGAAGCAACTTTATTTGATCGATCAGGCCTGGCCATCATGGCGTTAGTAAGCGCTGCAATGGTTGCTGCTATTGTGTGGTGGATGAAAAAATTGACTGTCACTACTTACGAAAATGTATATGCAGGTGATAAACCAGGTACATCGGAAAAGGATTTTACTCTTTAGCATGGCATTTCAATGGCAAACATTCAGAACCAGGGTATTAACATCTATTGTTTTTGTAGCAGTGATGGCCTTTGGATTATTCTGGAGCCGTTGGTCTTTTTTTATACTGTTCAGTGTTATACATTTTGGCTGCTGGGTAGAGTATCAACGTTTAGTTGCCCGTTTTAATAAAGATTATAATCTCATTACTTCATTTCATAAATATGGAGTGATGCTGGGTGGCTGGTGCCTGATGCTTTATTTCACCAATAGTGAATTGCAGTTGTTTGGCATACGATTTAGTGAAGCAGGCTGGTGGGCTGGGTTGGCCATGCTATTTTTAATACCACTCATAATTTTTATTGAATCAAAAAAATTCTTTTTAAACAACATTGGGTATTCATTTGTTGGCCTGCTTTATATTTCATTATCCCTTGGGTTATTAGTTTACCTGCGTAACCGTTGGATAGAAGAAGATTACCAGTTGAGTATGACCATTCCACTGTTGATCATTTTTACGTTGTGGGTTAAGGACACTATGGCTTACATTGTTGGGTCTTTGATTGGTAAAACACCGCTTACATCCATTTCGCCAAAAAAAACCTGGGAAGGAACAGTAGGAGGGATTGTTTTAGCTATTATCACTATGTGCCTGGTTGCGTATTTCACCGGAAGATTTTCTATTTTACATACGGCCATTATTGCTGCTATTGCAAGCATTGCAGGAACCTATGGAGATCTGTTTGAAAGCAAATTAAAACGAATGGCTGGCGTAAAGGACAGCGGCCATCTCATGCCTGGCCATGGCGGTTTTTTAGACCGTTTTGATTCGTTGCTTTTTGCTGTTACGGTTGTGTGGTTTTATGCGGCTTTTCTGTAAGTAGGTTTAACGTTCAAGTATTTGCGAAGGCAAGGGATTCAATGTCGTCTGCCCGTAACCAATGCTGATTTGAAAATATGAAGTTGAAGTTATAAACTCAAGTTGAAAATTGAACGTCGAGCCCGAACGGATGCTGATGCTTGCACATAGCTGATGTTACATTGTCCAGCCCTGCTTTTGTAAATACTTTTGTTGCCTGCCGTACTTTTTGTTATTGAATGATTCTTTTATTTTAACAAAAATTGTCGTGTCCAATTTAAGATAGCTTTCTTACAGTCGTCAGAATAAGGAATTGTTTTAAATGAGCCATTGTAACATAAAGAAGAAATCTTAAAACCATGATTAACTCCTTTAATAACTATAGTATCAAAATTGTAAGGAAGTCCACGTGGAAAAACCTTGCTTAATTCCTTTACACACCAAGCCGGATATACCATAGCGTCATTTTCAGCAAACATTAGTAAAATTGGCTTGTCAATTTTTTTTAAATAACTACCCGGTTCAAATTTCTTAATTACTTTAAGCTGCTTCCAGTTTTCCTTAAAAGGGAATAAGGAGGTAAAAAATAAATCACGGCTTACACTTTTTCCAGCTTTGCGATTTGCTTTGATGCTATCCAGGTTTTCAGCACAAATAAATTTAGTCTGGTAGTCATTAATTAATTGTGTTTTTACGCTAAAGGTGGGCCCAGCCATTGATATTCCACCAACAAATGTTTCAGGATATTTAGCTAAGCATATTTGTACAATCCACCCACCCTGGCTGTGTCCAACAACGGCTATTTTATTTGTATCAATATTGGAAAGTGTTTTTAAATAATCTGCTGCTGCCTTTACATCGGCTGCTCGTTCTTCAAAGCTTGTGCTAAACCATTTGCCTTCCGATTGACCTATTCCTCTTTTGTCAAAGTATAAAAGAGCAACACTGTCCAGCGGTAAATTCTTCTCGAAAAGGGAGTCAAGAAGTTTAGTATAGTTTGACGCATACGACGATAATGCTGAACCAACACTAAAAATAATAACAGGAAATTTTCTACCGGATGTTTTAGGTACTAACAGGTTTCCTTTTAATGTGTATTTGCCACTTTTAAAAGAAATTGGTATTCCTTTTCCATAAGATGTGGTATCCAGGTCTGATAGTTCATTTCTTGAAGAAATTATTTCGTTATGCACAAAATTGGCATAGAGTGACAAAGCCAATATTATAAGAATGCTTGTAATCAGAATTTTTTTTATCATTTTCATTAAGGTGATAGTCTAATGTGTGATAGAGTAATTTTAGTGTTATTTAGTATGACCGTCAACTCGTCGCTTGACGCAACTAATGTAGCATAAAGATTTATAACCAAGCGCATTATAAATGCTAATGCCGGCCAGTAACATTCGTTATGAAAACCACGCACATAATCCCCAATCGCCTAATTTTACGTTTTACAATTTCTACATGCAAATACACAAGGAAGGCTTTCAAACCATTATCATCAGTATTGTTGTTGTAGCTATTATTAATTTGCTAACACTTTTTTTTGTCACCGCCCGTTACCCGGTAATTGGGTGGATCGTTACTATTGGTACAGTAGGTCTGCTCATTTTTATTCTTTCTTTTTTTCGTATACCCAAACGCATATATGCCGAAGGCGAGGATGATATTGTTGCCCCTTGCGATGGTACAGTGGTAGTGATTGAAGAAGTAGAGGCTGATGAATATTTTAAAGACCGGCGTTTACAGCTTTCCATTTTTATGAGCCCGCTGAATGTGCATGTAAACCGTAACCCTGTGAGCGGTGAAGTGTTGTACAGCAAATATCATAAAGGAAAATACCTCGTGGCCTGGCATCCCAAATCATCTTTAGATAATGAACGGCATTCTGTAGTTTACAAAACGGGGGAAAAAGAACTACTGGTCAAGCAAATTGCAGGTGCTCTTGCCAAACGCATCGTAAATTATTTAAAACCCGGCGATCAGGTGGCGCAAGGAGCAGAAATGGGCTTTATTAAATTCGGCTCCAGGGTTGATCTTTTATTACCTACCGATACCAGGGTGGAAGTAAAGATCAACCAGAAAGTAAAGGGCGGTGTTACCGTTCTTGGAAAATGGTAAACTTAATATTGGGCTTTGGCTAATGGTTAAAGAATTTTAGTAACTTAGTAATGTAAATTTTTACCATGAAAAAATATATTCTTGTTGGCGTGGCTGCTCTCTTCACTACTGCTGCTGTTACAGCAACTGTACTTGAAACCAAAGAAAAGACCGCTGTAAAAAAAGAAGTGAAGAAAGTGGAAAAGAAGAAATCCTGTAATAAGGTAAAAACTTCCTGCTTCTTCAGCTAAAAAAATTAAGTCTTCCAGTCCGGGAGACTTTTTTCATTTAAAATCCCCCTTACGAACATTTTTGAGAAGAACACTCCGCCCTCCACCTTTAAAAAAGGGGAATGTGAGACATTTGCTTCTGCATGAAATTTGTACGGGGGATCTCATTGTGCTGTAAAGCTTTTAGAATAAAATTTACAACCTCTTAGAAAATACTCTCTAATTCCTTCAAAGAACTTACGGTAAAAGTGGGTTTTATATCCTGCGGGGCAGTGCTGAAATTTACATGCACCTGGTCCATACCAACACCCATGGCACCGGCAATATCCACATCAAGTGTATCGCCAATCATAATGCTTTCACTTACCGTTGCCCCCGCTTTGGCAAGCGCATATTCAAAAATTTCTTTTTGTGGTTTCAGGCTGTTTGATCCTTCTGACGTAATAATTTCATTAAAAAAAATATTCAGTCCGCTGGTTTGTAATTTACTGTGTTGCGTTTTTTCAAACCCGTTTGTGATTAGATGAAGCCGGTAACCTTTGACTGTTAAGTATTGCAGCACTTCTTTTGTGTGTGGAAATAAAATAGTTCGTGTTGGTAACAATTGCAAAAAAAGATCACCCATTTCCCTTGCAAGGGTTTCGTCCGCAATACGAAAATCAAGCAGGGCAAGCCACATTCTTTTTAACCGTAGCTCCTCGTGTTTTATCTGGCCTTTACGATATTTATCCCATAATTTTTCATTGTGCTGCAAATAATTTTTATGAAAGAGATCAAAATCGTAGATCCCTTTATCATGCAATTTTAATTCCCGGTGCAAATGCACCAGTGTCTCTCTTGCGTTAGCATCAAAATCCCAAAGTGTATGGTCGAGATCAAAAAAAATATGTTTGTACTTCCCATGTGAGTGGGTGCTCATTCGATTTTAGATTTTAGATTTGCAGGTTCGCTGTGTAAATACTATTACTTTGTAAATAAACAAAAATAAGATGAACGCAGTTATAACCGGGGCATCCAGAGGAATGGGTAAGGCGATTGCCAAGATTTTTGCAGTACATGGATACAATTTATATTTAACGGCCCGCACAGAAGGTACTTTGTTGCAAACAGTTGAAGAATTAAAAACTGAATTTTCAACAATTACGATAGATGCAAAAGCGTTTGACCTGTGTAATAAACAACAGGCGCAATTATTTGGTCAATGGGTGGTGAACGTCGTTGATGTAGTTGATGTACTGGTCAACAATACGGGCACCTTCGTTCCCGGTAATATTTCAGATGAACCGGATGGGGTATTAGAAAGTATGCTGGAGGTAAATCTTTTCAGCGCATATCACGTAACAAGGGCTTTACTGCCTAAAATGATAGCAAATAAAACAGGACATATATTCACCATTTGCTCTATTGCCAGTTTAGCTGCCTATCCTAATGGAGGGGCTTATAGTATTTCAAAATATGCTTTGTTAGGGTTTACAAAAAATTTGAGAGAAGAATTAATACCACACCATATAAAAGTAACCGCTATTATTCCCGGTGCTGTATTTACTGATTCATGGGAAGGGAGTGGTGTTAGTGAAGACCGAATTATGGAACCGGAAGATATCGCCACGCTGATCTATACAGCCAGCCGTTTATCGCCGCAGGCAACAGTTGAAGAAATTATCATTCGTCCGCAATTGGGAGATCTCTAAAACGCCCACCTAAATCCCCGTCCGACTGGTCATCACGGCGGACTCCCGGGGAGAGGACTTCGCCGCGCACAAGGCCGGCTTTGAGAAGAGTAAAACCTGCCTCAATTATTCGGTTCTGTGTAGATGCTAAACCCCTCCTTCGGTCCCGCTGAAGCGGGATGGGGAGGCTTCCGCATATTTATATCCTACTCCGCGCACCGAATAAAAATACACAGGATTGCGACTGTCTTCTTCGAAGTATTTGCGAAAGTTTAAAATGAAGTTGTCAATGGTACGTGTGGTGGGGTAAACATTGTAGCCCCAAACTGACTGAAGTATTTTTTCTCTTGTCACCACTTCGTTTTTATTTTCTATTAAAAGCTTTAGTAGCATGGTTTCTTTTTTACTCAGGGCAATTTTTTCGCCGGTTTTTGTTATAGCTTCCTGTGCCTTAAAGTTAAGTTTGTGTCCGCCGAATGAATAGCTATCATCCAGGGTTGATTTATCCTGTAATTTTTTGTTTTTCTGAATCAATTTTTTAACACGTAATAAAAGCTCTTCGAGGTTAAAGGGTTTGGTTAAATAATCATCAGCACCTTTTTTTAAACCCAGCACCCTGTCTTCGC
>MWVX01000679.1_pt1 | contig 11106 bp, 4 predicted proteins | sample 1047311 | NCBI WGS metagenome assembly MWVX01 (sample SAMN06349984, study PRJNA376086) | soil metagenome | isolation source: MtG-4 sample Antarctic (ecotone) soil | place: Antarctica | collected 2015-01-13
CCTTTCGTACTTCATCTTTAAATAAAGAGCGCAAGGGCTCTACCAAACTTAAATGCATTTTCTTTGGTAAGCCACCAACATTGTGATGTGATTTAATAGTAACTGAAGGCCCATGTACGGAAACACTTTCAATTACATCCGGGTAGATAGTGCCTTGCCCCAGCAAGGAAACCTTTTTTATTTTTTTGGCACTGTTCTGGAAAACATCAATAAAAGATTTTCCAATTGCTTTTCGCTTTTCCTCAGGATCTTTTTTGCTTTTTAATTGTTTATAAAAATTTTTTTTCGCGTCAACCCCTTTTACATTTAGGCCCAACTTTTTATAGGTAGATAAAACATCTTCAAATTCATCTTTGCGTAACAAACCGTTGTCTACAAATATCCCCGATAAATTTTTGCCAATTGCTTTGTGTATCAGCATAGCTGCAACAGTAGAATCAACACCTCCACTTAATGCCATAATAACTTTTTGATCACCGATTTGTTTTTTTAAGCTGTTGATCGTATCTGTAATAAAATGAGCAGGGGTCCAGTCTTGCTTGCAGCCACAAATATTGATCAGAAAGTTTTGAAGTATTTTTTTGCCTTCAATGGAATGATATACTTCGGGATGAAATTGCAAACCATACAAAGGAAAGCCAGTTGATAGTTGTGAGTTTACCGTTGACTGTTTACCGTTTACTATTGACAATTCGTTTGTGAAAACTCCTTCACCTTTCTCAATTGCCAATTGCCCGTTGCTTATTTGTCTAAATGCTGCGACAGGTATATTATCTGTAGTTGCAAGCAGCTCAAAATGGTCAGGTAATTTTTTTATGGAATCTGCGTGGCTCATCCAGACCTGGGAAGCAGGTAATAAATTTTGAATTAGATCATCCTCTTTTTCCAGGTGCAATACGGCGCGGCCATATTCACGTTTGCTGCTTTTTTCAACTTTACCACCAAATTGCAATGCCATTAACTGCGCACCATAACAAATGCCCAACAAAGGCGTTTTCTTTGCTAATGATTTTACATCTATTTGCGGTGCATTTTTATCATTTACAGAAAAAGGCGAACCGGAAAGAATAATTCCTTTTATAGAGTTGTCAATTTTGATTTTTTTTGAAAATGGAACAATCTCACAGAAAACATTGGCTTCACGCACAGCACGGGCAATTAACTGAGTGTATTGGGAGCCAAAATCAAGAATAAGAATCTTTTCTGTCATGGGCTGCGAAGGTAACTTCTGATTTTAGATTTTCGATTTCAGATTTCTGTCCTCTTTCAGGCTGGTATTATGATGCCTTCTAATTTCCAATTTCTTCCTAATTTGTAACCTCAAACCAAACTTTTTAAGTCTAACAAAAAAAATGCTCATGAGAAATATATCTTTTGCACTCATCATTTTTCCGGTTTTGATAAGCTCCTGTGAATTTATGGGAGGAAAAAGAGTGACGGGTAATGGCGTGATGTCGACGCAACAAAGAAGCGTGGGCGATTTTAATGGAGTAGATGTATCTGGTCCAGTTAAGGTTTTTATTTCACAGGGTTCGGTATCATCAGTGAAGATAGAAGGAGATGAGAATTTGCTGGAATACATTGAAATAGATAATCATGGGCACGATTTAGAAATCAGAACCCGGAGAGGTTATAACCTGCGGCCGCGGACCGGGCTGAAAGTATATGTGACCGCTCCTTCATTTGATAAATTGGCTGTAACAGGGAGCGGGGAATTAAAAACGCTATCTAAAATTTCTAATAATAAAAACATGGATGTGAATGTAACCGGGAGTGGGGATATGAATGTGAATATAGATGCTCCCTCTATTAACACGAATATTACAGGTAGCGGAAACATACGGATAAATGGCGGAACCAGAAATTTTTCTACAGAAGTAACAGGAAGTGGTGAAGTGCATGCTTTTGATTTATTAAGCGAAAGCACCGATGTTGAAATATCGGGTAGTGGTGATGTAGAGGTTTTTGCAAGCAAACAACTAAAAATCAGTATCTCCGGTTCGGGTGATGTAAAATACAAAGGGAACCCTACTGTCAATCAGTCTATAAATGGAGCCGGCAATGTTCGAAAAATATAGCTGAATTTTTCATTTGCCCTGCACTTTTAGAACAGGGCAATAGATATTCTTACTAACCACATGCGCTTCGGCAGAGCAAGTCGCACACTGGATCACCTTATTAGAAATAAACACACAAAGTTTTTATTTAAAAATCCGTTCACAGGTTTACATATTTTACCTTAATCCAAATATTTCTATTACGACCTTTATCATCTGTGCAGGAAATTTTCACATGCCCCTCTTGCGGCACAAAAAAACATTTTTCATTTGCACCAGTTGTTTTATAAAATTGGTCGTTGATGTACCAATAAATTTTTGTTACGTCATTGGGTGTATGTGCCGTTAACTGTAAGGGTTCTTTTTCTTTTTTATTTATAAAATAATCGGTACCGTTTGTCGGCGAAGTAATAAAAGGAGCCGAGCCTTTAAAAATTTTTTCGCATTCCGGATTATGCGGCGGAATTCGATCGTAGGCAATGGCTTGTTGAAAAAAATAATCCTGCATTTCGGGAGCAATTACACGGAACATTTTTTTTTGATAACCTTCTGCCGGCAAACAATCAATACAATAACTAATTTTTTCATTTGCAGCAATCTTTATTTCTTGTAAATGCTGACAGGGCACTGTCGAACTTACCAGCGGAATGTAATGATCTAAAATAAAATTCGTGCAATACTCGCCCGGTGGCAAACCTGTTTCGCTGCAAACTTTTCTTATGTCGCTCTCCTGTGGAGGTGCAAACCAATCCCCGGCGTTGTTATAATCAATACTATTAAAAATTTTGAAAAGGAGCGGGGTGGCAGTGTTGGAACCACTTAGCTCTGGTACGCCTTGTGCTGAAAAATTTCCTACCCACACACCGACTGTATATTGTTTATTGTAGCCAATACTCCATGCATCTTTCCGCCCATACGAAGTGCCTGTCTTCCACGCAATTTTAGGCATATTCTCCGTTGCCTGCCAGCTAATGGGAAAATCAGGGCGGCCTACTTTAGAAAGAATATTTGTAATTAAATAACTGGCAGCAGGAGACAAAAGAGTAATTTTTTTTGATGCTTGAGTATTTTGTGTAAACACAGGTGGCGAGTAAACTCCACCATTTGCAAATGCAGAAAATAAAGCTGTCAATTGCTCCAGTGTAGTACCGCACCCACCAAGGATTAAAGAAAGCCCAAGGCCATTTTGTTCTTTTTGAATTTGTTTGAAATCTGCTGCAACCAATTGGCTGATCATTTTTTCTTTGCCTATTAATTCCAGGCTTTTTACTGCAGGAATATTTAATGAGTGCTCTAATGCATACTCCATGGTTACATAACCATTATATTTTTGGTCATAGTTCTCGGGTGCATATCCATTGTAGTTAACAGGTACATCAGTCAATACCATTTTTGGAGTGAGCAAACCTTCATCAATACATAAGCCATATAGCAAAGGTTTTAATGTGCTACCGGGTTGCCGGATAGCAGCGGCTCCATTTACCTGTCCACCATCTGTTGTATCGTTAAATGCTGCGGAACCGAGATAGGTAATTACCTGCTTCGTTTTATTATCAATGATAACCACCGAAGCGTTGCGGATGTTTTTTAATCGTAAGGTCCTTATATAATCTTTAGTAAGTTGTTCAACTTTTAATTGTGTATTTAACCTGATAGTAGTTTTAATTTCATTTTCATGTAGCTGTTTTTTTAATTTGTAAGCCAGGTGCGGAATGAAATGCGGAACGACACTTCGTTTGGTAACCAGTGGTTCCGATAAGGCATCTTCAATTTCTTTTGTTGTAAACACTTTGCGTTTTGCAAACCGGTGCAGCCATACATTCCTTTCCTGTACAATCAGTTCATTATTTTTTCCAATAACTAAAGATGAAGGTCGATTTGGAATAATGGATAAAGAAGTTATTTCTGCCAGTGATAAATGATCGGGATTTTTATTGAAATAGAGTAGGGAGGCTGCCTTCACTCCTTCAATATTTCCACCATAAGGTACCAGGTTCAGGTACAATTGTAATATTTCATTTTTATTGTACTTCCATTCTAATTGTAAAGCCCGGAAAGATTCAAGCACCTTGGCAGCAAAGGTTCGTTTGCGATGTTCGAGTGCTTTTGCAACCTGCATAGTAATGGTAGACGCACCTGAAGTTCTTTTTAATCGTAAAAGATTATTAAAAGCTGCCCTCGCAACTGCAAAAAAATTAATTCCTGGATGATTATAAAAATACCTGTCTTCTTTTGCGATAATCGTTTTGCGCAGAAGTGGAGAAATTTCGGATAGCTCAGTTTTCATTCTCCATTTTTCATCTGTAGTGAGATAGGCGTTAATTAATTCTCCTTTGGAATCTCTTACGATTGTTGAGTATTCAATTTTATCCGGAAGTGGGAAAAGTATATTCAATAACAAAAAAGATAAGAAGAACAGGATGATCGCAATTACAAATCTTTTAACAAGCAACAATAAAGTTTGCTTTGTAACTTTCTTCTGCAGTCTTTTATATGGACTCATCGAGTCATCCTCCGTAGCTTTTACACTTCTAAATTCTGTTTTCTTTTTAGTATTTAAGAAACTGACTTAAAATTTAACGCTTCACAATTTTATTTTATCTTCCTGTTACAACCAAACCATTATGCGCATCAAAATTTCGTTCGCAACTATTACCCTTATAGTTGCTGTTTTTTTGGCATCCTGTAAACAAGATAATGTTGCTGTGGATTTTACTAATGCTAAAGGAGAAGTGCCACAATTAGGAAATCTTGTTTTCCGCTTTAATAAATTATTGATGGCCGATTCTCTTTTAGATAATTGGGATTCTACTGAATACATTTCTTTTGACCCGGCTATTCCTGGCCGTTTTCGCTGGAGCGGCCCTGATGAACTGGTATTTTCACCATCACGCCCGCTATCACCTGCCACTTCTTATGATGTAAATATTAAAGACGAGGTATTACGTTATAGCAAATACGACAAAGTACAAGACAAAGACAAAATAAAATTTCATACTGCAGCCTTGCAGTTAACAGATGCGCATGTAACCTGGATGTTAAAAGATGAAAGAAGCAAAGCAGCAGTGCCCCAGGTAAATCTTCAATTTAATTACCCGGTGAACCCAAATAATTTTAAAAATAAATTAAGCATTGAAGTAGATGGAAATAAAACAGATTTTACTGTACAAACTTTATCGCCAAGCAATGAAATTGGTATCAGGTTAAACGCAATTAAGGTAGAGGATAAAAGCCATGAGGCAAAGATCACTATTGCCGAAGGATTAGGAGCGGAAGGAGGTAAAAACAATACTACGGATGGAATTACTACATCTCTTTCGATTCCTTCTCCATTTGTATTACATATAAATGAGGTGCATGCTGAGCATGATGGCACAGAAGGGATTGTGCATATAAATTCCAGCCAGCAATTAACCGGAGAGAATATAAAATCTTATTTCAAATTTGAACCTGCAGTTAGTTATACTGTTGAGCCATCCTCTAAAGGTGTTATTTTACGAAGCGATAAATTTAGTGCAGAAAACAGTTATGCAGTAACCATTGCAAAAGGCCTGCGTGGAACGGTTGGTGGTGTTTTAAAAGAAGATTATAATGGGGGTGTAGCTTTTGGGCAGTTGGAATCGGATGTAAAATTTACGAATAGCAAAGGTGTTTATTTATCCAGGCGTGGTGGTGGAAATATTGAAGTAAGAATTACAAACGTTCAAAAACTAAAGCTGGTAATTTCTAAGATTTACGAGAGCAATTTGCTGATGGCGCAGCGCTATGGTTACTATCCAAAAGATAACGATGATAACGATGCGCAGCATGCGAGTTATAATGAAGAGGAGAGTGATGAGGAATATAATGAATCAGTTGCCGGTGATATTGTGTACACAAAAGAAATTGATGTCCGCTCGCTTCCAAAATCTGGTGCTGGTCGTACTCTCAACATCTCGCAATTTGAAGATCGCTTACCTGATTTGAAAGGCATTTATCATGTGATGATACGATCTACAAAAGATTATTGGGTAAGGGACAGCCGGTTTATTTCGCTTTCAGATATTGGTTTAATTGCCAAACTGGAAAAAGATAAAATAGTTGTTTTTGCTAATTCTTTAAAAACTGCAACAGGGCTTGATGGAGTTACCTTAAATGTTTATGGGAGCAATAACCAACTCATTGGTACCGGGGCAACCAATGGCGATGGTGTGGCCGAACTTGCTATTTCAAAAACAGAAGCAATTGGTTTTAAACCGGCCATGATCATTGCAAAAACAGCAGATGATTTTACTTATTTGCCATTTAATAACACAAAAGTAAATATGTCAAGATTTGATGTGGGTGGCAAACGTAATAATGCCACCGGTCTTGATGCTTTTGTGTATTCCGAACGAGATATTTACAGGCCCGGGGAAAAAATTAATTATGCTGTTTTGTTAAGGGACAGGCAATGGAAAAGCCCGGGTGAAATTCCAATTAAAATAAAATTTTCATTGCCAAATGGTAAGGAATTAAAAACGTTTAGAAAAGGGTTGAATGAGCAAGGCTCAACTGAAGGAAGTCTGGATATTGCAGTGTCGGCCATTACGGGTAGTTACTTAATGGAGGTATATAGCTCAAATGATGTTTTGCTTTCTTCCAAAAATTTCATGATAGAAGAATTTGTGCCCGATCGCATTAAAGTATCTGCAAAACTGGATAAACCTTTTTTAAAACCGGGCGATAAAGCCTCCCTATCTATTAGTGCTATTAATTTTTTTGGCCCGCCTGCTGCCAATCGTAATTATGAAACGGAAATACAAGTAAAGCAAAAGTATTTTGCTGCAAAAAATTTTAAAGACTATGAATTTGCTTTAGCCAACCAGCAATCTTTTTTTGATAAAGTTGTTAAAGAAGGAAAAACGGATGCAGAAGGAAATGCCATTGAGAGCTACGTGGTGCCGCCATTATATAATAATACTGGTTTGCTACAGGCAAATTTTTATACTACTGTTTTTGATGAAACCGGTCGCCCGGTAAGCCGCATGGTATCGGCTGAAATTTTTACGCAAGATGTTTTTCATGGAATAAAAGATGATGGCTCATATTATTATCCCTTAAATCAACCCGTAACATTTAAACTTGTTTCTGTTAATAAAGATGGTGCGACAGTGTCCGCGACTGCCAATGTCAAAATTATTAAACATGAATACCGTACGGTGCTCTCAAAAAGCGGTAGCTATTTCCGTTACGATTCGCAGAAAGAAGATAAACTAATGAGGGAAGGGACTATAAATATTTCCAACGCTACTAATTATGTTTATATCCCTAACTCCCCTGGTGATTATGAAATTCGTGTTTACAGGCCGGGGTCCAATGCCTATGTAAGTAAAAGCTTTTACAGTTATGGGAGCTGGGGCGGCGATAACAGTTCATTTGAGGTAAATAACGAAGGACATATTGATATTGAGGTTGATAAGGAAAATTATAATAATGGTGATATAGCAAAGGTTTTATTTAAAACACCATTCAGTGGTAAAATGCTGGTAACAACAGAAAGGGATGGCCTGATTTCTCATCAATATGTAAATGTGGAAAAACGATCAGCAACGATTGATTTAAAACTTACAGGTGATCATGTGCCAAACGTTTACATTACTGCAACACTAATTAAGCCGCACGAAGTTTCGGACATTCCACTAACGGTTGCGCATGGTTTTCAAAATATAAAAGTGCAAGAGAAAAGCAGGAAACTTGGAGTTGAAATTACAGCGCAAAAATCTTCACGGTCTAACACACACCAAAAAATAAAAATTAAATCTGCACCTAACAGTTATGTAACGCTTGCAGCGGTTGACAATGGCGTACTACAGGTTACGGATTTTAAAACCCCTGATCCATACAATTATTATTATCAGAAAAAAGCATTAGAGGTAGCAGCCTATGATATGTACCCCTTGCTATTTCCGGAAATGTATTCGAAATTAAGCAGTACGGGTGGAGATGGTGAAGGGGATATGGAAAAAAGGGGAAATCCCATGCCGGCAAAGCGCATCAAAATCTTATCGTATTGGAGTGGCATTAAAAAAACAAATAATAGCGGTGTTGTGGATTTTGAGTTTGATATACCACAATTCAACGGACAGGTTCGTTTAATGGCGGTAGCGTATAAAGATGAGAAGTTTGGTAATGCAGAAGCAACCATACAAGTAGCTGACCCGATTGTTATCAGTTCGTCTATTCCAAGATTTTTAAGCCCTGGAGATACACTGCTGATGCCGGTTACCTTAAACAATACAACTTCCCGCAATGCAACAGGCAAGGCTTCTGTTTCTGTAACGGGCCCAATGAGAGTTGTGGGTAATAATGCACAGTCAATAAATATTAATTCAAATAGTGAAAGCAGGGTTGCGTTTCAAATTGTAGCAGATAGAACAATAAATGTTGGAAAAATAGTGGTCAACGTAACTGCTTTGGGTGAAAAATTTATTGAGGAAACAGAGATAGGAGTAAGGCCTCCATCAACATTACAAAAAGTTTCCGGCAGTGGGTCAATAGTCGGGGGCACTTCTCAAAAAATAATAATGCCTCAAAATGATTTTATTACGGGGAGCACTAAATATGAATTGATCGTTAGTAAATCTCCTGTAGCAGAATTATCTGATCAGCTACGGTATTTAATACAATATCCTTATGGATGTACAGAGCAAACAATATCTGCTGCTTTCCCGCAATTATATTTTGCCGATTTAGCCGATAAACTCAAATTAGGAAATCAAAATAATAATGCAAGCAGCAATGTAATGGAAGCTATTCGCAGAATAAAAATGCGGCAGTTGTATAATGGTGCGGTTACACTTTGGGATGGCGAAGGCACAGAAGATTGGTGGACGACAACATACGCAGCGCATTTTTTGCTGGAGGCACGCAAAGCCGGTTTTGATGTTGATAATAGTTTGCTGGAAACAATGCTTGGATACCTGGCTAATCGTTTGAAAACAAAAGAAACCATCAATTATTATTACAATCGCGATCAGCAAAAAAAGATCGCTCCAAAAGAAGTTTCTTATAGTTTGTATGTGCTCGCATTAGCAAACCGTTCGCAGGTGTCGGCTATGAATTACTATAAATCTAATCCCCATCTTTTAGCATTGGATGGAAAGTATTTGCTTTCAGCTGCATACGCCGTTGCGGGTGATAAACGTTCTTTTACATCTTTTTTGCCATCCTCTTTTAGTGGTGAATATTCTGTTCAACAAACCGGGGGAAGCTTTTACAGCGAAACGAGAGACGAAGCCATAGCACTGAATGCATTGATAGATGTTGATCCTGGTAATAAGCAAATTCCGGTGATGGCTAAACATGTAGGTGACCGGCTAAAAAAAGAAAGATATTTAAATACACAGGAAAGAGCTTTTTCTTTTTTAGCATTGGGTAAACTGGTTCGTAGTGCTGCTCAAACAAACGTTACGGCCGAAGTAAAAAGCAATGGAAAATTTGTAGGTAAAATGGATGGAAACGATTTAAGATTAACAAATGCACAAATCAACTCAAACAATATTGAGGTACTCACTAAAGGGAATGGCAGATTATATTTTTCATGGCAAATGGAAGGTATAAGTTCAAGCGGCGCCTATCGTGAAGAGGATAATTTTATTAAAGTACGCCGCAATTTTTATGATAGATCGGGAACAAAAGTTATTGGAAATACATTTAAGCAAAATGAATTGATCATCGTAGGCATCACGCTGGAAAAAGCCTTTAGTAATGATATTGAGAATATAGTGATCACCGATATTTTGCCTGCAGGTTTTGAAATTGAAAATCCGCGTACCAAAGAATTACCGGGAATGGATTGGATCAAAGATGCTGCAGAACCTGTTTCACTTGATGTGCGGGATGACAGGATACATTTATTTGTAGATGCGCATTATCCAATGCAAGTTTATTATTATGCGGTAAGAGCTGTTTCATTGGGTAATTTTAAACAAGGTCCTGTAAGTGCTGATGCTATGTATAATGGGGAAATACATTCTTATCATGGCGCTGGTATTGTAAAAGTTTCGGGAAAATAATTATTAAAGCGAGGTGTAGCAAGCACCTCGCTTTTTTTCACTATGATTTACGAAAAACACATCGCCCTTATTTGTAATCCGACGCCTGAAGCGGATAAAGCATTTCGCTTAACTGATCAAATTGCTGTAAACCTTACTAACCGCCAGGTTAAACACTCGATTTTTACTGTTTACTGGCCACAAATATGGAGTGATATTACTGATGTTTGGATTATAGGTGGGGACGGCACACTTAACTATTTTATCAATCAATATCCTGAAATAAAATTACCGCTATCAATTTTTAAAGGCGGCACTGGAAATGATTTTCATTGGATGCTTTATGGCGATATTGGAATTGAGAAACAAATTCAAATGCTGCTTAACAGCACAACTCAATTAACCGATGCAGGCATATGCAACGGGCAATTATTTTTAAATGGCGTAGGTATAGGTTTTGACGGGGCTATTGTAAAAGATCTATTAGGGAAGAAAAAACTGGCAGGCAAAGCTTCGTACTATATTTCTATTTTAAAAAATATCGTAGGATACACGGAGAAAAAATATACCATTTTAAAAGATAGTGAAGAAATAATTCAGGATTGTTTTATGATATCTGTTGCCAATGCAAAGCGTTACGGTGGTGCCTTCCAGGTTGCTCCAAAAGCTTCGGTCTCAGATCAATTATTGGATGTAAATATTGTTGGAAGAATAGCGCCGCTTAAAAGGATCACCTTATTACCAGTTATAGAAAAAGGGGAACATTTAAATTTATCAATTATTCGATATTTTCAAACAGAAAAAATTTTTATACACACGACCTCTAATGTACCAGCACATTTAGATGGAGAATTTGTAAACAGCGACAAGTTTGAGATAAGCTGCCTGCCTAAGAAATTCCTCTTTTCTGTGTAACGATTGGTTTAGCAAAAAACTTTACGAGAATTAATCCTGCGATAAAACCTCCAATATGTGCAGCATAAGCAATACCACCTATTTCTTTTCCTCCCAATACGCCCAAGCTGTTTACTACC
>MWVX01000680.1_pt1 | contig 11097 bp, 8 predicted proteins | sample 1047311 | NCBI WGS metagenome assembly MWVX01 (sample SAMN06349984, study PRJNA376086) | soil metagenome | isolation source: MtG-4 sample Antarctic (ecotone) soil | place: Antarctica | collected 2015-01-13
GGTAAAATGTTATAGGTTCTTATTACGGTTTTAGTTGGCTTTAAACCTTTTTGTGCAGAATCAACATCAACAATGCTGGATACATCAATTCTGCCAAATTCAGCGGAAGGCTTTAATCCATCGGCGAGGTAAACCAGATCTTTCAATGTCATACCTCCATACTTTTGAATCTTCCCGGGCTTACGAACTTCTCCTTCAATTGATACAAACTGCCGATCAGTAAATTGATTACGGTTAAATACCTCAATAACATCATTAGGATCAATCTGAATATTATAAATACTGTTATTGTTTTTATTAAGATCAAGTAAGCTTATATCAATTTTATCTGATTTTAAATTGGCAGAATCTCCTGCTCCTTTATAAACGTATGCTCTATCTACATAAGCATTTGGCGTAATACCACCAGCCCTGTTAAGTATATCAAACAACCTGTCACCCTTTCTAATTTCGTAAATATTTGGATATACAACCTCACCTCTAACAATTACTTTATTGGTTAAGCCGGGATTTATCGGGCTCACTGATACGATATCACCATTGTACAAAGGTTCATCAACAGTTTTTTCTCCGGCTTTTAAACCTATGGCATTAAAGTTTACATTTTTTATTGTCTGCTTCTCATTAACATTACGAATAATAACACCGCCGGAAGCATAGGCATCAGGAGTAAAACCACCTGTATATTTTAGCAGATCCCTAAATCCTTCATTTCCTTTTAACTGGTAATACATCGGCCGTTTAAACTGCCCTGATGCCAAAACTTTTTTATCATATATGGGTACAATAACAAAATCTCCATTTTCCATATAAAGGTGTTTGCCAAAATCACCACGGGTTAAGTACCGGTAAATATCAACTGAATCAATTATCCTGTTATTTCGCTTTATCTGGATATTTCTAAGGTTGCCAAACTCATTTAATCCTCCTGCCAAAGCCACAACATTCAATGCATTAGTAAATGCTGAAACTACTACCGGACCTGGATTGTTTACCTCTCCGGATACATTTACTACAATACTGCGGGGCTGTCCTATTGTTACAGAAATATTTGTTGATAATGGGATAACTCTGCGAAAACGATCCACAATGATTGCTCGTGCATTTTCAAAAGTTAAGCCTTGTACAGTTATTTTGCCTAAACCCTGTGGAAAAATAGTTCCATCTCTTGCTACTTCATAATCGGTTTCAAAATCTGCTCCTCCCCATAAGGAAACAACAATATGATCCCCTACACCAATCGGGTAATCCAATGGAGGTGTAGAGAGTTCAGATAATTCCAATATAGCAGAATTTCTAAAAAGATTGTTTCCATAAACATCTTCAGCAGTATTTACATACTTTCTATTATCCTCTTTAACTGCACTATCTCTAACAACCTTATTGTCATTTTTCAATAAATTTTTTCTATGGATATCTTCGCCGGGCTGCAAAGGGTTTTGATTTCTGTCCTTTAAATAATTTTGAAGCTGGGATGGGGAAGCATTTTTTAAAAGATTAGGATCAATCGGTTGGTCGGTCGTTTCCGGAAGCTGCTGCCCCTCGCAATAAGAATTTAAAAAAAAATGAAGAAAGGAAACAAAACACAATACTAAAAACGTCCGTGTATATGCAAAACGGGATTTGTTTGCAATCATTTGGTTAGGGGGTTGATTCACAATATATTTAAAACGTACAAATATACCATTTATTTTAGCGGCTGCCTTAATGCATCGCTAAACTGCTGCCATATTTCATTCAGAATTTCTGCTGCCGGAGCAATTTTTTTTATAACGCTGCTTACCTGTCCTATTTCCAGTTCACCATCGTAAATATCACCTTCAAACATTCCTCTTTTAGCTCTGCCCTTTCCTAACAATTCTTCCAATTCTTGTTTTGGTGCACAATTGTTTTCTGCAAGCTGCACTTTTCTTAAAAACTCATTCTTCAACATGCGTACCGGAGTAAGTTGTTTTAATGTAAGCAGGGTATCTCCTTCAGAGGCACTTATCACTGCGTTTTTAAAATTGATATGACAGGATGCTTCTTCACTTATTGCAAACCTGCTTCCAATTTGTACTCCTTCTGCACCAAGCGCCATTGCTGCAAGCATTTGCCTTCCGGTTGCAATTCCACCTGCAGCAATAACCGGGATATGCACTGAATCACAAACCAATGGTATTAACACCATTGTTGTTGTTTCTTCTCTTCCGTTATGACCTCCAGCTTCAAAGCCTTCGGCCACCACCGCATCGCAGCCAGCATCTTCAGCTTTCTTTGCAAACCTGCTGCTGCTTACTACATGAACCACGGTAATGTTATTCTGCTTTAAATGTTTCGTAAAAGCAGATGGGTTACCCGCTGATGAAAAGACGATAGGGACCTTTTCATCAATTATTATTTGCATTTGCTTTTCAACACCAGCATATAACAAAGGAACATTTACACCGAAAGGTCTTTCAGTGGCAGTTTTGCATTTTTGAATATGTTCTTTTAAAATTTGAGGAGACATGCTTCCTGCACCAATCAATCCAAGCCCGCCTGAATTACTCACTGCACTGGCCAACCGCCATCCGCTTGTCCAAATCATCCCTGCCTGAATTATGGGAAATTCTATTTTAAAAAGTTGGGTGATGCGGTTTTTCATAATAATAAATAACATTCAACACTCAATATTCAACACTCAATATTCAAGTCGTAGCTGTAGACTGCTTTTTATCTGATTCAAGGTTTTTCCTGGCAGTATCAATACTTTTAGCAATTATAGGAATTAATTGTTCATTTTATGATTTGAAATCTTGTAGTCTTTCAACAGGTTGTATCATTCTCGATTTGCTAATAATTTTTAAACAAACTCTTGTTTCTTTCAGTTCTTTTAAAACAATTTTCATTTTATGAATAAAATCCATTCTTGATTCTCGCTTTGGGCCTCTCCGTATAATAGCGCCGGAGCTAATCCACATCTTATTAATTGGCCTGCAACGTAATTCCCAGCTCTGGTATTCGGTAAAGCCTCCACTACTTCTATAACCCTGCATGAAAATTCAACCAACCTGACTTCTAAATCAAATATTTTTTCTGGCATATTCTCTTTTTTTAAGGACGAACTAAATTAAGAGGACTCCAAACTTGAGTGTTGAATATTGAATGTTGAATATTTTTTTAAAAACTTTAAAAAGTCTTCTTCTAATTAACTATGAACCCAGATCAATTTCAGTATTATCACCAATGTTTAATGATCTTGTCTCTCCTCTTATTTCTGTATCGCTGCCAATAAGAGAATCATCCAAAACCACATCATATAATTTTGAGAAAGAACCTATGATAGAATCTTTTACTATTGAATAATTTACAATAGTATTTTCACCCATAGCAACATTAGGGCCTACAATGGAATTTCTAATGTCGCATCCTTCGGCAATACTAACCGGCGGTATAAAAATTGTATTCTCAAATGTATTTGATTCAGCTATCTTACCTCCAAGTTTTTTAAGCAGGATGGCATTGGATTTAAGTAATGATTCTTTTTTTCCGCAATCAAACCAGTTTTCTACTTTAAATGGTTTTAATCTGGCGCCGCTTTGTATCATACATTCAAGAGCATCAGTTAAATTAAATTCATCATAACTTTTTATATCATTGGTTATAATATTTTCCAAACAATTAAAAAGAAATGAGGTGTCTTTTATTTTGTATAATCCTACCAATGCCAGGTTTGATTTTGGAATCGCGGGCTTTTCAACAACTCTATTTATAAATCCATCTTCATCAATTTCTGCAACACCAAAATTTCTTGGATCATCAACTTTTTTTACTCCCAGCATGGAATACGGGGATTGCAAAACATTCTCAATATCATATTCGCAAATAGTATCTCCCAAAGCAATAAACACTTCATCGTCGCCAATTATTTGTTTAGTAAGATTGATGGCATGCCCTGTACCCTTGCGTACATTCTGGTAAATAAAGTGTGAATTAAGATCAGGATATTTTTCTTTGATATAGTCCTGAATTTTTTCGCCCAGATAACCTACAATAAATACGAAATCATTTATTCCGGCATCATGTAACTGGTCTACATTAATGCTTAAAATTGTTTTTCCGGCTAAAGGAATTAAAGCTTTTGGTTGGGTGTAAGTATGGGGTCGCAGCTTGGTACCTGCACCTGCCACAGGAATAATGGCCTTCATTAATATTTTATTTGTTATCCAATCTTCACATAAACGATAGTGAAGTTAGTAAAATAATATTTTATGTAGGATGTATGATATTAGGGTACGATGTTCTACCTAAATCGTACTTCTTACTTCACACTTCAAACATTTTTACTACGTTTGCGCAAACTATTTCATGCAAAGAGATAAACAGGTATTCGACATTATAAATAAAGAATTAGAAAGGCAAAGGCATGGCATTGAACTTATCGCTTCTGAGAATTTTACTTCTCTGCAGGTAATTCAGGCAATGGGTACTGTATTAACAAATAAATATGCTGAAGGCTATCCCGGAAGAAGATATTATGGTGGCTGCGAATTTGTTGACGAAAGCGAGCAGCTTGCAATTGATCGCCTTAAAAAAATATTTGATTGCGAATATGCAAATGTTCAGCCCCACAGCGGGGCGCAGGCAAATGCTGCTTTAATGCTTGCAATTCTGCAACCGGGAGATAAAATTTTAGGATTGGATCTCAGCATGGGTGGTCATCTTACACACGGCTCACCTGTAAATTTTTCAGGCAAATTATACCAGGCGCATTTTTATGGAGTAAAGAAAGATACCGGCCTTGTTGATTATGAAATGCTGGAACAAAAAGCAAAAACAGAAAAACCAAAACTCATTATTTGTGGTGCATCAGCATACAGCCGTGAATGGGATTATGAAAGGTTAAGAAAAGTTGCAGACGAAGTTGGCGCTTTTTTGTATTGTGACATGGCCCACCCTGCAGGGCTGATCGCAAAAAATTTATTAAAGTCGCCTTTTGAACATTGTCATTTTGTGACTTCCACCACACACAAAACTTTGCGTGGACCAAGAGGTGGAATAATTTTAATGAAGAAAGATTTTGAAAATTCTTTTGGATTAAAAGATATGAAAGGCAAAGTGAGGATGATGAGTAACCTGCTTGATATGGCTGTGTTTCCTGGTACACAGGGCGGACCGCTGGAACATATAATTGCTGCCAAAGCCGTATCCTTTGGTGAAATTCTTACTGATGAGTTTACTGACTATGCAAAGCAGATTCAATTGAATGCACAAAAAATGGCGCAGGCTTTTGTAAAAAAAGATTATAACCTTATAAGCGGAGGAACTGACAATCATCTAATGCTTATAGATCTTAGGAATAAAAATATAACAGGGAAAAAAGCTCAGGAAACATTGGACAGAGCCCAGATAACTTTAAATAAAAACGCGGTTCCGTTTGATGATAAAAGCCCATTTGTAACATCGGGCATTCGTGTAGGTGTTCCCGCAATTACAACAAGAGGGATGAAAGAAGAGCACATGCAAACTGTAGTTGACCTGGTTGATAAAGTTTTAATGGACATTGATAATGAAAATGTAATAACAGAAGTTAGAAATGAAGTAAAAGACTTAATGGATCACTTTCCTTTATACCCTGAATTAGGATAAATTTTTTATATGATACAACGTGTACAAACAATATGGATGATACTTGCTGCCATTGCTATCTTTCTTACCTTAAAATTTTCCTTTTACAGCGGTACATATTTAACAGATAATACTTTTCATTCGCTAATAGCTACAGATAATTTTATTTTAATGGTATTAACCAGCGCTTTGGGTTCTGCTGTTGTTATTAATATTTTTTTATTTAAGCATAGAAGTCTGCAATTTAGAATTTGCATTATAGCAATTATGCTCGAGTTACTGATCTTGTTTTTATATTATCGCCAGACAAAACTTTATTCAAAAGGAACTTTAGATTTATGGTCGATCTTTCACCTTGTAACAATCATCACTTTAATACTCGCTGCAAAAGGAATTTACAAAGATGAAAAGCTGATTAAGGACAGTAACAGGCTGAGGTGATGATCTGGTAATTCAGCAGTTTGTTGCTCACATGATTGTGATGATAAGGGAGGGAATAGTCTTCATAGAAATAAATGCAAACAGAAAGATTCAGATTAATTATTCTTTCGCCACGGTTCCATTTCCGTCATCTGCTCAAAACATCTTTAGTCCTGAAACTTCTTTGATAATCCTGTCAGACTGGTCATTGCAAACCCGATTTGTAAAAAAGCATAGTATCTGAAATAATAAGTTATTTGTATTTTTAAATTACCTGCTACCAATCTAAACAGCTAAAGCGCACAAAGAAGAATGTTTTAAACTAAAAAAAATCTTATGCTGGTATCTGCAAAACAGTTAAAAAAAGAAACCAATAAAGCACCTGAAACCATTGACTTTGAAACAAAGGAAAACAATTTAAACATTGATGCGCAGGCAGAAATAAAGCCTGAAGAGAAGCCTTTAATTAAATCTATTACAAAAGGTAATGTACTGGGTGCAGATGTAAACTTAGCCAAACGAAAGGAAATGATCTCGGCTAAAGGATTTGAACCTGCAGAATTTGCTTTTGAAAGGGCTATAGGTAATAACGATTCTTTATATAGCAACTTTACTGAGCTGATTGCACTAACAAAAAGAAAAGTAGCACGAATTGTAATTATAGAAAATAGTAAAAAAATCGGTTATGCTACGGGCTTTATGGTTTCAAACAGCTTGTTACTTACCAATTGGCACGTATTCAAAAATGCACAAATGGCTACGGAAAGTGAAGTGCATTTTTTTTATGAATATAATACGCAGGGACACCCTATCACGCCTGTAATTTTTAAGTTTGATCCTAATAAATTTTTTAATGACCAGGGATTAGATTATTGTTTTGTTGCAGTACAACCAACTGATGTTACTGGCAGTGTATCGCTGGAAAGTATCGGCTATTTATATTTAGATAAGGCTTTGGGTAAAATTGGCGATATAGATGTGGAGAAGCTGAATATCATCCATCATCCGCAAGGAGATTACAGACAAATTTCAATTAGAGAAAATTTGTTTGTAGGTATTAATGAAACTAAAATATTTTATGAAACTGATACAGCACAAGGTAGCAGTGGCAGCCCTGTATTTAATGATCAATGGCAGGTTGTGGGCTTACACCATAAAAGCGTTGCAAAAATGAGTGCCGATGGCCTGGATTATTTAGATAAGGATGATAATGTAATACCCATAATAGACGATAAAATAGATGTAAGCAGAATAGTATGGCTAAAAAATGAGGGGATGAGAATTAGTGTAATATTAAATCACCTGGCAGAGAAAAATCCAAATAATGACCTGGTTGCTGCTCTTGCTGTTGCTCCGTCACCGGAAAATTTAAGCTTTACTATTAATGATACTGATGCCAATTTTGAAAATAAAAACAATAATATCATGACGAACGATTTAAATAAAAATATCACTATAAGTGTATCGGCTAATGCATTAAACAACGAAAATTCTATTGATATAAGTTTATCAAGCAAAAAAATAAGCTCAGTTAATCTTGTAAAAGACAATAGAGTTATAAATGTTACAAATGCTACAAATGAACTGCTATTAGAAGTTGCTAAGGCGGATAAAGAACAGGCAGTGGATTTTAGTAAATGTAAAGGTTATGATCCCCTGTTTTTAGGAATAAATATACCCTTACCTCAACCTGCAAAAGCATTAGAAAAACAAATTGCTTTATTAAAAAATAAAACAAATGAATTAAAGTATTTTAAGTATAGTGTAATATTTAATGCGGTAAGAAAAATGCCTGCTATAAGTGCAATTAATGTAGAAGGTGATGCCACTAAGAGATTGGATAATAGTAAAAGAAGTGATGATTGGTTAAAGGACAAACGAATTGACATCGAATGCCAGCTTTTTGATAAATTTTATGCGGCTTCAAATTTTGACAAAGGACATATGAGTCGCTTTGAAGATGCTAATTGGGACAATACTGAACAAGAGGCTTTACGCAATGGGATATATACGTGCTTTTACACCAACGCTTCCCCCCAGGTAGTGGCGCTTAACCGTGCCGGTGGCTTATGGGGCAAATTAGAGAAGGCAGTATTAGAAAAAGGAATAAAAAAAGAAGCAGGGACACTGGCGAGAATGACCGTTTTTAATGGCCCAATTTTTAGCGACCAAAAAGATAAAATATTTAAAGGAGTAACTATACCAATGGAATTTTATAAAATAATATTATGGTTAAATGATGCTAAAAAATTAAAAGCAACTGCATTTAAGTTATCGCAGGAATTATTAGTAAGTGAAATAAAATTTGATGAGAGTATGCGGATAGATGAAGAGGCTTTAGATATTGATAAAGATATTGTTTTTAAGCATTTCCAATGCAGTATTAAAAGCCTCACCGGCTTAGCTAAAATAGATTTTAAACATTTAGAGCAATTTGATACGTTTAAAGCAACAAGTGGTGGCCAGGAAAAGTTGATTAAAAATGAAGCTGCAATGGTATTGTGATCTATAAATTATAGAATTTTTGGCAATGATATAGGCAATGATATATTTAAATAACCAACACCTTTTTAAAGAGAAAATTTTAAAAAAATGGGCTGACTAAAAAACTAGAATAGGAGAAGAATTTTGAGAAGATTTCTGAAATTCCAGAGGTAAGAAAAAAATGATTGAAGAAGATATTTAATTTAAGGGGGAGATTTACAATAATATTTTTTTATTGTTCTCTTTTATAATATTATTACACTTATCATTTTCTTTAGTGTTAATTGAATTTTTGCTGCTTCCCTATCAAATTCTCGGTTTTGTATTTCCAAAACCCTCAGGCGATACTTCTTTTTTTATTTTATTGTGCATCTTTTATTTCTCTCAAGTTACTCTTATATCCCATTTAAATTAATTTAACTTAATAAACTATATCTTTTTAGTAAAGTTAGTTAGGAAGTGGTAAATTTAGAGGCATGAAAAATGCCTTTACCACATCAAAAATCCATATCAAAGAAATCAATGAAAGTTTAGCAAAAATGCGACTGCTAGTAATTCAAATAGTGAAAGACAATAATACACTGATGAAAGTCAATAATATTATGGGGAAAGCAATAAAAAAGTTCATGTAATTAAAATTACTTCATGTACTATCATGACTTTTCTTCACCACTTTTTTTAACACAGGTAAGAAAGTCGTTTGTCCCTTTTCTGCTCTTCTATCTTCTTTAGGTAGGATAATTTATTTTGTTTTATGTTTTGGCTTTTTACTTAAAATTATTTCAAAGTTCTTTTGTGTTTTGCCCGTTGTACAGGTTGAAGATTTGCAACTCAGATAACACTTGCCACTCGTGATATCAAGGCTATAATTATTGTTTGATCAGCACTTGTGACCGCAATTAAAACCGGAGAAATCCTTTAATTTTAGTACTTACGAAAGAGTAAGAATGCAGAACATGCGGCTTGATTATTGATAATATGCTCATATAGATTTATCCTTTCTTTAGTTAGTCGCACTTTTTTAAATTTATCATCAAGGGTTCTCTATACTCAATTACAAATAATCAAAAGAATATGCAACGGAAGGATCTTCAGATAGAACAGCTAACTGAGCTTAATGACGAATTAGAAAACTATTTCAGAAACACCATTATCCCGCAATTATTTATAGATGACAATTTGATATTGCAGAAATTTACCCCACCTGCAATGAAACATTTTAATCTTTCTTTAAATGATCAGGGCAAATCTATTAGTGACATTAAAGATAATTTTCGTTTTCCAAGTATAATTGAAAATATTCAACAGGTAATTGATAGCAATGAAATACTTGAAAAAGAGATTCAAACCACTGATTTAAGATGGTACCAAATGAATATTATTCCCTACGTAGAATTAAAAAGTAATAAAACAGATGGAGTAATTATAACATTTGTTGAAATTACTATGCGTATCAAAGATCTAAAGGAGCAGGAAAAGCTAATCTCTGATCATGAAACATTATTAGATACTATTTCGCATGATATTAAAACTCCTCTTACCAGTCTGATATTGTCAATTGACTTGTTTAAAAATGTGTCTCCTGAAGATCCAAAACAATACGAGCTCCTTTTAAAAACTGTGGAATCTTCCATACGGAAAATGCAAAATATCATTAATGAGTTAAGTAATACCAGGAAGGACGAACATAAATATAAAGCTGAAGAGGAACTCCTTGATTTCGGGAATATCCTGGAAGATGTGCGTCTTACGCTTTCTGATAATATTAAAGAATCGGGTGCGGTTATAAAAACTAAAATAAATGTTTCAGAAATAACTTTTTCCAGGAGGAAATTAAGAAGTATAATTTATAACCTTGTAAGCAATGCAATCAAATTTAAATCTCCTGATGGCAAACCCGAAATTTTTATTTCTACAACCCGGGAAAATGATTTTATAATAATTTCTGTAAAAGACAAGGGTAAGGGTATTGATGCAACAAAGCATGATGCTATATTCTCAAAATATTTTAGAATGGAAAACGCCATTGAAGGTTCAGGCATTGGATTATACCTGGTAAAAGAAATCGTAAATAATTCCGGTGGGAAAATTCTATTGGAAAGCCAGCCTGGCAAGGGATCGGAATTTAGAGTGTACTTAAAAGCTACATAGAATTTTAAACCTATGACTATTGAAGAACCCAATACGGTAACACAGAATTTTTTATCCGGCGGTGGTAAAATGGGCGAGCTTATGCGTACTATGGATTGGTCACGAAGTACTCTTGGTGATCCCGGTCAATGGTCGCAAAGTTTGCGTACATCCGTAAGCCTTTGTCTCAACTCAAGGTTTCCTTTATTAATATGGTGGGGTAATGATCTTGTAAAAATATATAATGATGCCTACCGTGAACTTATTGCGGCAAAGCATCCCAAAGCTATGGGCGCCAAAGGAGCAGATGTATGGCCGGAAATATGGCATATTGTTGGCCCCATGCTACAAGGCGTTTTAAATACAGGAGAAGCAACCTGGTCAGAAGATCAGCAATTGATAATTCAAAGAAATGGATATCCGGAAGAATGTTATTTTACTTACTCTTATAGCGCTATCCGTGATGAAACAGGT
>MWVX01000681.1_pt1 | contig 11096 bp, 11 predicted proteins | sample 1047311 | NCBI WGS metagenome assembly MWVX01 (sample SAMN06349984, study PRJNA376086) | soil metagenome | isolation source: MtG-4 sample Antarctic (ecotone) soil | place: Antarctica | collected 2015-01-13
TTATTATCCCACTAACTATGGCTTTATACCACGCACCTACGGTGATGACAAAGATCCATTAGATATTCTTGTACTGTCTAGCTTATGCATTCAACCAATGTGTCTTGTGACTGCGAAGGTTATTGGAGTAATGCAAATGGTAGATCAGGGTGATGCAGATGATAAGATTATTGCTGTTGCTGCCCATGATCCATCTATCAATTATATTAACAATATCGAGGAATTACCGAAGCACTTCTTTGAAGAACTTCGACACTTTTTTGAAGAGTATAAAAGATTAGAAAATAAAGCTGTGATAGTGGAAGAATTCCAGGATAAAGCAACCGCGATTGGAATTATTAAAAATGCTATGGCGTCTTACAAGGAACACTTTGCTAATGAACCTGAAAAAGCATCAACAGCTCAATTATAAAGCTTCCCTCATTTCTGCTGAGGCCAATTGTTCTTCTGATTCTGCCGGCCTTGCTGCCGGTATTTTAAATCGCATTGCTGAATACGACGACGTATAATTATAGGTCCTGCGCTTGAATTGATTTTAGGATTTACACAAAAAAGCTTAGGCGAAACAGATAACTTAGACATTCATATTTGACTATTATTAATCACCCGTTTTATTATTCTAAGCTTATGTGTCCTTTTACCCAGGTCTGTATTAATTATTCCAAGATTATCAATCACATCAATTCGAACTTTTCCTGACGAGTGAATAATGGTACTTGCATCCAGCATAATGCCTACGTGTGTGATCCTTCCTTCTTCATTATCAAAAAAGGCAAGATCACCACAATGTACTTCCTCCAAAAATCCTACGGCTTCTCCCTGGGTCGCCTGCTGATCTGCATCTCTTAATAAACGCACATTTAAACACTTGAAAACAACCTGGCAAAAGCCGCTGCAGTCCACACCAAATACTGATCTTCCACCCCACAAATAAGGTGTGTTCAAAAACTTGATAGCGCAATTCTTTATTCTTGTTTCATCTATAATATTCATTTCGCAATCAAGAGAAGTCCCGGCATAATTAATTTCATATTTACCAAAACTCCCCTTACCGTTTTGCAATAATGTAAGAGAACTTCCAAACGGAATGTTCATTGACTGATCGTTTACGATAATGGTGTTTACCCATTCTGCAGCAAGTAGTGTAGTTTGCTGGTTTACCTGCGCCTCATTTATTTCTGATAGTTGCGAATCGGCGCACCATCCTTCATAATCATCGTCTAAAATTCTTATTCGAAAAAAACCTTTTGTATGCTCAAGTAATTCACAAATTTCTCCAAACAATAACTGGGTGGTTTGCTCACTTCTGTGGGTAGCCTCTGCACGTATAGGGGCAACCGGAACTACACAAACTAAAAAAGACATTTTAATAGATTGATTGGTTATGGATTTTGCTATTTAAAGCATCAGATAAAAAAATAATTTATATTGAAGCGTGGCTAAAAATTCATTTGTAAATATCGAAGATAAACAACTGCTGGAAAAGTTCTATACTGAAGGCGATAACCAATGGTTAGGAATCTTACTGCAACGATATACTATGCTTTTATTAGGCGTTTGCATGAAGTATCTTAAGAATGAAGAAGAGGCGAAAGATAGTGTTCAGCAAATTTTCTTAAAGGTATTAAGCGAATTGCAGAAATATAAAGTGGAATATTTTAAAAGCTGGTTGTACATGATAGCAAAGAATTATTGTTTGATGAGGATAAGGGACCGGCAAAGAAAAATTCCTGTAGAACTTAGCGATAAAATAACGACCGGGGAAGAAGTTTATGGGTACAAACAGGAGCTGATCGAAAAAGATAGAACCCTCGGTTTTATAGAAGAAGGACTTGAGGAGTTAAGTGATGAGCAAAAACTTTGTCTCACATTATTTTATCTTAAAAAAAAGTCTTACCATGAAATTACTGACGTTACCGGTTATAATTTGCTCCAGGTAAAAAGTTATATACAAAATGGTAGACGAAATCTGAGATTGATTGTAGAAAAGAAAATTAAAAAACTAAATGGCTGATTTAAGAGACATATTATTCGATGATGAAGAGCAATTGAATGAAGATGAATTGAGGAACTATCTTGACGATAATTTGCCTGAAAATGCTAAACGGGCCTTCGAGAAAAAAATGGAGAACTCAGGTTTCGTATATGATGCAGTGGATGGCTTAAAAGCATTTAAAAATAAAGAGGATCTTAATACTTATGTGAAGCAATTGAATAAAAACCTCGAAAAGCAATTAGCCACAAAGAAAAAAGAGAAAGAAAAAAGAAAAATTAAAGAGTTCCCCTGGATATTCACGGCTGTTTTAATTATTTTACTCCTCTGCGTAATGGGTTATATCGCAATACACTTTTACGGGCACTCATAATCCCACCAAAAAAAGTTTGAGATTTGGGTAATCTCACCTCTATATCTTAAAAAAGTTAAGGCTTGCCGGCAGCATTGTTTTATTTGTAAATTGTTGGGTACTTTATTAATAAAAAGAAGAGATGCAGAAAAACCTATTGCTTCTATTAACGCTAAGCTTATCCTTCTCTCTAACTGCTCAACCTAAACTCAACATACCCCGCAACTTACAAAACACTTACAGCAAAGGCACGCGTTCACCAGATGGGAAGCCGGGAAAAAAATATTGGCAAAATACCGCCGACTACGATCTCAAGATAACTTTTGATCCTGCCAGCCGGCTTATCAAAGGCAGCGTTTCTATTGACTATTATAACAATAGTCCCGATACTTTAAGGGAAATACAATTTAAGCTTTACCCCAATTATTATAAAAAGGGTTCTCCCCGTTTACATACAGTAAAGGCGGAAGATGTAGGAGAAGGTTTACAGATTGAAACGATAAGTGCACCCGGTACTTCTTATGTTACTTATAAAATAGATGCCACTATTATGACTGTATCTGTTCCGCCCGTAACACCAAAGCAGGTTATTAATTTTTTTATTACTTACAATTATACGCTTAACAAAGGCTCTCATATGCGCACAGGCCAGGTAGAAGAAAATGCAGCTTTTATTGCTTACTTTTTCCCACGAATTGCTGTGTATGACGACATAGATGGATGGGACAAAAACCAGTACCTGGGAACGCACGAATTTTATAACGACTTCTGCAATTTCAAAGCTTCGATAAACGTTCCAAAAGATTTTGTTGTATGGGCTACCGGCGATCTGCAAAATTGCAGCGAAGTATTAAATCAAAAATATTGTACCCGCATTCACCTCGCTGAAACAAGCGACTCTGTTATAACTATTATAGATACAACAGATCTTGAAAACGAAATAATTACTTCGGATAATTCACCTAATACATGGAAGTTTGAAGCGAAGAATGTTACTGATTTTGTTTTTGCAACAAGCAATCATTATATATGGAAATCCTCGAGCATTGTTGTGGATAAAACAACAAAAAGACGTACAAGAGTGGATGCAGTTTTTAACCCTAAACACAAAGATTATTTCGAGGTCATCAACTTTAACCGGCAGACTGTAAATGCCATGAGTCTTGCTTTTCCAAAATGGCCTTTCCCCTACTCTCACGAAACTATTTTTGACGGACTTGACCAGATGGAATATCCGATGATGGCCAATGATAATCCCGTTGCCACCCGTGAAGATGCTATTACATTAACTGTTCATGAAGTGTTTCATACCATTTTTCCTTTTTACCTGGGTATAAACGAAACAAAGTATGCCTGGATGGATGAAGGATGGGCAACATTAGGTGAATGGCTTATTTCGCCGGGGATAGACTCCACAATTAAGGATAGTTATGGAATGCCTCAATATAATTATCATGCAGGTAAAGAAATTGATCTTCCCATTACTATTTTAACCACTCAGCAGAGTGGTGTCGCCCTTTTTATAAATTCGTACCCGAAGCCGGCCCTCGGATATTTGTACGTTAGAGATTTATTGGGAGATGGATTATTTTTAAAAGCGCTTCATTTTTATATCAACCAATGGCATGGCAAACACCCTATGCCTTATGATTTCTTTAATTGTATGAATACGGGCTCAGGTAGAAACCTGGATTGGTTTTGGAAACGTTGGTTCTTTGATAACGGTGTTCCTGATCTTGCTATTATAAGCGTAAAAAAGAAAGCCGGAAATTTTGAGATAGTTATTGAATCAAAAGGAACGAAGCCCGTTCCTATTGACCTCGATATTCATTTTGATGACAACTCAATATTAAAAGAACATAGGAATATTGGTGTTTGGGAACGTGGAAATAACACAGTTACTATCAGCATTCCTGCAAACAAATCAATCTCTAACATTTCGCTTGGCAGTTTATACACTCCTGATATAAATACAGGAGATAATGTTTATATAGCAAGCAAATGATTGGGTAAACTTTAGGAACAACCGAATTAGGTGACGAGTAATAACCATAACAAACGAATTAGGCCTTGAACCTGGCGGATAGTATATAAGAGTGACTTTAGTACTGTATACTTCATTTACATTTTTTGTATTTTACACTTTGCAATTTATATTTTGCATTTTTTTGCTTTAGGCCTTCTGCGTTAAGCGTTTTGCTTTTTGCTTTTCTTCTTATACTTCTGCCCTTTTACGGCATAATTTTTTAAATCCATAATGAGAACTAATAAAAGCAGAGTTATGCAAGACTATAATCCGAATGACATGAGCAACGAAGATCTTGAAAAAGACATGCAGCAGAAACACACCGAAAATGACTTAAAAGGCAACCAGGAAAACATAAAAAAAACAACTGCTGCAGAAGGCACTTTGATTACTCCTGAACAAGATCCGAATAATAAAGCTGCAATTAATTCAGATGACCAAACACGTCAGTCTGGTGAAGATGGTAGTTTACCTGATCCTGAAGAAACATCATTGGTTGAGGAAGAAGATGGATATGATGATCCTGATAAATTTTCAGGCTAGATTATTTATGGTGCGGTATCTCTACTCCCTTCAGCTTCCTGTACAATTCTGTGGCATACAAATCTGTCATTCCCGATATAAGGTCAAATGCGTTTAATACCTTTTCATATGGTGACGTGGTCTCCTCAAACTCCCTGAACTGTAATGGGAAAAGTTTTAGTATTTTCTCATCTTTATGATCGGGTTTCTGCCTAAGCAAAGCGGGAACAAAAAGGCTTAATAATTCCGACATCACATTATAACCGGCAATTTCAATTTCAAGCACCGTGTCATGGTTATAAATTTTCTCATTCGATATTTTCATTACTTCTTCAAAAGCGCCGTAAGTTTTTTCAATATTATCAAGCAGGGTATCATTGAAGGAGCCAGCTAAAATCCTCTCCCTGTTTTCCCAAAAAATATCCGATGCCTTAAGCGTTAAAAGGTTAATTGCTTTTGCACGGAGGTAACTTATCTTTTCATTCAGGTCTTCAATTTTTTGGTATGTTTCCAGTATTTTAGCTTCATCTTCCCCGGCTGTCTTCAAACATCGTATCACATGTAAAAAAGAATCCCGAACCAATTGATGAGAAAGTATTCCCAGACGATGAGCATCTTCCATATCTACAATCCTGTAGCATATATCATCTGCAGCTTCAACCAGGTAAACAAACGGATGCCTCTTATAACATACTACTTCACTTTCTTCCCGATGCATTCCTAATTTCTCTGCTATTCGTTTTACAGCTTCACTTTCTGATTGAAAAAATCCGTACTTCTTCCTGTGTTTATATTGCTTATCAATTCCTTTTGACTCGCATGGATATTTTAGAATAGAGGCAATAGTGGTATAAGTTAAACCGAGACCTCCTATCAACCTTCCTTTGAAAGTGTGTGTTAGAATTCTTACCGCATTGGCGTTGCCTTCAAAGTTTGATACATCAGCCCATTCCTTTTCTTTAAAAAAATCCTGTAATAATTTCCCGTCAATTTTAGTAGCGGCATTATTAATAAAGTAGGCAGAAATAGCTTTTTCACCTGAATGCCCAAATGCGGGATTTCCTATATCATGAGCAAGGCACCCTGCAGCAATTACATTCGCTAATTCATATTTATAAAACTCGTAACTATCACTTGACTTGTCTGCAACCAGGCTACTAATCTTTTGTCCAACAATGCTGCCTAATGAACGACCTACGCTGGCAACTTCAAGCGAATGTGTAAGACGGTTATGAACAAAGGTGCTGCCGGGTAAAGGAAACACCTGGGTTTTATTCTGTAGTCGTCTGAAAGCCGAAGAAAAAATCAACCTGTCAAAATCGCGTTGAAAACCTGACCGAGGTCCGGGCGATTCTTTATCTTGTCCAATTCTTTGTGTGGTAAAAATGTGTTCCCAATTCATTTGTAGAGCGGCAAAAATATAGATATAAAAATTAAAAGCCCTGATCTTAAAAACGGGGCAAAGATGAGTAACTATTGTATAGACTAATTTCCATTTCATCATCATTCATTACAAAAAACGTCTTTATTTTTATTTATAGGTGAAGTACCAGCCAAACAAAATAAATTAAGTGCCATTTGCTTTTGTGAAAGAAAAAAAACTCTTATTGAAGATTTTAAAAATGCGTCAATTAATTAATTATGAGTATTAAACTTGGAAAAGATAAAATTGAACAGTTAATAAGAAAAGCTGCTGAAAAGTATAAAGGGGATACAGGAGAAGAAATTATTGTAACACAAACTCCTTCAAATTATAGTGGCCTGGCAAATAAATTAACGGAGAAAGCGAAAGAACTCCCATCATTAGATCCTCAAAACTTTAAGATCGATACTGGGATAAAAAATCTTGATCCGTATGATAAGTATACAATTACACCTGCGCAGGTAAGGGACGCATATTATGGCAAGGTTGACTCTTTGAAAGAGCATTTCTATGAGGCGTGCCATTTATATCTGTATAATAAGTTAAGTAAAGATTGCAAGAAAGAGTTTTTCGAGAAGCCTCTTCCACCAAATGAAGAACCAAATCCAATACTTGATCCTGCACCAAATGAAGAACCAAATCCAATACTTGATCCTGCACCAATTAAAGAACCAGATCCAATACTTGATCCTCCACCGATCAAAGAAACAGAACCAATAATTCATCCCCCAACCGATTATAAAAAACGTAATCAACTTCTATTAATAGCATCCGCAATACTACTTGTGTCTTTCCTTTTTGTAGCATTTAAATGGTACACTACAAAAAGGCAGTTTGATACCATTAAAAAAGACATGAAAATTCTGCCGTATAAACCTACGGAAGCTGAAATTTCGAGCCTGGCAGGAGTTTGGAAAGTCACTACGGGTTCACCCCAGGCAAGAACTTCTGATAGCAACCGCTACCATATGACCGTTTCTAATATTATGGAAGTGAAATATAAAAACGGTTATTTCATATTTACCAGATATGGGCCGTCCTTCAATCAGATCGGTTATATCCAATTTGAAGCACCTAATCTCATATCCATACATTCTTATTTTAAAAACGACAGCAATATAATAGTAACGCCTAAACATACCCTGCTGAAATTAGAAAGTGGAAAAACTCACCTGAATGCTATTTCTGCATCCTGGAGCTTTGATCCAGAAATGGACATCATTATTGGTATCAGGGAGGTTTTTACCAAATTAGGCAAAGGAGGAACAATAAAGATCATAGAAAACGCAAAAGAAAATGTACGCTGGCCTGGCTATAAAATCCTCCATTGGATCCAGGAAAATAACAAAGTGGATTCGATAAGGCTGAAAAATGAGTTTCTTGATACGTTACCTGCAACAATTCATAAGCTTATCGATGAGAATAGCATATTACTAAATGACCCTGACTCTACAGTGCTTCAAACTAAGAAAAGAGAAGGACGTGGAGCTGGCGAATAACAGTCTCTACACTTCATGTAGCTGTAAAAAATTTCTATCACCATTACAACTACCAAAACAAGACAGTTAAAACCAGGGAAACTTTCTATAGTTTTCGCAGAATTACTTTTGCAGTCAAAACATGCTCCGGAGCATAATAATATTTAAGCTGAACTTCTTGTGCGCCTATAATTTTTAACTCAACATCCGAGAGATCGAGGCATTTGTCTTTATCATAGAGGATATGTTCACTAAAATAAATTGTTTCGTCTGATACATGATCAATATTCCAAATTCCAACGCAACCTAGTGAAGGATAACTGATGTTAATTTTTTTTGTGCTATCATTAAAGCTACATATTACATCCAGTGTTTTTTTTGTATTATACTGGTATCCCTTACCATACCACTCACCATTTAAAATGCCTAAAATTTTAGGATCAAGTCGACTTAATTTCGGTGTTTCTAATTTAATTTCGAACACGGTCGATTGGCCTTCAATTGAACGAAAACTGTATGAACAACTACGTCCATAAATATCCGTTGCACTAACCCAATGTGCGCCAGCCCTTAGAGTTCTTGAGACAGTTGCATAATTATTAAAAGTAGCATCTGCTTCTTTACATGCTGTATGGAGCACTCCAATTTGTTCGCCATCTATTTTAACTTCAATACTTGAGTGATCTATAGATGCTGTATAAAATATAACCTTACCGTTTCCAACGTGATACTCGTTGTTTTCATCTGCTAAAGAGTCTGTTACAATTTCTGAGAGTATTGATTGATTAGCCTTAGGAGTAGTACAGGTTTGAATAAGACTATACATTAAAGCAAGTAGAATAATTACCCCTATCAAATACCCGCATCCAAAATCGGACTGATAGTTTTGCAGCTGGGGATCATTATCACTAATTGTTCCGCTTGAAGATCTGATAATTTCACCTTGCTGATTAAATGCCATTGTTAGAAGAAGTTGTCAGATTTTTATATAATATTCATCAGTTTTTGAGTTTTGATAATGTGCCTGTTGCAGTTACCTTTTTACCTAAATAATAAGAGACCTTGATCTTTTTACTATTAACGATCTGCACATTTATGAGGTGACTATAATGAAGATTCAAAAACCCGAATGAAATATCTTCTTCGAAATTTAATGCCTCGTCGTTTGCATTATAGATTACCCAGGTGCCCATACAACCTAATGAGGGATAATTTATTTTAAATTCTTTTTTACCGAGGTTACAACTAAGCAGAATACTGTTCCACTTATCGATATCCTTTTCGTATATCTTACCATACCACTTACCGCTTAGCATAGTTGCAAACTTCGAGTTGAATAAAACAATATCTGATTCAGATGGATAAAGTCCCCGTTGTGTGCATTCACCTTCAAAAACAGACACGTCATATTTCCAACTATACCGAGAATCAGTGGCGGACAAAGTATGATTACCGGCAGGCAAAATTGCCGATATGGTTGAAGGGTGATCACAAACATATTTGTTGGAAGAATACGTTTTAGACAATGTGCCAATCTTTTTTCCATCAATAATTATTTTTACATTCGATACCTCTTTCGATGTTTTATAGATCGTTATTTTACCATTTCCATATCCGTAAGGATTTTTTCTTTCAGCCGCTGTGCTATTTTGAGTATCACTGTAACTGGTATCAGGTGAAACATCTTGTTCAATTGGTGGGGCAGGTAATCCTGAATTGAGGTAGGAAGTATCGTGTTCAGAAAATTCGCTCTTATTTAGACTTTCATAACTATCATCCCTGGAAATCTGAATGATTAAAGCAGTAAATAATATAGCACCAACAATATAGGCTATGGGTGTAATCCAAAACCAGGGATTAGAATAATTATTCCTGTTTCGCTCTGAAAAATTTCTTCTTCCTGCGCTACCTGAATTTCTGACAATCTCACCTCTCTCATTAAATGGCATTTTTTGAAAAAAGTTTACAGGAATTTTCTTTTATACATGTACCACTATAAGCTATATCAATATTGCCTGTTACCTGCAAAGGGAAAGAAAATATATCGGCCATTGCTCCGGCTACTTCCGTGTTATTGGTATTACATATTAAAGTGAATTGCGAAAGGTGAGGCAATAGTCGCTGATGATATTTAGAGTTGCCAAGATTAAGAATATCAATGACAATCTTAACGGCTATCATGGTAACAAAACCAATGTCTGCAGATATGCCAGGCTCAAAATTCGCCTTGCCCACATCTTCTTCTGTTGTATAAAATCTGTTATTAGTAGAAGTTCTTGCCGATAGTGCGCCAATGGCCTCATACAAGCAGGAATAACAAGGATTTGAGTTATAAAGCGTATAAAAAATCTCTCCGGCAAATGCCCTTTCCCACAGCCCTATTGATATAAACGAAGCTTTAAAAGTTTTCGCAATTTTGTTTGCATATACGTCTCCCTCCCTGTTATCAGCACATCCTATCATAATTGCATTTTCATTGCACCATTGTTTAAACACCTTCTCCTGAACATTCTCAATAATCGCAACTTCTTTATAAATTTGAGCACTCGGGTTTATCTGTAAAATTTTATCTGCAACTGCATCCACTTTAAATCTTCCAACATCAGCAATTCCGCATTGATGCCTGCAAAGGTTATGATAAGAAAGTATGTCGTTATCTATTAGTAAAAACTTGCCTACACCTGCTCTTGCCAATTCAAGCGCCACTAATGAGCCGACAGATCCACAACCGGAGATGATAGCAGTTTTATCCAACATAAAACTTGTTTCCAGTATCCCGGTATTTCTTGAAAAGACGTCAGCATTTATTGAGTAAGGTTCATTTTTACATATTACTCCATCACTTGTTTCAAAAATAATTTTGCCAGCTCTTCGTATGCCTAAAACTTCACCCTCAGTGATGGCTGGCTTTTCTGTTACAGCATATATTTTTTCGGCTGCTTCTGGGTTTTTAATGTATGATTCGTTGCTAAAATAATTGCCCTTATCATCCTGGTTGATGATGCTACCAATTTCACGCAGACCTCTAACTGTAATATCATCAACTCCATTAGTAGAGATTATATTATAGTGACTGGTAACAGTATGAGAGTATCCTAAAACTCTACCCGAGTAAGTGCCGGTAAGTAATTCTACCGGAAAACTAATAGTGGGTAATTTTTTGGTTGTTTTCATTTTAGTTCTCTTTTAATTAATTAGTTTTTTTTTCTTCAATAAGAGTTTATGTGTTTTAGAAAAACCCCTTCAGTAAAAGGAATTTTCTTTTGTTTAAATTCAAGAAATGGATTTGATTTGGCTACGTT
>MWVX01000682.1_pt1 | contig 11071 bp, 9 predicted proteins | sample 1047311 | NCBI WGS metagenome assembly MWVX01 (sample SAMN06349984, study PRJNA376086) | soil metagenome | isolation source: MtG-4 sample Antarctic (ecotone) soil | place: Antarctica | collected 2015-01-13
TCAGCGCTTTCTTTTTGAAGTTCATCACTATGTGTCGCCCAGGCTTTTTTTAAAGAACTAACATCTGGTGTTTTATCTGTAGCTAAAGGAAAGTAAGCATCAACACCAATGTAGTCAAGCTTCTTCCAGAAAGGAAAATTCTTATAATCATCCCAGTTACCGGCGTAGGTAAGTTTGCCATGATAAATTTGTTTTAGTGTATCTATCAACGAACTCCAGAACTGGGGTCTATCTTTAATCGAAGCTCCTAATTCGGTGCCGATGCAGAATACTTCAACTTTCAGGCTATCTGCAATGCTTGCAAAATGGAGAATGTATTTACGGTAGCTGTCTTCCCATAAACGCCAGTCTTTTTCAGCATCTAACCTAAATGCTCCTGTGTACACGCCACGTCCTATCCATAAGTGCGGCTTAAGCATAACTGACAAATTTTTTTTGTGTGCAAGTTGAATACATCCAATTACGCCATCAGTATTTTCTCCCCAATGTTGACCGTGCTGATTATATCGTACCTCCGGATTTTCGATGGTGAAAAAAGCATAAGGCATAATTGAAATGCTGTTAGCGTTCACATTCACAATGGGCTGCAAGCCGGCTTCATCAATGCGATTTACAGGCGCTACCATGCTTACTCCCTTTATGGAAAAGCCTGATGATTGCACAGCGTCAATATGCATTGTTGTATCAGCAGGAGAACAGCTAATTGTCTGAATAAAAATGCAGGTGATCAGTAATAATTTGGCAGAGTATAATAACAACGGAGAAAAATTATAATGGGTTAATAAAAGATCAGCAGATCCGTGGCAATTGCTCACCCGTCAGCATATTTAACATTCTTCTTCCACCAATACTGCTTGTTAATATAACCTGCTTTAAGTGATGGTTTGTAACACTTCCGATAATGGCTGCATTTTTTCCTACTTCTGTTTTTTTCAAAAGCGATACTAATTCATCTGCAATGTCAGCTTTCACTACAGCAATAAAAATTCCTTCATTGGCAACATATAACGGGTCTAATCCCAGCATTTCACAAGCACCTTCTACCTGCTCACTCAAGGGAATTGCGTTTTGTAAAAGATCAATACCTAAAACACTTTCTTTTGCAAGCTCGTTCAAAACTGTAGCCACACCGCCACGGGTAGGGTCACGCAAAAAATGAATGTCTTCTCCAAATACATCTAATAACTCATTAACCGCCGGCGAAAGGTTGCAGGTATCACTCTCCAATTCTGTTTCAAACACCAAACCCTCTCTTACTGACATAATTGCCACACCATGCGTAGCAACATTCCCGCTTATAATTATTTTATCACCAGCTTTCACATTGCCTGCTGCAATCTTTGCCTTCGGATGTACTTCACCAATGCCGCTCGTATTCACAAAAATTTTATCACCTTTTCCTCTTTCTACTACTTTAGTATCGCCAGTCACTACTTTTACATTGGCTTCTTCGCATGCAAATTTTATGGAAACTAAAATGTCCCAAAAATCTTTCACAGGTAATCCTTCTTCAATAATAAAACTCAATGATAAGTAACGGGGAACGGCACCACACATTGCCAGATCGTTTACTGTTCCATACACTGCCAACTCACCAATATTTCCACCGGGGAAAAATACCGGAGTGATTACGAAACTGTCGGTTGAAAAAGCCACAGAACTTTTTAATTGCAGAAAAGCGCCATCATGGTGCTGGTCCAGGTAATCATTTTTTAAAATATTAAAAACACCACTATTCAGAAGATTATGAGTTAGAGTGCCACCGCTTCCATGCCCTAACGTAATGATGTCAAAGTCCTGTTGAGGCATCGGGCATTGAAGCTGCATTTTTGTTTTTGTATTGTCTTCCGTTACTTCCATCGTAGTTTTTATAATACTGGCGCCGGTTCTCGTGGCATCATCGTTGCGTCAGTCACTTCCTCTCTAAAACTAAATTATGCTTTTGTTTTATTGCAAGATCAGGCTTCCACTTTTTCGGTTTCGTTTAATGCCGAATAAAAATGATAATACGTTGCACAGGAGCCTTCTGATGAAACCATAGGAGCGCCTAAAGGATGGGAAGGTTTGCAGGCAGTTCCAAAGTTGGGGCAATCTAAAGGTTTTTTTAATCCTTTCATGATAGCACCTGCAATACAAGTTTCATTTTCTTTGGTCTCTTTCAATGGTACATTAAATTTTTTAGTGGCATCGTAAACAGCGTACTTTTCTTTTACTTCTAACCCGCTATGCGGAATAACATCCATGCCCCGCCACATGCGGTTGCTAATTTCAAATATTTCCATGATGGCTTGTTGTGCTGGCAGGTTGCCTCTTTCGCGTACCACTCGTGCATATTGATTTTCCATCTTTGTTTCGCCTCTTTCCAATTGACGAACCACCATTAATATTCCATGCAGCAGATCAATAGGTTCAAAACCGGTGACCACAATCGGTACCTTGTATTTTTCTACAATAGGATAGTATTCACTGTTGCCCATGATGGTGCAAACATGACCCGCTGCCAAAAAAGCCTGTACCACAGTTTCAGGATCGCTAAGCAAGGCTTCCATCGCAGGCGGCACCAGCACATGCGAAGCAATGATGGAATAATTTTTCAACTTCAACTGATGCGCCTGTATCACTGACAAAGCATTAGCGGGAGCAGTTGTTTCAAATCCTACCGCAAAAAAAACAACCTCTTTATCCGGATTTTGCTGCGCCAGTTTTACTGCTTCTAATGGGGAGTATAAAATGCGTACATCAGCACCCTCTGCTTTTGCCTGCAATAAACTTTTTTCAGAGCCTGGAACCCGGAGCATATCACCAAAAGAACACATGATGACATTGGGTTGTTTAGCTAAATAAATAGCACGGTCAATTAAATGAGTGGGTGTTACACAAACCGGGCATCCAGGACCGTGCACCATAGTGATTTCTTTGGGAAGCATTTGCAGCAAACCATACTTCACCAAACTATGTGTCTGTCCTCCGCAAATTTCCATGATGGTCCATGGTTGGGTAACTGTTTTTTTTATTTCATCGAGATATTGTGCTGCCAACACAGGGTCACGGTATTCAGTTAAGTATTTCATGACATCATTTTTAAAATGATTGCATCGCCCTGTTTTACTCTTTCATCTTTTGTCATCCTAAGCTTGTCGAAGGGTTCCTCTTCAGGCGAGTTATACAGTTCATCCAGTTCATTCATCTGTTTTAAAAATTCAAGAGAGCTTTTAGCTTCTTCTTCATCCACAACACTAATGGCTACACCAACATGCACTAATACATAGTCATTTTCTTTGGCATCCGGCACTAATTGCAAATTGATCTCTTTCACAATGCCGCCGAGTTCCACCTTACCCATGCGCATGTAGCCTTCTTTATGTTCTTCAATTGATGTAATTCTTCCGGGGATTGCTAAGCACATGTTTTATAAAAATTAATTATGAGAGATGAGATTTATGAAATTTGAGATACTTTTTAATCAATGTAATTTACTGAATTTCTTATTGGTTCATTTCATACCTAATATTTTTATTATTTAAATTTTGTTTGGCGAATAGAATTACCTCCTGATAATCTTTTTAATTCAGTGACATCATTTAGCAGGAGTTGTACTCTTTTGCCAGGTATTCACTCTCATGTAAAAATTGTATCCAGTATTAGTAAGCAATGTTCTCTTTCATTTCCTACTACACTCTAAAATTAATAATTCCTATTTCCTATTTCATATTTAATTACCTGCCCAAACGAAATATTTTCATCATTAGGCGATAATTCCTTGTTGAAATATAATTCAAATTCTTCTCCCGATATTTTGATCAACAGATCAATTAATAATCCATTTTGAAAAACACCGCCACTGCAACATATTTTGTAGCATTGATGAAGGGATGCTACTATCTGGATAGCCAAAACAAGTTGTACATGAAACCAGGCGGCTATTGCTGATCTGTCTTTTCCCTCCTTGATCTTTGTTACTATCTGCTTCATTAAAGATTGAGTGGATAAAAGATTTTCCAATGCTTCTTCTTTCAACCAGTTAACAGGAATATTCAATTCATTGTTGAAATAACGCAGCGCTTCTTCTTCCATCAGCATAGCGGCTTCGCCTTCAAAGCTTACTTTATCAATTAGTCCTAACAGAGAAGCAACGGCATCAAATAGTCGCCCTACACTTGATGTTTGGAGACTATTTTTTTTAATCACCCGGTAGTAATTATTCCATTCTACCTGTGTAAATTTTGGTTGAAGAATGGATGCTGCTTCTTCTATTTCATAACAAAGAGAATACGCAGAAAGCCGGGGTTCGGTTGCCATCTTATCACCAGGAAAATGATTGAAATATGCAAAATGATTGACACGTGAAAAAGTATGCTTATCAAAAACAAAAAATTCACCACCCCAGATTTGCCCATCATTTCCAAAGCCGGTACCATCCCATATAACACCCAATATTGGTTCAGCTTTATCCAGCAAATTATGCTCTCCCAGTACCGATGCAAAATGAGCTTCGTGATGCTGCACCCTGATTAGTTGACTATCCCATTTCTTTGCCAATTGTTCACCTAATTGTACGGTGAAATAACCAGGATGCTTATCTGTAAGAATGACTTGTGGCTTTGCAACAAACAGGTTTAGAAAATGATGGATTGTTGCATCGAAATTTTTTTGAGAATCATAATTATTCGTGTCGCCCAAATATTGGCTTATATGAATGTTTTGCTTATTCATTAAAGTAAAGCTGCTCTTTAATAAGGCACCAATTGCGAGAATGGTTGTTTGAGGAAGTAACAGATTTTTGTTGTTATAAAAAGGAGCAAACCCTCGTGATCGCCTTAGCATAATTCGTTGTTGCGAATGGCGGCTGTAGGTAATCACACTGTCATCCTGCGATGAAATGATCTCACGATTATGAACCAATATATAATCTGCAATGGTATTCAATTCATTCAAAGCCACTTCATCTTCAAATACAATAGGTGCATTGCTGATGTTACCACTTGTGGCAACTATGGGTTTTAAAAATTGTTGCAGCAGCAATTGATACAATGGAGTATATGGAAGCATCGCTCCAATCTTTAAAAGCTGTGGAGCAATTTCATCTACTGCAATTGCTGAGGTCTTCTTACTTTTTAACCTCAGGAGCACAATGGGTGCCGCTGCGCTTTTAAGTTCATAAATTTCTGCTTCGTTCAAATTTACTTCCTTTTCTAAAGAACGCATGTCAGGAAACATCACCGCAAAAGGTTTTGTGGAACGATGCTTTCTTTTGCGCAACTCCGCAATTGAATTCTGATTAGAAGCATCACAGGTCAGCAAGTATCCACTAATACCTTTAATGGCAACTGTCTTTCCGGCTTTCCAGAACCCACAAATTTTGCTGATGATTTTTGTACCATCTTCTTCAATAATATTTTGCATGTTGTCAAACAACTTCATCAATACCGGGCAATCGGGGGATGAGTTTGTTTGTGAAAAATGCCTGCGATTAGTTGGGTCATAATATTCTTGTTTGCAACGGTTACACATTTCAAAATCTACCATTGCAGTATTTTCACGATCATAGGGCAGTTGTTTGATTATTGAAAAGCGAGGACCGCATTGGGTGCAGGTAGTAAAAGCATATTTATATCTGCGGTTTGTTTTGTTCTTAATTTCTTCACTGCAATTTTCGCATGTAGCAAAGTCGGGAGAGATGAGAAGAACAGGATTGCCATTATTATTGCTTGAAATAATTTTAAAATCTTTATAATCAACTGAAGATGTTTTTTCCATGCAATGCGATGTGATATGAGATAGTTGTGGAGCATTTAATAAAACTTCATCATAAAAGTTATTTGAAAGAATTTCGTCGGCATTGAACTCAATATGAACACCATCTGTAGTATTATTCACCCAGCCTTTTAAACCAAACTTTTGTGCATGCTGGTATACGAACGGACGAAAGCCTACGCCTTGTACTTGTCCTTTAATGTGAATATGCCAGGTACTTATTGTTTCCAAAGCAACAGGTAGAGTTAATAAAAACGCAGGTTAGAATTATTGCACAACATTTTTAATTCTTCATGTGCTTCATCTGTAAAATAGGGCGACATCAATGACCAAAGGTCTGACATGAAATCATCTTCATTCAAATGATCACGCCCTTTTATCTGTCGTGCATACATCCAGTTATCCATTGTAAGCCAAAAGAGCCATGCCAACTGGTTGTATTGCTCTACCCTGATAGCTGGCTGAAAGGTATTTCTGTCCACATTAAAGTTAAACATCCATTCTATCTGTTGTATCTGCCAGGCAATATGTTGCTGGTGTTTCTCTTTAATGGATGGATAGGCACGCAACACTTCCAACGTATCCAGGTAAAAGAACAGATACTGTTTCTGACATTGAAAAACATGGCGCAACTGGCGGTTGATGTCTTCAAACAAATGTGCCATTCTAAATTCATACAATGACGTTTCCTGTGCTTCCTTTAATTGGTTGTACAATGCTTCTACAATACAATCCTTATGCTTGAAGTGATAAGCTAAATGTCCCACGCTAATGCCACCAATATCGGCAATATGCTGCAGACGTACATTTACAAAGCCGTTCTTGTTAAACAGCTTCAATGCTCTGTCCAGTATGTATGGCTTTGTGTGCTTCACTGCATTAGTGTAGAAATTTCTTTTGCAAGTTAGCTTTTGTATCAGGATTTTGTGCTTTCAAATATGTGCAGATTTGGGGCCGGCAAATTTTTAAAAGATACTATTGCAAATCAATAAACACCTTTACATAATAATAGCACACAAACAACAGAGCAAGCCCACTAACGATTTGAATACTTGTTCTAAGCCAAGTAAGTTGTGCAAATTTTGTAACAGCACCGGCAAAAGCACTAACAATTAGGAAAGGTAAACCCCTGCCGATACCAAAGGATAAAGCAAGTATAAAACCATAAACAGGGTTTGCTGTTGCAGCAGCAACTGAGAGAAGTAGTAATAACGGAGCAGCAGAAGTACCTAAACTAAATACTAAACCATAAACAAAAGAACCACCAATACCAGGACGGCGTATGGCGGCTAATTTAGTGACAGTAAGACGAGGCCCATAAAAGGCAAGAAAAGCTGCTACAGCGCTTATTAATGCCATAGACAAAGCCCAATATTGACCAAATGTTTCAGTAAGAAATACACCTAATTTGCCGGCTAATGCACCTAATACAGAAAGGCAAACAACAATGCCACAAAAGAAGCCAAGTGCTATCATAAATCCACGGTTCGTTTTATTTTCTGTATTACTGCTTACAAGTCCGGCTATTCCAAGTCCAACAGGTAAAGTGCAGGGGCATACACCGGTAGTTATAACTCCTGCACCGGCAGCAATAAGTAAACTATAAACAGAACCATTAGCGAGTGCCTGGCTAAACTGTTGTACAAATTGTTCTAAACTCATTGCTTAACCTCTTGTGGTTTGCCTGCGGTAAAACCTTTTTCATTAACAGCTTTTTGCACCTGTTCAACCTTTACTTTTTGAGGGTCATAAGTAAAGAGGGCAAATTTCTTTTCAAGATTTACTTCAACATCAGAAACACCATCTATTGATTTGATTGTTTTCTTTACGTTAGATTGACAGGCATTACATACCATGCCATCAACAGGCATTTGCACTTTTTGCATTACTGTTGTTTTTGTTTGTTCTTTTGGAGTTGTTTGTTCAGCTTTCTTTTTTTCCTGGGCACATGATGTGATGATAATAGCAATTATTAGAAACATTGAGAGTGATAATTTCATAAATAAAGGTTTCATGATTGACATACATTTAAAATTTGATGACGTATTTTAAGAAGCTTTGGCGGCTTTTATAAGTTCTTTCAGGTCTTTATCGGATAAATTTTCCTGTTCACTTTTGTCGAAGATAGTAAGCAGGTACACTGTTGTTTTTTCTATATAAACATAAGTTATTACACGGGCTCCGCCACGCTTCCCTTTTCCTTTACTTTCAATAGCTAAACGTATTTTATAGCAATTGCTTCCAAGAGGGATGCCTTTATATGGGTCATTTTGAAGGGCTTGCTCAAGATTTGCAAGTTCATTTTTTAATGAATGAAACTTCTTTACTAATTGTTTGGCTTCCCTTTTAAAATTAGGAATAGCATCAATTTTAAAGTTCATTCAAAAATTCTTTTAACGGAGTTGCCTTTAGTTTGCCTTGCTTTATAAGTTCAACTTCTTTTAAACCTTGCTCCAGGCTCTTTAGTACAGGATGTTTAGTTACGGGCTTCTTTTTCTTTGAGGGTTCCTGAATTTCAACATAATCGTTAAATGCAGCAAGCATTTCTTTTATAAAGGGCAGCTTTTGAGGCTGCTTTACTTTCAGTATTAATTGTTCCATAATCTACCTATCTGTTTTATTTAATTTGATTAGAAACAGTTGAGTTTTCTTATTTTGAAACTGTTTCTTCAAAGTTATAAGTTATTATCTCATTCCACTTGTAACTGATAATTTGTTTTATAACGTGTCTAAAATTTACATCCTTTTTAATTACTCCGACAAATAATAAAATGGAAGAAAAGATCAATAAAAATATACAGTATAAGTGTGCGACCCCTCAAGTCTGGCGGGGGAGCCGCAACGACGATGCCATGAAAAAATAATGCTTGTACCAAAAACAAATTCAAACTAAAAAAACCGAAGAGCCATCTTTTATACTTCCACTGCATTAAAACCCTCTTTCTCTAATACTTTTTTCAATTCTTCATGTTTCACCTTATCAGGATAATAATTTACCTGAACGTGTTTTGAAATCACTTTTGGCTTTACATCTTTCACACCGGGCAAAGCAGTAAGTGCCGTGGTTATCTTTTCAGCACAACCCTCACAAACCATATTAGTTACTTTAAACCTTGCTTCTGTTAAAGCTGCCGTTGTTTCCTGATTAACGGTTTCAAGCCGTAAAGTTCTTATGCGGAGTGTATTAATTAAGATAGCAAAAATACTTATTATCATTACCACAATTGCAAGCATTGGAGTTATAAAACCAAGTGTAGCAAGCAGCATCCCAACAATATTAAACAGTACGGCAACAATCACATTACCTGTCATTGTTTTATAGCTTGCCTTTCCTAAAATAACTGCGTTCAGTACATCAATTAATCTGTCACCAATTAAAATAACACCGGCGGCTTCTATAGCAACATCAGTACCTGCACCTATTGCAATCCCTACATCACTTTGCGCTAAAGCCGGAGCATCATTTATTCCATCACCAACCATTGCAACCTTGTAACCTTTCTTCTGCAATACTTCTATAGCAGTTGCTTTTTCACCGGGTAAAAGTTCAGCCTGTACTTCATCAATTCCAAGATTTTTTGCAATAGGCTCTGCCACTTGCTTTGCATCACCGGTAAGCATTACAGTTCTCATACCTCTTTGCTTCATTTTATCAATTACTTGCTTACCTGCAGGTCGTGGCGTATCCTGTAAAGCAATAACACCGATTACAATACCTCCCTTACAAATAACTACAGCAGTTTTACCCTCATCACCAAAAGCACTTATTGAACGCTTAATATTTTCAGAAACAACAACATCACTTTGTTCAATGAAAGAAGGCTTACCAGCTAAAACAGCTTCGCCATTAATAGTTCCTGTAACACCCTTTCCCGGTATTGCTTTAAAATTATTTATAGACAACTTCGGAGCACTTTCCTTTTGCGCAAAGAAAGTAATGGCTTGTCCTATCGGGTGTTCAGATTTGCTTTCTAATGCTTCAGCAACAGATAATAATTCAATTGCATCTCCATTCATTGCATCAACATTGGTAACAGTAGGCTTACCATAAGTTAAGGTGCCTGTTTTATCAAATACAATGGTATCAACTCTTGATAACCCATAAAATACTTCACTTGCTTTTACCAATAGTCCAATAGAAATTCCTTTGCCACCGGCAATAGCAGCAAGCATAGGCGTAGTAATACCCAAGGCACATGGATAACCCATGATTATTGTAGTAAGCATTACAAGTGTTGCCTGTAAATAATTACCTGTAGCCAATCCCCAAACAACAAAAGCAATGGCAGCAACAATAAACACAACAGGTCCGTAATAATTCATTAGCTTATCTGCCAAAAGTTCAACAGGAGGTTTCTTTTCAGCAATGCGGCTCATTAAACTTACAATCTGGCTAAGAAAACTATCCTGTCCAACTTTAGTAACCTTAATTTGTAATGCACCATCCAGATTTAAAGTGCCGCCAATTACAGCAGCGCCAACCTCTTTATTTGCAGGTGTACTTTCACCTGTAAAACTTGCTTCATCAACACTTCCAGTGCCATTTAAAACAATACCATCTAATGGAATACGTTCCCCCGGGCGAACCTCAACAACTTCACCAACCAAAACATCTTTAGTTAATACATCAGCGAATTGCTCACCTCTCAACACCCTTGCTTTTGCAGGTTGCAGGTTAATCAGTTTACGTACTGCATCAGATGCTTTTTTACGGGTATCCAACTTAAAGTATCCAAAGAATAAATGAAGCGACATTAACCATGCAGCAACAGGCAAGAAGTTTGGCAGTGCAGGATTGAATAAAGAAAAAATACCAATAATAAAAGAACCCCATGCACCGGCAGATAATAAGACATTGGCATTAATTACCCTTTGCCTTACAGCCATAATCGTTTTGCGCAGTATCGGGTAACCTACCCAAAACAAAACGAAAGCAGCAACAGCCAAACTAAAATAAGCACGGTATTGTTGCGGTAAGCCAAACAGATTTAATGGGTCAACCAATAAATCTATAATAGCAGCTACCATTCCAATTGTACCACGTTGTTTAATCAATCCAAACAGTTCTTCGTCTGTTTTATACTGCTGCACTTCCGTTGCAGATACACTATAACCCAATTTTTCAACTGCTTCAGCCAATTGCTCACGGTTCATTTTAGCGGTATCAGCTTCTACCAAAACAATTCCATGCACAAGGTTTACCATCACACTGTTGATAGCAGGATACCTTTTCAAAGCCTTTTCAACACTCATTGTACAGAAGGAACACATTAAACCAGACACCTTCATTTGAACACTTTCTAAAGCCATAACATTT
>MWVX01000683.1_pt1 | contig 11067 bp, 10 predicted proteins | sample 1047311 | NCBI WGS metagenome assembly MWVX01 (sample SAMN06349984, study PRJNA376086) | soil metagenome | isolation source: MtG-4 sample Antarctic (ecotone) soil | place: Antarctica | collected 2015-01-13
ATTTAGGCTATCCTGTTTTTCAAACCCGTTATGCAAAGGTTGGAGTGTATATATGTTATGATCGCCACTTTCCTGATGGAGCACGTGTACTTGGATTGAACGGTGCCGAAATCGTTTATAATCCATCTGCAACAGTCGCGGGTTTATCCCAATATTTATGGAAGCTGGAACAACCGGCGCATGCCGCTGCCAATGGTTATTTCATGGGCTGCATCAACCGTGTAGGTGAGGAGAAACCCTGGAACCTTGGTAAGTTTTACGGATCTTCTTATTTCGTTGATCCACGTGGACAAATTTTTTCACAGGCCTCTGAGGATAACGATGAATTATTAGTGGCAGAATTTGACCTTGATATGATTGAAGAAGTGAGAAACACATGGCAGTTTTTTAGAGACAGAAGGCCGGAAACGTATAGTAAACTTGTCGAGTTATGATAAATGTTGAATGATTATGTACCGTGCAACATTGCTACTATCATCGTTTGTTGCGTCGCACTCTTGTACTGCACATCAATATTAAGCAATGAGTATAACCACAGAGAACACGAAGCTTTTACACAAAGAACGCAGAGAGATGCATGAGAATGTAATAGCAACAAAAGTTATTGGAATCGCTATTGATGTACATAATGCATTAGGTCCCGGATTATTAGAAAGCTGTTACAAAGAATGTTTCAATTATAAATTACTTCAATCAGGTTTATATGTAGAAAAAGAAAAACCAATGCCACTGATTTTTGAAGAAGTTAAATTAGAGTGTGGGTATAGGATCGACCTGCTTGTTGAAAATAAAATAATTATTGAAGTTAAAAGTGTAGATGCGTTAAATGATATTCATCTTGCTCAAACACTAACATACCTTAAGCTGGGAAATTATAAGTTAGGGTTACTGCTCAACTTTAATGTATTAAAATTAAAAGATGGAATCAGGAGAGTGATCAATGGCTCATTGTAAACTCTTTGTGCACTCCGTGAAAAACTCTGTGCACTCCGTGGTAAAATATTTATGTCAATTCAAAATAACAGATTAACCGCTAAAGAATACGAAGAAAACTTCATCGATATTCATCCGCCGTTCGATAAGAAAGAAGCTGCACTAGTGGAAGCCAACCGCTGCCTTTTTTGTTATGATGCACCTTGCATGAAGTCCTGCCCTACCAGCATTGATGTTCCGAAGTTCATCAAGCAGATCACTACTGATAATATCAAAGGATCGGCACATACTATTTTTGAAGCAAATATTTTTGGTGGAGGCTGCTCAAGGGTATGCCCGGTTGAAAAATTATGCGAGGGATCTTGTGTGTATAATTTAATGCATGAAGCTCCTATTCCCATTGCAAAGCTGCAGCGCTACTCTACAGAAAAAGCCATTAAAGAAAAATGGCAGTTGTTTCAACGAAAGAGTTCTGCAGGTAAAAAAGTTGCTGTTGTAGGCGCAGGACCAGCAGGACTTTCCTGTGCACATGTACTCTCCCGCCAGGGAATTGATGTTACTGTTTTTGAAAAAGAATTAAGAGGCGGCGGCCTGATGACCTATGGTATTGCAGCTTATAAAGTTACCCCTGAGTTTTGCCAAAACGAAGTAGATTTCATTACCTCACTTGGTGGCATAAGCATAGAGTACGGCAAAGCATTAGGTAATAATATTTCACTCGCTGAATTAAGAGACGAATTTGATGCTGTGTTTTTAGGAATTGGTGTGGGCTTAGCGAGGCAATTGGATATACCGGGCGAAAATATAGAAGGCGTTGTTGATGCAATAGAATTCATTTACAACCTGCGTTCTAAAACATTTAATCAAATACCTGTTGGTGATAAAGTAGCTGTAATTGGTTTAGGTATGACTGCTATAGATGCAGCTACACAAGCGAAGCGCTTAGGCGCAAAAGAAGTGACCATTATTTATCGCAGAACGCAGGAGGAAATGCCATGTACACAGGTAGAATTGGATCTGGCAAAATTAGATGGTTGTAATATTATCTGGTTGGCTGCACCAAAAGAAGTGATTGGTGAAAATGGCAAAATAAAAGCATTGGTATGTAGTCGGATGCAATTAGGAGTTGCGGATTCATCCGGGAGAAGAACTCCTGTTGAAACAGGTGAAACTTTTACTTTGGAAACAGATATGATTATTAAAGCTGCAGGACAGATGCCTTTCAAAGAATTAGTAGAGCAAAATGAAATCAGTAATTCATTTGGTAAAATAATAATCAGGGATAACGTTACCAATATACCTGGTGTATTTGCCGGTGGCGATTGTGTAAATGGAGGAAAAGAAGTGGTGGATGCGGTGCAGGCAGGGAAAGATGGAGCTCTTTCAATTTTGAAATTTCTAAATTTATGCTGAATGTTAAATGATAAATGTTGAATGAAAACGGAAAACAAAATATTAGAAATGTCATTCAATTTCTCTTTGGAAATTATTTCTTTGTATAAAGAATTAGTAAAGCATAATGAATATGTTCTCTCAAAACAATTATTAAGAAGTGCAACCAGCATTGGAGCAAATGTAGAAGAAGGGAATGCTGCTCAAACTAAAAGAGATTTTATCAGCAAAATGTCAATCGCATCAAAGGAAGCCAGAGAAACCCGCTATTGGTTAAGACTATTGGATAAAAGTAAATTAGTAAATCTCGATTATTCCCAACATCTTAATTCAGTGGAACACATAATTAATGTTCTTACTAAAATTGTAAAGACAGCACAGGATTCAATCGTGAATGTATAATGGATGCTACAGTTTTTCATTTATCATTTAGCATTCAACATTTAAAATATTTTTAAAGCCTGACAAATTATGGCAAATCTCGAAACAAACTTCCTCGGCATTAAATCTCCCAATCCATATTGGCTTGCCAGTGCACCCCCTACTGATAAAAAAATAAATGTATTAAGAGCTTTTGAAGCGGGCTGGGGTGGTGTGGTTTGGAAAACGCTGGGCTCACAGGTCAAAAATGTTTCTTCACGATATTCAGCGGTCAATTATAATGGCACAAGAATAATGGGGTTCAATAATATTGAGCTGATTTCTGATCGTCCATTAGGCATAAACCTGAAAGAGATAGAAGAATGTATCAAACTATTTCCCGACCGTGCCATGATCGTATCGCTGATGGCTGATAACACACGTGAAAGCTGGCACGAGCTGATCGCAAAAGTGGAAGATACAGGTGCGCATGGATTAGAACTGAATTTTGGTTGTCCGCATGGAATGACTGAGCGGGGCATGGGTGCTGCTGTCGGACAAGACCCTGAAATAGCCCGTATGGTGGTGGGATGGGTAAAGGAGAAAGCAAACATACCGGTAATAACAAAGCTTACACCCAATGTACATTCAGTAGTGCCCGCAGGCAAAGCAGCCGTAGAAGCAGGTAGCAATGCACTTTCATTGATCAATACAATACAATCAGTAACAGGAGTTGACCTTGATACTTTTGTGCCCAATCCTTATGTGGCCGGAAAGTCGGTGTATGGTGGCTATTGCGGCCCTGCAGTTAAACCTATTGCTTTGAAATTTTTAGCCACGATAAGCCAGGATCCAACTACATCAAAGGTGCCCATTTCTGGTATAGGTGGCATTGGCACATGGAAAGAAGCAGTGGAATTTATGTTGTTGGGTGCCACCACCCTGCAGGTTTGTACGGCCGCTATGAAGTATGGTTTCAGGATAATAGAAGACATGTGCGAAGGACTGAACAACTGGATGGATGAAAAAGGATTTCAAACGATAAATGATTTCATCGGCAAGTCCGTTCCCACACTTACACATTGGGAAGACCTTGATATTAATTATCACCACGTGGCCCATATCAACCAGGATAAATGCATTCATTGCGGATTGTGCTTTATCGGCTGCGAAGACACTTCACACCAGGCCATAAACCTCACTTATGGCAAACCATACAATACTTATACTATTAAAGAAGATGAATGTGTAGGGTGTAACCTTTGCCAATTAATATGCCCTGTAGAAGACTGCATTACTATGGTAGAACAACGCGTAGCGCCGGAGTACGTGAATTGGAAAGATTATCAAAGGCTGGGTCTGCCATTGAATGACCATTAATTTTATGTTGAATGTTGTGTGCTAAATGTTGAATGAAAAACCGCTTTCATCCCTGAGTTTATCGACGGATAGCTGAGCAAAGATTTGATGCTGGTGTATTCCATTTAACATTCACCATTTATCATTCAAAATAATTTCTTTTGTACTAAGCTGAAGTGGTACCATTAGCATTCTTGCATCGCACACTTGTACGACTTTATACACGCTTCAAAAATATATAAAGCAGTATCAGGATGTAAACAATGAAGAAAAGAAATTTTATTACAACGCAGGTAGTTTTCAAAAAGGTGTTGACAAACTTCAAGAAATAACTGGTAGACCTATAAAAGTACTTAATACAGATGAAGTAATTAAACTTAAAGAAAAGGCATAAAAACATCAACCTGTGGACAGTACTCAACCACCACCACCCAACTCTACTTTGCATGTTCAAAAGATAAAGGATGCAAAAAAAATGTTGATGCCACAGTACTTCAAAAGCTTAATCAAGGAACAATGAAAGGAACGGCCTGTCCCGGATTTCAATCGGGAGGCTGTTATCATTCCTTTTTTGATTTTCGGAGCCTGTCCCGATGCCTATCAGGAGTTACTTTCATCGCCTGCACAAATGCGGGGCATCAAGGCAAGAAAGTGACAGATGCTGGAGAAATAGCACAGAGCTTAATATGTCTAAAGCAGATTGCTTTCCCGAAATTATCGGGACAGGCTGTTCTCGCAATAAGTACCAACCCAAAGAAACATTTTTACATTTGTCTCATCCGAATTAGAGGTAAATTTGTTACACAATAAAAATATTGCTATGACCTTGAATGAGAGTTTTGTAGTAGATGCCAAAGGAAAAAAAGTAAGCGTACTCCTGCCCATAAAAGACTATCAAAAATTACTGGAAGAACTGGAAAAACTTGAGGACATTAAAGCTTATGACAAAGCTACTAATAGGAAACAGGAATTTATTCCTTTAGATAGAGCCTTGAAAGAAATTGAGGTTACTAGAAAAAGAAAAAATAATGTATCAGGTAGTAATTGAAAAACAGGTTCAGAAGCAATTAGCTAAAATCACTCCCCCTAACTATAACAAAGTTGTTTCAGCGTTACAAGATTTAGCCAATAATCCCAGACCTCAAGGTTATAAAAAATTAAAGGGAAGGCAAGGGTTCAGAATACGTATTGGCAACTACCGAATAATTTATAACATCAATGATAATATTCTTACTGTTTTCATTTTAGCTATAGGCAACAGACGAGATGTATATGAATAGCTTCTAACTCTTCCCCCACTCTACAAAGCCTTAAACAAATGTTGAAGCCACAGTACTACAAAAGCTTAATCAAGGAACAATGAAAGGAACAGCCTGTCCAGTATTTTAATCGGGAGGCTGTTATCGTTCCTTTTTTGATTTTTCGGAGCCTGTCCCGATGCCTATCGGGAGTTACATTCGTCGCCCACAGGAAAGCGGGGGCCTCAAGGCAAAGAAAGTGACAGATGCTGAAGCAAAGCAAAAAGTCTACGATTATAGGCCAATCTCAACGATTAAAATGTTTAATTTTAGTGAAACAAATGGTTATGATAGCTGAATTAAAAGAAGTTATTTTAAAAGTAGAGCAGCTTAAAGACGAAGAGCAAAGAGAAATAGCTAAGCTGCTTGAAGATGAAATTAAGTGGGATACTACTTTGCTAAATACACAGGATAAGTTAAGCAATCTCGCAGAGGAAGCACTTCTTGAGTATAAGGCAGGCAAGACCAAACAAGAAGATTGGTAAATGCAATCAGTCACTACAGATAGATTTCGTAAAACGCTTTCCAAACTTCCTGAAGGCGTTCAGGAAAATACAAGGTCTGCATACCAGAAATGGAAACATAATCCAAACAATCCATCACTTCGATTTAAACAAGTACATCCGCAAAAGCCTATTTATTCGGTAAGAGTAGGGTTATCATATCGTGCGTTAGGTATAAAAGAAGAAAGCACAATGATTTGGTTTTGGATTGGTTCACATGAAGATTATAATACTCTTATAGCTCAACTTTAATCACAGCAGAACGGTCTAATACTACTACAGCAGATTGCTTTCCCGAATACAAGTTCGGGACATGCTGTCACTCGCAATGCCGAACAACCACCATGCTAAAAATTATTTTTCCACTCTTGTTACCGCAAATAAAAATCTTTCAACAGCATACATTGCTAACTGGCCGGAAGGGCCATTCAAATTATACTCACAGCCATGCGTTGCCCACGGCAATGAAAGAAATACATTTTTCACTTTATTCTCATCTAATTTTTTTGTAAGTCTTACACTTTGTTCAATATAAACATGAGCATCCAATTTACCATGAACCAATAGCGTTGGAACTGTTTCTGACGTAACATAAAATAGCGGCGACTCTGCATTATATCTTTCCGGAACTTCTGCCGGTGTGCCACCCAAAAAATCTCTTTGCACCATTCTTGAATCCATGATCAGCATATTATCAGGATGATCATAAGTCCACAGCATATCAGTAGGGCCGTAAAATGCAGCAACACCTTTAATCCCATTTTCTTTTCTTGAATAGGCAGTTGCTAACACCAATTGCGCCCCGGCCGAACGTCCGGTTAAAACAAAATTGTTTGTATCAATTTTTAATTGCCCCGCATTAAGCCGAAGCCATGCAAGTGCCGCATGAATATCCTCTGCCTGGGAAGGGCTTTGAAATTTTGGAGCCAACCTGTAATTGATGGTGGCTACATGATAACCGACATTGGCAAAATAATTATTGAAATGCGGAATCTCTGAATTATCACCCCTTTTCCATGAGCCGCCATGCACTACCATCAAACATGGACGTATTCCTGCTGTTGCAGATGGAGAGAAATTCAAATCCAGGTCAACACCTTCATGCGTGGCATAACGATAGGTTTTGAAAGGAATTTCTTTTGCACCATTACCAGTAAACATTTGTAGAAAACTAAAAGGCTGCGTCCGGTGAAACCCTTTCATGTCTTCCTCTTTTACACCAAATGAAGTTTGCATCTTTTTTTTGAGATCACTGCCAACATTATAGGCCCTTACAATAGGTGAACATAAAATAACGAAAGTAACGGTGCCAATAACAAGGCATACAATTCTAAACCTTATTTTGAAGTAACTCCAAACTAACAATAGAATTGCCAGCAACATAAATATCCATGGAAACTCAGGCACTGCAATACCAACGTACCAAACTTCTTTAGCCGGGACAGGTAAAAAGTTGACAAGAGAAAGTATAAACAAGAGTATGATCAGTATAAGGCGAACCATTTTTGTAATATACGCTGTAATTTTAAAATCAGACTTGCATTTATTAAGCTGGCAGATGAATCTTTTGCCGCAAGCACTGATGTTGATGAAATAATGGTGGCATCCTATATTTATGACAATGCAGCAAAAATTCATTCTTATGAATTGATTGCGGAGTTGTTTAAGAGAGCGTAATAGAAGCAATTTTAAATCTCACACCGTTGCATTTTTTGCTTTTTTATTTCTATAATTCAAGAGCACTTCCCTCATCACAGCTTTAATAATTTCCAAACAACTTAAATCTTAGATTTACGCTGTAATAATAAAAGAATGTTGAAAACATCTATTTTAGGCCTTTGCTTTTTGTTTACCCTCTCTCTTGTTACTGCACAGAAACCTGCTGTAAAAACCGTATTTAAAGTGGATTATGAAAAGTTCACCTTACCTAATGGTTTAGAGGTGATTTTTCATATTGACCGCTCCGATCCGGTTGTTGCCGTTTCACTTACAGCCCATGTAGGTTCTGCCCGTGAAAAGGTGGGTCGTACCGGTTTTGCACACTTGTTCGAGCACCTCCTTTTTCTTGAATCCGAGAACCTTGGTAAAGGTGGCCTAGATAAAATGACGGCAAGAATAGGTGGTTCTGGTGCAAATGGTTCTACAAACAGAGATCGCACCGATTACCTGCAAACAGTACCTAAAGATGCGCTGGAGAAAATGCTCTGGGCCGAGGCAGATAAGCTGGGCTGGTTCATCAATACAGTCACCGATCCTGTGCTTGCAAAAGAAAAGCAGGTGGTAAAAAATGAAAAACGCCAGGCTGTTGACAACAACCCTTATGGCCACACTTCTTATGTGATCGATAAGGCTTTATATCCTGAAGATCATCCATACAACTGGCAGGTGATCGGCTCACTCGAAGACCTACAGAATGCTACTCTACCCGATGTAAAGGAGTTTTTCAAAAGGTGGTATGTGCCCAACAATGTTACGCTTGTTGTAGCCGGTGATTTCGATAAAGCAGCAGCAAAGGGCTGGGTAGAAAAATATTTCAGTGAAATAAAAAAGGGAGAAGAAATAAAAACATTGGCTAAAAGACCAGGCCTGGTAAATCAAACCGTCAAGCTATATCATGAAGACAACTTTGCAAGACTTCCGGAATTGAATATGGCCTGGGTTACTGTAGAAGAGTTTCATCCCGACTCCTACCCTTTACAGGTGTTAGCGCAATACCTAACACAAGGGAAAAAGGCTCCTTTTTACAAGGTATTGGTAGAAGACAAAAAGCTCACCGCTAACGCAAACATGTTTAACCGTACATCAGAACTTGCGGGACAAATGCATTTATCAGTTCGTGCATTTGCAGATAAAGATCTGGATGAAGTGTCAGAGGCAATTACAGAAGCATTCTTAAAGTTTGAAAGGGAAGGTATCTCACAAAAAGATCTTGACCGGATTAAAGCACGACAGGAAACCGGATTCTATAATTCACTCTCAAGTGTATTGGGTAAAGGCGCTCAACTGGCGCACAATAACATTTTTGCAGGCGATCCGGTTTTCATTACAAAAGACATACAGAACATTCTTTCTGTTACCACTGCTGATGTAAAACGTGTATATGAGAAATACATCAGGAATAAAAATTACGTAGCGACTAGTTTTGTACCGAAGGGGCAAATAGCATTAGCACTTGAAGGTTCAGCAAAAGCTGATGTTGTGGAAGAGAAAATTGTGCAAGGCGCAGAAGATGTGGTTGACCCTGCTATTATTGCTACATACACACCCACGGCTTCCGGTTTCGATCGCAGTAAAGAACCTCCATTTGGTAAAGCACCTGAAATAAAAGTGCCCACAATATGGAACCAGAAACTGGCCAACGGAATGCCGGTGTATGGAATTGAAAACAGCGAAGTGCCGCTTGTTCAATTTGAATTGGTGATTGATGGTGGATTGCTTTTAGAAGACATGAATAAAGTGGGTGTATCTAACCTGATGGCCCGCATGATGACACAGGGAACACGGAGAAAGACACCGCTGGAATTACAGGAGGCTATTCAGCAATTTGGTGCTACCATTAATGTTTTTGCAGGTACTGAAGACATTACAATAAGTGTAAACACACTTGCAAGAAATTATAAAGCTACATTGGCTTTGGTTGAAGAAATATTATTAGAACCACGTTGGGATGCAAAGGAATTTGACCTGTTGAAACAAAACACCATCAGCCAGATACGCCAGCAGGAAGCCAATCCGAATGCTGTGGCACAAATCAATTACAATGGGTTGATCTATGGAAAAGAAAACATCCGTTCCCGCAACAATTTGGGTACAATAGAATCGGTTAATGCCATTACGATTAACGACCTGAAAGCATTTTATAACAGGAGCATTTCACCATCGGTTGCACGCATGCATGTAGTGGGCGCATTGGGCAAAACTGCAATCTTAAATCCTTTGACAACACTGGCAAACAACTGGAAAGCAAAGAGGGTTGCTATTCCCACTTATCCTAAGCCTCAACAACCCGCAAAATCGCAGGTGTATTTTTATGATGTACCCGATGCAAAGCAATCTGTTATCAGGATTGGTTACCCTGCATTGGCAGCTACCGATGGGGACTTTTACAAAGCAACCATTATGAATTATATTTTGGGTGGTGGTGGATTTGCATCGCGGTTAACCCAGCAATTACGTGAAGGCAAGGGATATACCTACGGTATCAATTCTGGCTTTTCAGGAAGCAATACCGCAGGACCCTTTACAGTGGGAAGCAGCGTGCGGACCAATGTAACTTTAGAGTCGGCCGAACTGGTAAAAAAGATACTGAACGACTTTGCCACTACTTACACTGAAAGCGATCTGGAAACAACCAAAAGCTCCCTAATTAAAAGCAATGCAAGAGCATTTGAAACTACGGGTGCAAAACTGAACATGTTGCAAAACATCAGTAAGTATGGCTGGAAAGTGGACTACGTAAAAGAGCGTGAAAAGATAGTTGAGAACATGACGGTAGAAGGGGTAAAAGCCTTAGCTCAAAAATACCTTAATGCCGATAAAATGATCTGGCTTGTGGTTGGCGATGCAAAAACACAATTGCCCCGATTGAAAAAGTTAGGTTTTGGCGAACCGGTATTGATAAATAAATCAAGTTTTTAGATTACCAATCTCACTCCTCATTGTATTACTATGCTTGTGAAACGCAAAGGCGATTAATATTAAAACTGGAAAGACTTATATTGGTTGGGTATGGAACTGAATAATCAGGGACGGCTAACGATTTCATAAGAGTGAATTGAAACTATATTTGATGCCTGCAGCTCCCATATAAATCATTATAATTACTATAATCCATCCAATAATTTGCATCCACAAGGGATGCTTGTAAGACCCTACAATTTTGATTTTGCATGAAGCAATTAAAACAACTGCAAGGGCAAGGGGAAGTATCAACCCATTCAATGCACCCGCAAGAATTAATAAAGTCACCGGATTGCCTGCAATACTAAAAATAAGGGTCGATGCAAGAATGAACAGCGAAATTATCATTCGTTGATTTTTATCAATCAATGGATGTAAGGTTTTAAAAAATGAAACTGAAGTATAAGATGCGCCTACAACCGAAGTAATAGCTGCACACCACATTACAAAACCGAAAAATTTATAACCAAGATCGCCAGCCGCAATCTGAAACACTGATCCGGCGGGATTGTTGTCACTTAATTTTCCTGCATGCCAAACCA
>MWVX01000684.1_pt1 | contig 11066 bp, 12 predicted proteins | sample 1047311 | NCBI WGS metagenome assembly MWVX01 (sample SAMN06349984, study PRJNA376086) | soil metagenome | isolation source: MtG-4 sample Antarctic (ecotone) soil | place: Antarctica | collected 2015-01-13
TTACATATTGTTTAGGTGATGGAAAGAATTATATATATTTATTAAAGCTAAATGAAGAAATGAAATTCTTTGATAAAATTATTCCGTTATCTCATCCGCGTTTTATTATGCAATACAAATTAAAAAAGAAAGAAGAATATATTCAATCATATCTTGAAAAACTAAAAAGCTGAAAACGAAACCTACGCTTATATACTGTTACGATGCCTACTGCGGATGGTGCTATGGATTTAGCCAGGTGATAAAGAAAATACATTCAGAATTTAAAAATAAACTGGAAATAGAAGTATTGTCAGGTGGAATGATTTTACCGGAGGAACCTGTACATATTGGTACAACAGCGGGTTATATCAGCAAGGCATATAAAAATGTGGAAGAACTAACGGGAATTAAATTTGGCGAAGATTATTTATGGCATATTAAGCATCCGAATGTAAGTGACTGGTATCCCAACTCAGAAAAGCCGGCTATTGCCCTTTGTATTTTTAAAGAATATTTTCCTGAGCAGCAGGTAAGCTTTGCGGCAGATCTTCAATATGCATTGCATTACGAGGGCAGAGACCTTACAGACGATGAAGCATATCGCGATCTTTTAGAAAAATACAATTTACCTGCAGAAGACTTCTATGGAATGCTTCATGAAGAAGAATACAAAGAAAAAGCACATTATGAATTTGCTTTGTGTAAGCAATTGCAGGTTACAGGATTTCCCGCCGTGCTTATGCAATTAAGTGAAAGCAAATTTCATTTACTCGCAAGAGGCTATACTGTATATGAAACATTAAGTGAACGAATAACTAATTGCCTAAAAGAAAATTCGCTATGATAATAACTCCAAGGTTAAAGTTGGTAAATTTTACAAAACTATACGCAGAAGCACTGTTAAGGAGGGAAGTATCACTATGAAGAATGATATTACAAACATGTGGGATATTGAATTGCTTATGAATAAATTTTATCAAAGGTTATTAGCAGATGAAAATATCAATTACATCTCTATTGACGTTGCAAGGCTTGATATAAAATCACATATTCCGGTTATTGCTGATTTTTGGGAAAGTGTTTTACTTAACAAAAACGTTTACCGTAACAACACTATGAAGATCCATCTTGACCTGAATGATAAAACTCCTTTAACGAAAACGCATTTTGATATTTGGCTAAAACATTTTTCTGCTACAGTTGACGAGTTGTTTGAAGGAAATATTGCTTTATTGGCAAAACAACGTGCCCAATCTGTTGCGACAGTTATGCAAATTAAAATTGTACAAAAAGAAAACTTAACCGGTAAGAAATAAAAAACCCCGAAATAATTCGGGGCTTTGATAATATATTTAATTATTGTCCCGGAGGTCTTTGTCCGTTTCCACGCTGGCGCATAGCAGCTTCCATTTCTTTAAGTTTAGTGTATTGAGCTTCTTGTAGTATTATTTTAAGCTTTGCATCCCTGGCTTCAGCAAGCTTGTCCATGTCAGCTCTTTCTGGTCTTGTTCCTGGCGGTAAGCCTTCTCTTAATTTATCCTGTGCTTTATAGTAATCCATATAAACCGGATTAATATCTGTTGCCTGAGCCGCGTTTATTTTAAGACTGTCTGTAAGTCTGTCTATAACCATTTTTGTACGTTCTTCAGGTGTACGTCGTTGACCTTGTTGCTGAGCCTGGGTACTTAATATTCCCACAAACATCAGCATAGCTAATAAAGTAATCTTGATTTTCATTGGTAATTTTTAAAATTGATAAAAGTTGATTGTAAATATAAGACTAGAATTTTTTATGAAGGTTGCGTTTAACATATCCTTTATAGTTGAAAAGGTTTAGTAAGACTAACAATAAAACACAAGGTTTAAGGAGCAGCCAGTTTTATTTTGTGTTTCGGAATTGCTTACGAGTTTCCATTTTTTGCACTTCTCTTTCAATAATAAGATGGGCTATTATTCCAGCTGCATCGTTTCCGGAATTTTCTTTTAAAATTCTTTTTAATTTGTTTTCATCCACATCTACTTTGTATAAGATTGTTACCAGCCGTTGAAAATTATTCAGGATAAGATCGTTTATCTGCAGTGTAAGTTTTTCCTGCAATGCCTGCATCGAAATTTCCTCCGCAAAGTCAGTATCAATTTGTTTGTTGAGTATCTGTATCAATTCATTTTCAACCATAGAAATTTAAGTTAGAATTTTTTCATTACTCCAAGCCCAAATAATGCAAAGTCATATTTTACAGGATCAGATTCATCTAACCTGCGAAGGTTAGCTGTAAGTTCCAATGCGGCTTGCCAGTCTGTAACTTTGCGATCCAATAATTTAAAATGCCTGGCAACTCTTGCCACATGTACATCTACCGGGCAAATTAGATGCGCCGGTGAAATTTTTTTCCATATTCCAAAATCAACTCCATTCTTATCTCTGCGTACCATCCATCGTAAAAACATGTTCAACCGTTTGCAGGTAGAATTTTTTTGGGGAGAAGCAATATGTTTAACCGTTCGGGCAGGTGAATCTTCCAGGGAAAAAAAATAATTGTAAAAATGATTTAAAGCAGCCCCCACCAAACCTCCCCCGATAGGGGAGGCTTCCGAAGCTTCTATTTGTAACGTTTGCTTATTAAAAAAAGCAGACTCTAAAGAATTATTTTTTGAATAATGATGTTTCAGAAACTCTATAAAATATAAAAGGTCTGTAGTATTAAATGTTCGGTGCCTGAATCCCATTAGCCTTTTTAAATCCGCAACTTCATGCCCAAGGATAAATTGAGAAGGAGCATTATCCATTAGCTGCATAAGCTCTCTGCTCTTATTTATTATTGTAGTTCGATTTCCCCAGGCGAATATTGCAGCAAAAAATGCGGCTATCTCTATGTCCTGTTTTTTTGAAAAAAAATGAGGAATACAAATAGGGTCACTATTAATAAAAGAAGGTTGATCATACTCATCAACCTTCTTATCAAGAAATATTTTCAACGAGGCTTTATCAGAAAGCTTCATGCTTATGCAGTTACTGCATTTCTTTCAGTATTTGTTTTTGACTGCTGTTTTTCTTTGCCAATTGCATTATCAAGATCTTCAATAAGATCATCAACGTCTTCAATACCCACGCTAAGTCTCATCAATGAATCTACCAGCCCGTTCTTTATCCTGTCTTCTCTTGGAATACTTGCATGCGTCATACTTGCAGGGTGCCCGATCAGGCTTTCAACTCCACCCAGGCTTTCTGCAAGAGAAAAAAGTTTTGTTGATGACAGAACTTTATTCGCAGCTTCCATGCTGTCATCTTTTAAAGTAAAACTTATCATGCCACCAAACCCTCTCATTTGCTTTTTTGCAATTGCATAATTAGGATGATCCTGGAAGCCGCACCAGTAAACCTTATCAACCCTGGAATTGCTGCGTAACCAGTTCGCAATTTTTTCTCCATTCTCACAATGCCTCTGCATGCGGATGTGTAAAGTTTTTAATCCACGTAAAACCAGAAAGCAATCCTGTGGGCCGGGCACTCCTCCGCAGCTGTTCTGAAGGAAACGAAGTTTTTCTTCCAGCGATGCATCGTTAATAATCAAACAGCCATGCACTACATCGCTATGCCCTCCTAAATATTTTGTTGCAGAATGCAGAACAATATCGGCACCAAGATCCAATGGGGTTTGCAAATAAGGAGATGCAAATGTATTATCAACACAAACAAGTATATTATGCTCTGTGGCGATGTCGGCGACAGCTTTGATATCTATGATATTCATCATCGGATTAGTAGGTGTTTCTAACCAGATAAGTTTTGTATTGGAGTTAATATATTGTTGGATATTATTCGCATCCTGCATATCAATAAAATGAAACTTCAAACCATACTTCTCAAAAATTTTTGTAAACATCCGGTAAGTTCCTCCATACATATCGTTAACGGCAATCACTTCATCCCCGGGGTTTAAAAGCTTGATAACTGCATCTGTTGCCGCCATACCACTGCTAAAACACAAGGCAAACTTCCCATTCTCAATTGCTGCCAATGCATTTTGAAGAGCGGTTCTTGTAGGGTTTTGCGTTCTTGCGTATTCATATCCTTTATGATCACCAGGTGCGGTTTGCACATAAGTAGATGTTTGATAAATGGGAGTCATGATTGCACCTGTGGAAGGGTCAGGTTCGATGCCTGCATGAATTAATTTTGTAGCGAGTTTCATAATTTAATTAGTTTTTAAAAACTATTGGTAACACTGCTTTTACTTCATCCCAATAGATAAGCATATTTGCGCCGGAAAACGATTTTTCAAAAAGAATTGTCAGAGGTTCTGTAATATCATTTTTAATTACAGGCACATCCATGCGAACAACATCTTTACCGGGATCATATTTAAATGCTCCCCACGTATCTGTTTCTTTATTCACAATCAATATCCATTTATCATCATAAGGAATGCAGTACAAAGTATAACGTCCCTTTTTTATTTTTTTATTATTGACCATTACATCTTTAAAAAACTCCACTTCTGTTGCCTCGTTAGCACCAAGGCGCCATACTTCTCCAAATTTCTGCAGGTCACCAAAAACTTTACGACCAATTAATTGCGGACGGCTATAAATTAACCTCATCACTAAAGGTTCGGTTATTTTATTTTGAATCTTAAGTACAGGATAGCCCGAAGGATAATAACTCATGTCCATTGGTGATTGATCTATTGACGGAAGCTTTTGAGCAGCAACATGCAAACTGAATGCTACTAATAATAATGTTGTTATCCTTTTCATAGAGGCTTTTTATTTTGCAAATATAAGATTGATTCATGCAAGTAAAGGGTTGCTTAAATAATGAAAAGCAAATCTTTTAAGTGTAGGGAAAAAAATATCGTAACAATCTTTTAACGCATTGTAATTTTTATTGAAGATTGCAAAGGCTGTTTCAGATTCATCAATGTATGCCGCCCGGTAAACTAATCCTCCAAAACTCTTTTCAATTCCCAAAGCATATTGATAATTAAATAGCCAGTTATGTTGTTTCATGTGTGGAAAGAAGTTTTGAAAACGTAGGGGGAGAAACGAAAGGTTTTCATCTAATGTGGCATACACCTGTAATGAAAATTTTCGTAAGGTTGTCGAATTTTCAAACTGATTTGTGTCCAGGGCTAAAAAATGATCGTAAACCACATCTACAAATGCGCCGGAATATAAACGATAGGCAGGGCGAAAAAATTCTTTTGCTTTTTTTGTTATCGGATGTGTATCCGTAAATTCATCAATAACTCTATGCAGCGTTATGCCTTTTTGTATCCCTGGCGGATAATTAAATTTTGTTTTTCCTTTTACAAAATCACTTATCATATTGCCCACTAATATTTCGGGCTGATTAAAAGAAAGATATGCATGGGCAAGATAATTCATGAGAATGATGCATATGGGTAGTGATCCTTCCTTACACTCTGGACAGGCTCGACGATGATGACCAAAGATTAAATGCCAGTAAACAAAATTATTTTAATACTTCAGCTAATTTATTTTCAAGATCAGCACCACGCAATTCCTTTGCTATTATTTTCCCCTGCGGATCAAGCAACACATTATACGGAATGCCTTCTATTTTATACAAAGGAACTGCTGCGCTATTCCAAAATTTAAGATCACTGATCTGGTTCCATGTAAGCCCATCAACCTTAATTGCATTTAACCATGCGGCTTTATCTTTATCAAGAGAAACCCCGAGAATCGTGAAATTTTTATCCTTGAATTTATTATATGCCGCAACCACATTAGGATTCTCTTCACGGCAGGGAACACACCAGCTTGCCCAGAAATCTACCAGCACATATTTGCCCTTGAATGAACTTAAAGACACAGGTTTTCCATTAACATCGGGCATGGTAAAATCAGGAGCCATTGCGCTTTCTCCCGGTGTTGTATTATTATTTTTAGGTTGAGCCAATGATTGATTGTATTTGTTAATAAGAGCTGTAAGCGCATGATGATTTGGAAAGCGCTGAGCCAATGCGCTTACAGTTTTTGTAATGGTATCCTGTTTAATTTGCTGCGTATATCCTAATGCAAATAAGGCTACGATGGGGCTGACAGTTGTGTCAATGTATTTCAAAATAAAATTATTGTATTGCGAAGTGATTTGTGCAAGGCTATTTTCCGAAGTTTTAATAATACTATCATTTGCATTGGATCCTTTTAATGAAGTAATACCATCAGAGGCTGCACGAAGTGTGCCTTGCAGTGAATCAAGCGTGCTGATGAATTTTTTAAGTGAAGCATTAGCCGGCGAGTTAAAGGTTTGAGATTTGTACCCATTATCTGTTGCATCGGCGGTAAAGGATATTGCATCTTTATCATTTATAAAAACGTATGCGGAACCTTTCTCCAGCCTAAGCCTGTATAAACCTTCTTCAGTGGCGATGTTCTTAATATCTACCCTGCCTTTTTCCAAAAGAGAAGTATCAATTACTACAGGAGCATTCTGGCTAAAATTAATTTCTTCTAAAAATATTTTTTGATCGTCAGCATTTTTTATTTCACCGCTAACTGTAAACCTGCCGGTTGTGTTTTCATTCTTGCATGAAAAAAAAGCCAAAAAGGAAAATATAATAAGTAATTTTTTCATAGAAGATTATTGATTTAATTTTTCTGCTAATAATTTATTTACAAGTTGCATATCTGCTTTTCCCTTGCTTATTTTTTTTACTTCTCCTGCAAATAAGCCTATCAATGCCTTTTTACCTTTTTTATATTCACTCACTTTTTCTGGCATTTTCTTTATCACTTCATCTATCCACAAAGTTACTGTATCATCATTGCTCTCCTGTAATAAATTCATTTCTGTAATAAGGAGCAACACATCTTTTTCGGGTTGTTGTAACAATGCATTAAATATTTTAGACGAAGCAATACTGAAATTTACTTTCCCTTGTTCTATAAGTTTGATCAAATCAGCAATTGTTTTTGCAGGAAGGAGAAAGTTGTTTATTTCAATATTATTTTCATTGAGGTAATTTTTGACAGGACCCAGCAACCAATTAGCTGCGGCTTTGTAATTATTGGTATGCTGAATTACAGATCCAAAAAAATCTGACGTGGATCTATCTTCGCACAAAACTTTAGCATCGTAAGCAGATAAGCCAAACTCCTGCTGGTATTTCATCTCCAATTCTTTCGGTAAAGAAGGGATGGTTTGCTTTATTGATTCCATCATTTCATCGGTAATAAAAAAAGGGGTAAGATCAGGCTCTGCAAAATAACGGTAGTCATTTGCTTCCTCTTTGGTGCGTAAGGGAAATGTAGTTCCTGTTTCTGCATCAAAACTTCTTGTCTGCTGAATAATTTCTTCATCATTTTCAGACAGCTCTATAAGCCTCGTTATCTCATGCTCAATCGCCTTTTTTACATTCCGGATTGAATTTAAATTTTTTACTTCCACTCTGGTTCCAAGTTTTTTTTCTCCTTTCAACCTGATAGAAATATTTGCATCACAACGCATACTACCTTCTTCCATATTTCCATCGCAAATACCTAAATATCTCACCAGTTTACGTATGCCGGTTACGTAGGCAAAAGCTTCGTCCGCATCACTCATGTCGGGCTCACTCACAATTTCCAGCAAGGGAACGCCAGCTCTGTTAAGATCAATGCATGTATAATTTTCATCTATATCATGTAAACTTTTACCAGCATCTTCTTCAATATGAATCCGGTTAAGCCTGATATTTTTTTCAACATTATTAACATTAATCGTTACAAAGCCATTTTTACAAATAGGAGTAGTATGTTGCGAAATTTGGTAACCTTTAGGAAGGTCGGGATAGAAATAATTTTTTCTTGCGAAATAATTGTTGCGTTCAATATCACAATGCAGAGTAATCCCTAACTTAATAGCATACTCAATAACTTTCTTATTCATTTTAGGCAATGTACCCGGATGTGCTAAAGAAACAGGGCTGATATTTGTGTTTGGCGGAGCGCCAAATTCAGTGCTATCACCACAAAATAATTTGCTTTTAGTTAGCAATTGTACATGTACTTCAAGCCCAATAACTGCTTCATATTTTTGCCGATCCAACATTTTGCTAAGGTATGAAAACCATTTGCAGCTATTTCACAGCATAAAAAAGACTGCCCATAAGAGCAGCCTTTATACATAAACACACTAGAGAAAAAAAGGTTAGAGATCCGCTTTATTAATCTTTTTAGGAATCTTTATTTCAAAATTCATATCAGAGCCACCTCTTTTAGCCTTTATATTATAAGAAGTTTTGTCTTTAAGATCGGATAATTCTTTTCTTACTTCATTAACATCTTTTACTTTATTGCCATTCACTTCTGTAATGATATCATTCTCTTTCAAACCTGCCTTTGCTGCAGTTGATTCATCGTGTACATCAGTAATCTTAGCGCCGCTATCATTGTCAGTGTCTTCAATTCTCACACCTAATCTTCCACGTCCAAATCCCCAGGACATAGCAAGAGGCTGATGAGGAATAGTAGCTATTTTAGGCATTGTAAAATTATAATCTCCACTATTCATACCACTGCTGTTAAAAGAAAAAGATCTGGAAAAGCTTCTATCTCCCATGGTGGCTTTTACATCGGCTGCTTTGCCATCCCTTTTATAAGAAATAGTTACATCTTCCCTGGGTTTGTAAGTTGTAACTGCATCCATAAGATCGTCAGGATCAGTGACCTTTTTGTTTCCTATTTTATTAATAACATCACCTTCTTTTAAACCGGCTTTTTCTGCCGCACTGCCCTTTGATATATCTGTGATCTTTACACCATCATCAACTTTTTCAGTTGTTACGCCAAGAAAAGCTTTCTTTTCACTATCCTCATTAAATAAATTAAAGTTGCGTGCACCTGGTGTAAATAAAAAGTTTTTATCACCCTTAAACTTTTGCCTTATAACGTTTACATCATCATCCTTATACTCTGATGAAGGTTTACCATTTATAAATACTTCACCATCCTTGGTTTCGATAGTGAGTTTTTTTTCTTTGCCACCACTTTTTATAATGATGACCTCCCGGCTATCTTCTTTTGTTTTTTCTTTTTGTGCATATATCGGGTAAGAAAAAAGCGGCCAGCATAATGCGAATAAAATAATCTTTTTCATCTTTATATTTTTTATGTACGAAATATTTAGTAGATCAAATATAGATACTTTTTTTGAATTACGAAATATTTCGCAAATAATTTTTTTGGGCTATTAATCAGGCTTATTATTCGAATTATAAAGAGGGATTTAAGGCCGTATATGTCCTGACCTGGCAATTATCCACCCTTTCTTCCTTTATGAATTGCATACCTATTTTTTCCAAAACTTTTATGGAGGCGATGTTTTGAATATGTGCCCTGCCCGTTATGAGTTTGAGATATAGTTTATTAAAGCCATGATAAAGAGTATGTTTTGCCGCTTCAGTAGCATAACCTTTTCCCCAGGCATTTTTTTTGAGACGGTAACCCAGGTCAATTTCATCCAACTCAGGACGGTATTTTAAGCCACACCAGCCAATAAACTCATTATTGGATTTTATATACGTTGCCCACCGTCCCAAATTTTTTTTGTATTGAGGTAAAATAATATCGACAATAATTTTTTTTGCCTGCTCTTCTGTGGTAAGCACTGGTTCGTGAACATATTTTACAATTTCAGGATCACTGTTCAATTGCAGGATCAATGGAGCATCATTTTGAGTGAATTGTCCGACTATAAGCCGTGGAGTTTCAAAAACAATGTGCATTAAAGCAATGATTTTACTTTTTCAATTACTTCGTTTAGATGGCTTGCATCTTGACCGCCTGCAGTTGCAAGCGTTTTTTGTCCGCCACCTCCACCTTTAATAAGGGGTAAAATATGTTCTTTATTAATTTGGGTTGCGTCTAAATTTTTGGATGAAGCAATTACATCATCAATCATAACGACAACGTGAGGTCTTCGATCTATGTTAGCTGCAAGAACTACGACATAATTTTTTAACTCCCTTTTTAATGAGAAGCAGATCTTTTTTAAGGCATCTGGATTGCCAGTGTCTATTATTTCTCCAATAAAATTTATTCCGTTTATCGTTTCAATTTTTTGTAAAAGGGCGTTTTTTGTTGAGTCAAGATTTTTTGCATCCAGTTTCTCCAATAGTCTCTTTAATCCAGCATTTTCAGTTGATAAATTTTCGATTGATTTAGTAATATCTTTTGGGTTTTTTAATGAGTTACGGACATCACGAATTATTTCGAATTGTTCATTTATAAAGTCTTCAGCAGCTTTTCCGCTTACTGCTTCAATCCTTCTTAATCCTGCACCAATTGCCGTTTCCTGTTTTATTTTAAAGATGCCTAGCTCCCCGGTACTGCCAACGTGTGTTCCGCCGCAAAGCTCAATTGAATAATCCGGATCAATAGCAACAACCCGAACAACATCTCCGTACTTTTCTCCAAACAATGCCATAGCCCCATTAGCAATGGCTTCATCTTTTTTCATTTCCCTTATTACAACAGGAATATTCTCACGGATCTTTTCATTTACCAAAGCCTCAACTTTTGTCAACTCTTCATCAGAAAGTTTTGCAAAATGAGAAAAGTCGAAACGCAGGTATTCATCATTCACAAGGCTTCCTTTTTGTGCGACGTGCTTTCCTAAAACTGAACGCAATGCTGCATGCATAAGGTGGGTTGCGCTGTGATGTAGCTGGGTAGGAACTCTTTTGCCTGCATTTACTTTAGCAATTACTTCTGATGATATTGTTACAGGTAGCTTCTGTGTGAAATGAATGATCAGATCATTGTCTTTTTTTGTATCAGTGACTTCAACTTCTTCACCATCAAAAAACAAAGAACCTTTATCACCAACCTGTCCGCCACTTTCTGCATAGAAAGGCGTTTTGTCCAAAACGATTTGGTACCCTTCTTTGCCCTGCGACGTTGTCTTCCTGTATTTTAAAACTTTGCTTTCTGTTTCAAAAGAATCATAGCCAACAAATTTAGAAGAACCATTTTCATTTACAACAATCCAATCTTCAGTATCCAAAACTCCTGCTGCACGACTACGATTTTTTTGTCGCTGCATTTCTTTTTCAAAACCTGCCATGTCCACAGAC
>MWVX01000685.1_pt1 | contig 11055 bp, 11 predicted proteins | sample 1047311 | NCBI WGS metagenome assembly MWVX01 (sample SAMN06349984, study PRJNA376086) | soil metagenome | isolation source: MtG-4 sample Antarctic (ecotone) soil | place: Antarctica | collected 2015-01-13
GAATGAAGGAATAGCTGTAGAAGAGGATATTGAAGATCATGATCAAAAGGATTTGGAATATCACTTGATGGAACGGGCAATGGGAAGTTTAGGCGAACCGTGTAAAAGCCTTTTGGAAGCTTTTTATCTGCAAAAAAGAAATATGCAGGAAATTGCATCTAGTTTTGGATATACCAATTCTGATAATGCAAAAAATCAGAAATATAAATGTTTACTACGCTTAAAAAAATTGTTTTTCGCTCAAAATAAAAATATGCCTGAATGATGGATGACATCAAAATATTAGAAGGGGTTGAACGATACATCAGAGGCGAAATGTCTCCCGAAGAGCTGGAGTACTTTGAACAAATAAGAAAATCAAGCCCTGAGATTGATCAGATGGTAGTGGAACATAATTTCTTCCTTCAGCAAATGAACCGTTACGATCAGACACGCAAATTAAAAACAACTCTGGCTGATACACATATCCATCTTACAGAAAAAGGGGAAATAAAGTCAGCCAAACTGAAGGGAAAAGCAAAGGTTATTTATCTTTACAACAGGTATAAACGCACCGCTTCCATTGCTGCATCTATTGCAGGAATTACCGCTTTACTTATAAGTGCCCTGGTATTATCTGTTACTCCCGAAAAGCCCAATGCAGAATTAAGAAAATTAGGCAGAGAGATCAGTGCCCTTAAGAATCAAAACCAGCAACAGAATAGAGAAATTAATAAAGTTAAACAAGCCATTGGTGTACCTACTGTAGTCTATAAAACCGGAGGCACCGGTTTTCTGATCAATACAAAAGGGCTGTTGGTAACCAATGCACACATTATCCAAAATGCTAAAAATATAGTGGTTCAAAATACACAGGGCCAGGATTATTCTGTTCAGGTTGTATTTGTAGATAGTGAACGGGATATTGCCATTTTAAAAATAAACGATACCTCTTTCACAGCACCGGCTTCTATTCCCTATAGTATTCGCAAAACCAGTGCAGATATTGCTGAACCTATTTATACTCTTGGTTTTCCAAGAAACGACATTGTTTACGGTGAAGGTTACATGGCTGCAAGTACAGGTTATAATGGTGATACCCTCACTTGTCAGATTGCCATTGCGGCCAACCCTGGTAATAGTGGCGGACCTATTATTAACAGGAATGGTGAGGTAGTAGGTGTACTAAGTGCCAAACAAACAAGTGCCGAAGGTGTGGTGTTTGCTACCCAGTCCAAGTATATTTACATGGCTATGAATACCCTGCAAGAAGATACTTTGTACAAGAAAATGAAAATCCCTGGCACCTCATCACTTAAAGGAGAAAACAGAATGCAGCAGGTGAAAAAAATTGCTGATTACATTTATATGGTGAAGGTTAGTTAATCCGCTTTATAACTATAAAATAATTACGGCCATAATTTAGATGGATACATCCCCTCAGCCACGAGGCTTTTAATATTGTCAGTAACTACAGGAGCATCTTCTTTATAAGTGACCCCAAACCACTGCGCATCTGTAGGCAATACTTTGATGGCTCCCAGTTTGCTATTAATGAATTGATCCGCCGTATAAGGAATTAAAAATTCACCTTTAAGATCATTAATGCTTTGGCTTAAAAACTTTTTAAATTCAGCTTCTAAAAAAGCAAAAAGGGAAGGATGGAAGCACCAAAAGTTCATGGAAGCCTTTGCATCTTCAGGTACTTCATGCTTAATACCATTTGCATCTTCATAAACAATCTGACTATTTTCCCGATAGATCTTTATTCTTTCATTGATATCCTGAAGATTATTGTTCAAGTCTGTTTCGCATACACCTCTGCTTACGGAACCATTTTCAGAAAGGGTTTTTGCCAAATCATACCCAACTAAAGCATAAGTTTTTTCATCGCATTGATTTGTCAAAAAATCACAGGCGTTCAAAAAGCCATCGCTACCATAGAAGTCATCTGCATTGATTACGGCAAAGGGTTCATCCACCACATCTTTTGCACATAATATAGCATGAGAAGTACCCCATGGCTTCTTTCTTTCAGCAGGGGCTGAAAAGTTTCCCAGAAATGCACCCATTTCCTGGTACACATATTCCGTTTTAATCTTACCCTTAAGTTTTGGCTCAAAAATATTTTTAAATTGTTCTGCAAAATCTTTCCGGATAATAAAAACCACTTTATCAAATCCCGCACGAATGGCATCATATATAGAATAATCCATGATGGTTTCGCCCCCTGGACCGAATCCTTGTATTTGTTTCATACTTCCATACCTCGATGCCATTCCGGCTGCCATGATCACTAATGTTGGTTTCATTCTCTGATTTTTATTTATATCTGTGAAATGAGTTTAAACTGACGGTGCGAAAATAAATAATTTCGTTTCTATGGAGGTGGAAACAATTTAATGCAGCATGATAATATCAGGTTAGATAATATTGAGGGCATATTTGCGCATTCGGGAATTGCTGTAGATGTATTGAGGCTTGATCTCATACATCCTTTGGCATCAGGCAATAAATGGTATAAGCTAAAAATATATTTGCAGGAAGCGGAAACACAAAACAAATCAACCATCCTTACGTTTGGCGGTGCTTATTCCAATCATATTCTTGCATCAGCTGCAGCTTGTAAGGAACATGGGTTCAGGTCAATTGGCATTATAAGAGGTGAGGAGCCAATACTCTATTCCAAAACATTGGAGTACGCACAAAGCCTTGGGATGAAACTTTACTTTATTTCAAGAGAGGCCTACAAAAAAAAGACAATTCCTAATTCAGTGTATGAGGAAACGGAACAACAGTGTATCTATTTTATAAACGAAGGGGGTTATGGATTACCGGGTAGAAAGGGTGCTGAATCCATCATGGAGGAGATAACAAAACCGGATTATACCCATATACTTGTAGCAATAGGTACGGGTACTACACTTGCCGGATTGGTAGCAGCTAAAACATATAAACAACAAGTAATAGGTATCTCTGTTTTAAAAAACAATCTAACCCTCTCTCAAAAGATAAATGCTTTATTGCCGGAAAAACTTCACGATCAATATATTCTTTTCCATCAATTTCATTTTGGTGGTTATGCAAAACAAGGTGCAGCACTTATTAGTTTTATGAATCAATGGTTTCGGCAAACCGGCATACCTACAGACTTTGTTTACACAGGAAAATTATTTTACGCTGCCAATGTGCTGATCAATGAAAATTATTTTGAAAGAGGAAGTAAGCTACTGATCATACATAGTGGAGGTATACAAGGCAATCATTCTCTGCCCAACGGAACGTTAATTTTTTAACCGATTTTATCACCGCTATTATATTTGCAACAATTGAAAGTGAATTTATCCAATCCTGTGTTTATGACTATCCAACGTAAAGGATTTTTATTTTTCTTTTGTTTTATTTTTTCTATTTGTATTAATGCACAGGACAAGTTGCCTAAATTTTCAGTAAAAAATGTAGGCGGTAACCGGATTATTATAGGGTGGATAAACGAGTTTACTAATATTAGCCAGATCAGTATTCAACGATCACACGATAGCCTGAGAAATTACAAAACCATCCTGAGTGTGGCCGATCCAAAAGCTATACAAAACGGTTATGCTGATACCAAGGCCCCCAATGACCACATGTACTATCGCCTGTTCTATGCTATGGAAGGTGGGAGCTTTTATTTTACAGCGGTCATGCAGCCTGTACTGGACACTACTTACAAAGCACCAGCTTTTCAGCCTTCTAATAATACTTTCAGACCAAGCGGTTTCGTCCCTTCATTTTATGTATATACAAACACCAATGGATATGTGTTTTTAAATTTACCCGATGCCGATCAAAAAAAGTATGGTATCAAATTTTTTGAGGAAGATGATACTTTTATTTTTGAGATAAAAGCCATTAAGGAAAGAGCACTTACGCTGGACAAAGCAAATTTCTATAAGGCCGGTTGGTACAAATTTGAATTGTACAATGATGAAAAACTTGTCGAACGACATAAGTTTTACCTTTCACGGGATTTTTAAACTTAGATTATAACAGCATCAAATACTTTTTCAAAATTCTTTTTTAATTTCTCCTTTACTTCACCCAGAGGAATCTCTTTCCCTAATTCCATTTTGAGTGAGCTTACTTTTTTATTTTGAATACCACATGGAATAATATAGTTGAAATAACTAAGGTCAGTATTTACATTCATCGCAAATCCATGCATAGTGATCCAACGGCTGCAACGCACACCCATGGCACATACTTTTCTTTCTTTACCAACTATACCCGCATCGAGCCACACACCGGTTTCACCAGCGGAACGGCCCCCTTGCACACCATAATTTTCAAGAGTCAGAATAATAACTTCTTCGAGGCACCTAAGGTATTTTCCAATATCAGTAAAAAAATTCTCAAGGTCGAGAATCGGGTATCCTACAATCTGCCCGGGACCATGAAATGTAATATCCCCGCCCCTATTGGTTTGGAAAAATTGAATGCCTTTTTCTTCACGTTGCTTCTCATTGATCAGCACATGCTCCATTTTACCACTTTTCCCAATGGTATATACGGGGGGATGCTCAACAAATAATAAATGATTCTTTGTGGTATATAAATTTTCATTCGACGTGTTGCCTATTTGAATATTTTGTTTTTTTATTGCCAGGTTTTGTTGCATCAGGCTTCCCTGGTAGTCCCAGGCTTGTTTGTAGTCCATCACACCCAGGTCGTTGAAATAAATTAGCTGTGGCTCCATACAAGGAAACAAATTTACACGCTTGTACCCTTTATTTTTGCAGCCATGAGTAATGAGGCACCAGATAATCCAATAGAGGACACAATTGAATTGTCTGATGATCTTTATGAACGTTTCCAGTTTACGGTAGATAAAGGACAAGAACCGCTACGAATTGATAAATTTTTGATCAGCCGTCTTGAAGGTGCAACTCGTAATAAATTACAACAAGCTATTGAGATTGGTTTGGTGCTGGTAAATGGAAAAGAGATCAAACAGAATTACAAAATAAAACCTTCAGACCAGATTATTATTTATTCTGACTTAGCCCCGGAAAGCACAGAAGTAGTGCCTGAAGAATTAGCGTTTGATATTGTATTCGAGGACGACGACCTTATGGTGATTAATAAAAAAGCTGGTATGGTTGTACATCCCGGAAGTGGCAATCATACGGGTACACTTCTTAATGGCATTGCCTATTATTTGCAAAAAAAGAATCCCGCCATATCTGAACAATTGCTTCCCCGATTTGGTCTTGTACATCGCATTGATAAAAATACAAGCGGGCTTCTTGTACTTGGAAAAAATGAAAAATCTATGCGTCATCTTGCAAAACAATTTTTCGATCACACGGTAAAACGCCAATATCTTGCCCTGGTGTGGGGAGATGTTGAACAAGATAGCGGAACCATCAATGCCCATGTGGGGCGCAACCAGCGATTTCGCAAGCAATTTGAAACTTATCCTGAAGGGGAAAGGGGCAAAAACGCGATCACACGTTATACCATTGTAGAAAGATTTAATTATGTTTCCCTCGTACAATGTATATTGGAAACAGGCCGTACCCACCAGATTCGTGTGCACATGAAGTACTTAGGTCACCCCGTGTTCAACGATAATATTTATGGTGGTGACCGTATTGTAAAAGGTACGATCTATAGCAAATACAAGCAATTCGTTGAAAATTGTTTTCAAATATGTCCCCGGCAGGCACTTCATGCACAAACACTTGGTTTCATTCATCCTTCCACCGGAATGGAAATGTTTTACACTACTAATTTGCCAGAAGATATTGCAGAAGTGATTGAAAAATGGAGAGGCTATCTCAAACCAAGAAATGGGTAGATTACATTTTGAAGTCAAATAAAGTAGCTGTAAATATTCCTCTTTCTCTTTTCTTAGAAAACAAGAACCAATCACCCTTATAACGTAAAATTTGTGGAACAAGGTAGTCACCAATCTTTTGCATTTGAACTTCCATATGCACATCAAAATCATATAGACCGGCATTATAGCTCATATCATAATTCCTTCCGACTATTTCCATCGTTTTTTGATTAAACCATGTAGTTATATTATCAAATACAATGTCATTTTGTTCTGAAGGTGGCAAACCTTCTTTCCGTTCAATTTTAAAAATATAACATGACTGCCCATTCAGATCTGAAGTATCGATGAAAAAATTATATTTGCCGGCTACTTTTATATCAAAGACGTCAAGCTTATCACCGATAAAAGGAATACCGGGGATCTTTTTTCCCGGATTGAAGAATAACATCTTTAATTGTTCTTTATTCTTATCAAGACCTTTCTTCCCTTTCATACTCATCTCACTGCCATTCACAATATTATTTTCACCGCAGATTCTTCCCCTTGTAAAAAAGAAAGCTGCATACAATTCTGCAGTGTAATAATTGAGCCCTTTGTTCCTGTTATAAAAATCGCCGGTAGTTTTTTCTTCCAACACATCCATTGTGCGGCAACCATTGCTTCTTTTTTGCAGCGTTTGACTTTGCAATGATGCTTTTACCCGTCCTCTTTTATCGGACATCTGGATAAAGTTTAGCGCACTGAATCCCAATATATGCAGGTTTTTAAAAGCTTTATGGTAAGATGTGTCGTTTTTGATCCTGCGTAAAAATTTTGGAACATTCAGATCACTCCGAACCACGACTTCACTGAGTTGCACATTGGATCGCACAGCTTCAATATCGGTAGAGTCCTGTGCCTGTGTATATATGGTTATGGTTAAAAAAGCAATTAATGAGATAACCTTCATTGTTTTACAAACATCATTTTGTAGTCCACTTTTATCAATCCCCTTGAAATTTCATCCAGTTTTCTTTTTAATAATTTACGTTTTAAAGATGAAATGTGATCAATAAAGAGTTTTCCATCGATATGATCATATTCATGTAAGATGATTCGCCCGGTAATACCGTTGTATGTAGTGGTATGCTCTGCAAAATTTTCATCCAAATAGCGGATGGTGATTTCTTCAGCTCTCATAATATCCTGCCTGATCTTGGGGATACTAAGGCATCCTTCATTATATGCCCAATCATCTCCATGCTCTTCGACAATGTGGGCATTAATGAAAACTTGTTTCGTGCCCGGATCATCGGCGTAAGAATTTTCTTTACGATCCTCATCATCCATGTTGGCAAATATTTGGGCACTGTCAATGACGAACAGCCTAACGCTTTTATTGACCTGTGGTGCAGCAAGACCCACCCCAAGAGATGCATACATGGTTTCCCACATATCTTCGATCAGCTTTTCGATTCCGGGATAGTCCCTATCTATATCACCTGCCTTTTTACGAAGAACAGGATGACCATATGCAACAATGGGTAATACCATTTTTTATAAAATAGATGATGTAATTTTTGGAATGCAAAAATACTGGGGATTGACTCTATGAAAAAGCATAACCGATTTTAATTTCGGCTACTGGCCAAATACTCCTGTAAGATGATGGTAGCACTTACTTCATCAATCAGTTCTTTACTTCTCCGTGTTTTTTTTCGAAGCCCCATGTTGAGGATAGATTGTGAAGCCATTTTTGATGTAAAGCGTTCATCTACTTCTTCAATTGACAGACCGGGAAAGGTTTTTTTAAAAGAAATAATAAATTTTTTTACAAAAGGTGTCGCATGGGTATCGCTATTATCCATATTCGAGGGCATCCCGATAATGACCAATTCTACTTGTTCACGCGAAAAATAATCTCTTAAATATGCCATGAGTTGGGAAGATTCAACAGTGCATAAGCCAGTGGCAATAATTTGAAGAGGATCGGTAACGGCAAGCCCTGTGCGTTTTTCTCCATAGTCTATTGAAAGAATTCTTGCCATGTTCAAACTGATACGAAGGTAATGGCTGAAATTGTTCATGAATCAATCAAAGAACATTGTAAATATTCACAATTGCTTAGAATTGAAGCTTAAAGAATAATAATGTCCGCTATGACGAAAAATGAAAACACTACCGAAGCGATTCCGTTGGCTGTCATGAAGGCCACATTCACCCTCCGTAAGTCATGAGACTTTACTATAGAGTGTTGGTAGATCAGCATAGTTCCAAAGATGAACACTCCAAACCAATACAACCAACCAAATGAACCAAAAAGACCCGCTACCAAAATAGAGGCGAAACTCAAAAGGTGTAAAAGACGGGAAATGTTTAAAGCTTTTGATTTACCCAGAGCAGCCGGAATAGAATAAAGCTGATTGCTGCGGTCAAATTCTTCATCCTGCAGGGCATAAATGATATCAAACCCGCTGACCCAAAACAAAACAGTAAAAGAAAATAAAATTGGAAGCCAGTGAAATTGCCCGGTTACTGCTATATAAGCGCCAATAGGAGCCAGTGAAAGTCCTAATCCTAATACCATATGACAAAGTGGTGTGAAGCGTTTGGTGTAACTATAACCCAGTACAACAGCCAAAGCAACAGGTGCAAGTGCAAGACAAAGTGGATTAATGAAAAAACAGCAAGCAATAAATAACAGGCAATTGGCAATTGTGAAGGTCAATGCATTTTTAGGTGTAATAATCCCTTTGGGTATTTCCCTTATGGCTGTTCGGGGATTCAGGGCGTCCCACTTTCTATCAAGATAACGGTTGAATGCCATGGCAGCACTCCGGGCGAAGACCATGCAGAAAATGATTAGTAAGAATTTTTTTGAGAGCTCCTTCCACCAAACCGAATCTATTGCATTCCATCCCCAACCAATTGGGTTATTCGCGTTCCAACCCGCATCATTTAAATTTTCTCCTGATGTAATTGCAAGAAAAAAGCCAATCAAAGCAAAGGGCATTGCAAAAATGGTATGCGAAAATTTTATGAGAGATAAGTAACTTTTTAATGTGGACATAATTATTTCAAATCTCTTCAAAATTTATTCTATCCCGGATTCGCTTCGATTCGGGTTCGAACCAACTCCCACAACACCACGCCTGCCGCCACGGATACATTCAACGAATGCTTCATTCCAAGTTGGGGGATTTCTATACAACCATCACATTGCTCAAGAGTACTTTGTTCAACCCCAGTAACCTCATTTCCAAAGATGACAGCGATTTTTTCACCTGAATAATTAAATTGCTGCAGTTTCATGCTTCCCGTTGTCTGCTCAATTGCATAAATTTTATATTCATTTTGTTTCAATTCTTTTATTGCTTCTGCAATGTATTTATAGTGTTTCCATTGCACTGATCCATCTGCACCCAGAGCAGTTTTATTTATTTCCTTATGAGGAGGCTGTGCCGTATAGCCGCATAGATATAAAGATTCCAATAAAAAAGCGTCTCCTGTACGAAATATTGAACCCACATTATAAGCACTTCGAACATTCTCCAATACAGCTATTATCGGGCTTTTGATCACATGATTTAACTCTTCTGCAGTCTTACGTCCTAACTGTTCCATAGAAAGCTTTTGCAGGGGTTTGTTTTCAATATGCACCCTGCAAAAATAAGTGCATGCAAATAGTGGATAAAAAATAGTGGATGAAGTACAGCATCGGGGTGGTTGCGGTTATTTTTGTATGGTGGAAATGAATAAACAAAAAGCATCAGATACACCTATGATGCAACAGCATAAAAACATCAAGGGGAAATATCCTGATGCGATTTTGCTATTTCGGGTAGGCGATTTCTACGAAACTTTTGGTCCTGATGCCATAATCACATCACAGGTATTAGGCATTACACTTACCAAACGTAATAATGGTACTACAACAAATTCTGAATTGGCGGGATTCCCTTATCATGCTTTAGATACTTACCTCCACAAATTGGTAAAGGCAGGTTATCGGGTGGCAATATGCGATCAGCTGGAAGATCCAAAGACTACAAAAGGAATTGTGAAACGAGGGGTAACAGAAATGGTTACTCCTGGCACCACTACCAACGATAAATTGCTGGACCTGTCTTCTAATAATTTTCTGGCAGCAGTACATTTTCAAAATAATAATTATGGTCTCGCTTTCCTGGATATTTCCACAGGCGAATTTTTTACGGCTGCTGGCGATAAGGAATATGCCGATAAATTATTGTCAGGATTCAAACCGGCCGAAGTAATCTTTCAAAGACACTACCAAAGGAAATTCAAAGAAGAATTTGGAGCTAAATTTTATACCTACACTTTAGATGAATGGATCTTCACTGAACAGTATGCTCATGAGCTATTATTAAAGCACTTTGACACACATTCTTTGAAAGGATTTGGTATAGAAAACTTTGATGCAGGACTTATAGCTGCTGGAGCTGTAATGCATTACCTGAAAGATACAGAACATCCCAACCTCCAACATATCAACAGCATTCAGCGCATACAGCTCGACGATCACCTGTGGATGGATTGTTTCACCATCCGCAACCTTGAATTGCTTGGTTCCGGTGCAGATAATGGAGCCTGCCTGCTGAAGGTGATGGACAACACCTCAACGCCCATGGGTGCCCGTTTGTTGAAACGCTGGATGGTGCTGCCTTTGAAGGATATAGCAAGAATCGATGAGCGGCTTGATATAGTGGAACAATTAATATTGAATACCAACTTGCGCAATCAATTGATGCAGGCTTTGCGACCATGTGGCGATTTGGAGCGGCTCTTATCAAAAATTCCGCTGAAGAAAATAAACCCCCGCGAGCTGCTGCAATTATCCCGCTCTTTGCGACAAATAGGCTTGATCAAAGAACTTTGTGCCAATAGTGGAGTCCAACTTCTGGTACGGCTTGCAGATGCACTTAACCCCTGTTCTTATATAGGAGAAAAAATAAATACACAGATCATTGACAACCCGCCTGCATTGGCCATCAAAGGAGGATTCATTAATAAAGGAGTTAGTGAAGAATTGGATAGCCTTAGAAACATTGCACACAATGGCAAAGAATACCTTTTGAAATTACAAACAGGGGAAAGTGATCGTACCGGTATTTCTTCACTTAAGATCGGGTTCAATAATGTGTTTGGTTACTACCTCGAAGTTACAAATCTGCATAAAAACAAAGTACCCCCGCAATGGATGCGCAAACAAACCCTTGCCAATTGCGAACGCTACATCACTCCGGAAC
>MWVX01000687.1_pt1 | contig 11036 bp, 10 predicted proteins | sample 1047311 | NCBI WGS metagenome assembly MWVX01 (sample SAMN06349984, study PRJNA376086) | soil metagenome | isolation source: MtG-4 sample Antarctic (ecotone) soil | place: Antarctica | collected 2015-01-13
TAGTCCTTCGATAAATGCCCCATTTTTTTTTTTCTTTCAGGTGTTAATCCTACCTGGTCAATGACCTTACTTATTGCTGATTTCTTATTTGTTATTTCATGAACATCACCAATAAATGCCAGATATTCACGAATATACATGTCATAATACAACGCATTCGATTCCGGCAAATAGCCAATCTTTTTTTTTGCTTCTAACGGGTGTTTACGAACATCAATCCCTGTAACATTTATTTCACCGGCATCTGGCTGAAGGTATCCTGTAATTATTTTCATGGTGGTAGATTTGCCGGCCCCATTTGGACCCAAAAAACCAACAATCTCTCCTTTATTTATATTGAAGGAAATATCATTAACTGCTTTCTGTTCTCCATATTGTTTCAGCAGGTTTTTTACTTCAATGGACATGTGGGCAAACCTACAGAAGAATTGTGAAGTTTGTAAATTGTAAATTGTAGGGATTTGCCAATGGCAAATCCCTACTAAATTATTTTTATGTCATATCCATACCAGATCAAATCATTATTACAATATCATGAGGCTTATAAAAAAAGTATTGATGATCCTGAAGGTTTTTGGGACGATATTGCCCAAAATTTTTTATGGCAAAAAAAATGGGACAAGGTTTTAGAATGGAATTTTTCAGAACCAAAAATAGAATGGTTCAAAGGAGCGAAGCTAAACATTACTGAAAATTGTATTGACCGCCATTTAAAAACATTGGGAGATAAACCTGCCATCATTTGGGAACCCAACAATCCGGAAGAAAGAGTAAGGGTAGTGACATACAACCGCCTGCATAAAAGAGTTTGTCAGTTTGCACAAGTATTAAAAAACAATGGCGTAAAAAAGGGTGATCGTGTTTGTATTTACATGGGAATGGTACCTGAATTGGCGTATGCTGTTTTAGGTTGTGCAAGAATTGGCGCCATTCACAGTGTGATCTTCGGTGGTTTTTCTGCACAGAGTATTGCAGACAGGCTGGAGGATGCGGGAGCTGAATATATAGTTACCTGCGACGGTTCTTATCGCGGAGAAAAAATTATTCCGCTGAAAGCCATAATTGATGATGCATTGATTGGAAATAAAACCGTGAAGCGGGTAATTGTTTATACACGGACAAGAACACCCATTTCCATGATCAAAGGAAGAGATGTTTGGTGGGAAGATGAAATGGAACATGCGGAAGAACAGCCCCCTCAATCCCCCAAGGGGGAAGTGTCCAATACACAGCCCTCGCCTGTCTCAGAAACTGAAAAGAAAACAAAGTCGTTGATAAGCGGGGTTAGTGTGGTGGACAATCCCCCCTTGGGGGGTAGGGGGGCTGTAATGGACTCCGAAGACCCTTTATTTATTTTATACACTTCGGGCAGTACCGGCAAGCCAAAAGGTGTGGTGCACACATGCGGTGGTTATATGGTATGGACAGCTTATACTTTTGTAAACGTATTTCAGTATCAGCCCGGTGATGTTTTTTTCTGCACGGCAGATATCGGGTGGATAACAGGACATAGCTATATTTTGTATGGGCCATTATGCGCAGGCGCTACTTCCTTAATGTTTGAAGGCATTCCAACCTGGCCAGATGCGGGTAGGTTTTGGGATATAATTGATAAGCACAAAGTAAACATTCTTTATACTGCGCCAACAGCAATCCGCTCTCTAATGGGATTTGGATTAGAACCATTGAAAGGAAAATATCTTTCATCATTAAAAGTTCTTGGTACGGTTGGCGAACCTATTAACGAAGAAGCATGGCATTGGTACGATGAAAATATCGGCAAAAAAAGATGTCCTATTGTTGATACCTGGTGGCAAACCGAAACTGGGGCTTGCCTTATCTCAAATCTAGCAGGAGTTACACCATCCAGGCCTGGCTGGGCTACATTACCATTGCCAGGAGTAGTGCCCATACTTGTGGATGAAAAGGGAATAGAAGTCAACCAAAAAGATGAGAATGGATTATTGAAAGGCAGCCTTTGTTTGGCTGCACCCTGGCCATCTATTCTCCGAACTACTTATGGAGATCATGAACGATGCCGGCAAGCCTATTTTTCAACCTACCAAAATTTATATTTTACCAGTGATGGAGCTTTAAAAGATGAGGAGGGCAACTACCGGATAACAGGAAGAATAGATGATGTATTAAATGTAAGCGGGCACCGCCTTGGGACAGCGGAAATTGAAAATGCTATTGATATGCATACAGGTGTAGTGGAAAGTGCGGTGGTTGGTTATCCGCATCTTATAAAAGGACAGGGAATATATGCCTTTGTAATTTTTAATGGTCAGTTGGAAGAGGAATTAGCAAGACAAGATATAATGCAAACTGTAGCCCGGATCATTGGCGCCATTGCAAGGCCTGATAAAATTCAGTTTGTAAAAGGGCTGCCAAAAACCAGGAGTGGAAAAATTATGCGCCGCATTCTTCGTAAAATTGCCGAAGGTGAAACCGAAAGTCTTGGTGATACCAGCACGTTGCTCGATCCGGCGGTGATAGATGAAATTGTTGCAGGAAAATTATAAATGCTTAATGAAATTAAACAGGTAAGATAGATGAACAAATTAGGGGTAGGAGTATTATTTTTTTATCGTTACCGGCGTTCCCGAGGGAACATAACCATACAGTTCCAATACATCAGCATTTTTTAAAGAGATACAACCAAGCGTCCAGTTTTTATAACGGTCTATAATAAAATCTTCATGGGGCCAAGTGCCATGAATACCTACCCCACCACCGGGTGTTGCATTTTTTGGAATTTCGCCGCTTTGCTTACGCTGGTTAAATTTTTGAAGAGTTTCTTGGTTAGGATAATCAATCAACATAAAGCGGCTCCATTTTTCATGCGGTTTTTTTTGCAACGATCTTAAATGAACCTTCAGGTGTGCATCTGTCACCTTCCATTTTCTTATCTAACAAGGGATTATTACCAAACACTACCGGGTACGTTGCATACCACCCCTGGGCATCGTACACCGTTAGTTCGTAATCAGATTTATCAACAACAATACGCACCGGGCCTACTGGTTTTGCAGAGGTTTTTTTTGCTTTGCTTACTTTATACGAAGTAAAGGTTTTTGATGTTTTAGCAAGGCTGCTATTATATAATAAGCTACCTCCAACAAAAACACAGGATAAAAAAATGGCGGTTTTCATATTGTGTAGAAAAATAAGTTTTGCTTTCAGTAAAGTAACGGGCTTTTATTCTATTTATTATTGCTTAGGAATCCTTTTTAACGTAATACTAAATTAAAAATCCTGCTTAAAATATAAGCAGGATTTTTACCAAATTATTCTTGAATGATTACCAGTGACTCAACCGTAGTCCTACTGCGTAAGGTATTTGGTTCAACCCCTTTTCCCACATGCTTTTTGTAGCATAAGAGCCGTATAATTTCACGGGTCCTAAATTCACTTCGCCTATATAGGAAATTTTAAATTTACGTAAGTTAAAATCGTCATGTGTTTTATCCTTGTCATCACCTTGTTTTATTTTTTGGCGGGATGAATATAGATACCCGCCACTTACTCCACCGCTTATTCCAAAACCTTTATATCTGCCAGGAGTGAAATTGAAATTTAGTAATAATGGCACTGTAACATAATCGGCTGCCAGTTTATTTTTCTTCACATCTTTTAGTGCCGGGTCAAGTATTACCAGCGTTGGATTTTTTTGAAAACGAATTTGCTCATCATCAAAACGATAATTATTCAATTCTATTCCTAATCCATATTTAAAATTCACTGCATGCTTTATTAAATTCAGGCGCTGCATAAATAACCAAATATTTACGTTTACCGATTTACCTGTTCTTAGGTTAAATGATTCTTCATTGGTGCCCGGCGCAAAGGCCTGGGTGGCAACAGAACTATAATTTGTATTATCATTATAGTTAGCAAAACCCAAATCTACAATCCACCAGTTAGTGGTAATGTTGGCATTTTTTTTATTTCGGTTGCGATTGGAAATAGAAATATTCCGGTTGTGTGTAGTATCATTTTTATCATCTCTTTTAATAATCACCATCCCACCGATTTTTATTGTATCGGCTTTTTCGTTTTTTGTTGTGTCGGTCTGAGCAAAACCGCACATAGCCAGGCTTAATGCCATCGCACCAAGTAATACTCTTTTCATGATCTGTTTGTTTGTAATTATTTAAAGTTTAATAGCAATAGCACCGATCAACAATTCATCATCCTCATTAACAGGATTGATTCCGGTACGGCGCTCGATAAAACGGCTGGCTTTGCGCAGGAAACCTCTGACAGAACCCTTTTTATCTTTTTCATTGCCGGTAGTTGCCGCTGCAAAATTTGCCATGGATTTATTTGCAGGTGCTTCTATTGTAGTGTACGCAGCAATAGCTTCTGTTGTTACAGGCTGCCCGTTAAGGTTTTGTTGTGGTCTTGTAATTGCTTCTATACTACTAATTTTTTTATCTATTCCGGGCTCTTCAATTTTATTTATAGCAATTATTTCTTTGTTATGTTCCAATAAAATAAGGGAGGGCTTGCTGGCTTTGATTGTTTTCTTTTTTGCCACATTATTGACTGGAATTTTTTCAATCACTTCATTCTTCTCGCTTCTTTTTTTCTTAGCATTGTCTACAATAGCAAGACTTCCAACAACTGGAGAAGATGTTTTATAATTTTCAACATCAGTAGGAATATCTTCAACGTTAGCGGGCGGCTCTATTACTGCAGGATTTTCTTTCAAAGCAATTACGGGTTCTACTTTATTATATGTGTTTGTCCACCATAAAATGCCAATACTTAAAATAAGAATGATGGCGGCAGCAATTCGCAACCAAAATACAGGGCGGATGGCCTTAGGTATAGCATGATACAACTCCGCTTTGTAAGGATAAATTAGTTCATCAGCCGCATCAAGTTTTGTTTTTTGTAAAACTTCATATTGAAGTTTAAGAGCACTATCAGCATTTAATTGCTGTTCTATCGTTTTCCTTTCAACAGCAGGAAGTTCATTATCTATATACAATAGCAATGAATTTTCTATAGAATCCATCTTCATATTATGTGAAAACAATTGTTGCTTGCTTTCTAATACAACAGGTTCTGCATAAAGTTTTGTATTCAATAAAATGGTTAACTCTTCCTGCAAATCAGAATGAAGTTTTGCAAAGTTCTCTACTGCATCCGCTTGTTCACACGACAGCTCACCGTCTATATACAAAAGAAAATATTCTTCGTAATTATTACGGTCAATATTAATATGGTGATGGTTAAATGACATTTTCCATTTTTACAATATACTCTTTCAATTGCAACCTTGCTCTATGGAGGTAAACCTTTACCTGGCTGCCGTTTAAGCCTGTTATTTGCCCAATTTCTTCATAGCTGTACCCTTCATAATCTTTCAGCAAAACCAATGAACGCTGCGTATCGCTCAATTTGCTCAATGCCTCTTCTAAAACAGCTTTGGCATTGTTGATTGTTTTAAATGATACACTCGCATTTTCATCAAATTCATCTCTTAAATAAATGCGCTTAACTTTCCTGATATGGTCAATCATACTATTATAAGCAATAGTGAATAAGTATGATTTACTTTTTTCCACCTCTACCTCACTCCTGTTTCTCCAAAGCTTTTCAAAAGCAGTTTGCACAACATCCCTTGCATCTTCCTCATGCCGCAAATTTTTTACAATAAAACGATAAACGCCATCTGCGTGCAGGCTGACACAATTGTTATAGTCCTTCTCAGTCATAAAAAACAGGCGGGAAGTTGGTTCTATTACCTGATACGTTCAGGAATGCGGAATGTTACAGAACAAAAATAATAATTAATAAGAGGAGATATTATTTACAAATTGCCTGGAAAGAGATTCCCAAAGCAGGGCGTTGCCATCTTTTAAAATTTCAGAGCTATTAGGACAAGCGTTTTTGCAAACTTCTTTTTTGGATTGATCAAATTGATGAAAGCTCAAAAAAAGAATGGTTATAAAACCGCCAACAAAGAGAAGAATGGCTTTTTTTAAATTAAACTTTCTCATAAGTCTGAAATTTATTGGTATGACGAAAGTAAATTGACCGATGTTACAGAACTGCTAAAAAAAAATTCTATTATAACCCGTTGGCGGAGTTACTCTCTATTGCTCCATCGGACCAAAATGTTTGTAGAAAATGCGTCTTAACGGAATTTCGGCACATAAAATCTTTTTGTAACATTGATTCTACCAACATTTTGTGCCTATAGCACAATTTCAATCATCAAATTTTATTAACTCCGCCAACAGGTAAATTATATTAAATTAGTAGCATCTTAATTCGCAGCATTCAAGCTGAACATATATTTTTCTTTTGGGATGGGACTACAGATAAATACCATTTGCAAGCTTTGTATGCTTTTTACCCTGGCAATCTCTTTTCATTGACACACAAGAGCTTATTGATGTAGTTAATACTGCAAGGAAACCGAGTATAACGAAGAGCCTTTTCATAAGTAGGTAGGTTTAGAATATTGGATTTTCATTGGTTATAAAAGACGAGACTAATAATGATAAAACGGAAGTGTACCAGGTATATTGCTAACCAGCAAAAAATTTAATCATTTCAAAACAGCCAGGTCTTTGCCGATTTTTTTAAAAGCAGCGATAGCTGTATTAAGGTGTTGTTGTTCATGCGCTGCACTAATCTGCACCCTTATCCTTGCTTGCCCTTTTGGCACCACCGGGAAGAAAAATCCTATTACATAAATGCCCTCTTGTAAAAGCGCATCAGAAAATTTTGCGGCAAGCACAGAATCATACAACATAATGGGAACAATGGGATGCACACCCGGCTTTATGTCAAACCCTGCTTCTGTCATTTTGGTGCGGAAATAAACGGTATTGTTTTCTAATTTATCTCTAAGCTCTGTTGTTTCACTTAACATATTTAACACTGCAATGGAAGCGCCGGTTATAGAAGGCGCCAGCGTATTGGAAAAAAGGTAAGGGCGACTTTTTTGACGTAACATATCAATGATCTCTTTTCTACCACTGGTGAATCCGCCCGAAGCTCCGCCCAATGCTTTACCCAATGTGCCTGTAATAATATCAATTCTTCCCATTACACCTTTATGCTCATGCGTACCTCTGCCCGATTTTCCCATAAAGCCCGATGCATGGCACTCATCAATCATTACAATTGCATCATATTGATCAGCGAGGTCGCAGATCGTATCTAATTGTGCAATGGTACCATCCATGCTAAACACACCATCGGTAACAATTATTCTATTACGTGCACCTGAAGATTCTTTAAGCTTTTCTTCAAGGTCATGCATATTATTATGCTCATACCGGTAGCGTTGTGCTTTGCAAAGTCTTACACCATCAATGACGGAGGCATGGTTTAGCGCATCAGAAATAATAGCGTCCTGTTCATTAAACAATGGCTCAAACACACCACCATTTGCATCAAAAGCGGCAGCGTACAAAATGGTATCTTCTGTACCTAAAAATTGTGCAAGTTTTTGTTCCAGTTCTTTATGAATATCCTGTGTACCACAAATAAAACGCACCGAACTCATTCCGTAGCCGTGAGAATCAATGTATTTATGGGCGGCCTCAATTGTTTTTGGGTGAGAGGAAAGTCCAAGGTAGTTATTGGCGCAAAAATTTAAAACTGTTTTACCATTCACCGAAATTTCTGCTCCCTGGTCTCCATTAATTATTCGTTCTTTTTTATACAGACCGGTGTTTTTTATTTCTTCAACTTCAGCCTGTATCCTTTGAACAAAATTTTCATTCATAACAAATCTTTAGCCGACAAATATACTTGTGATGATGGAGGTTTCTTTTTCCGCAACTCAGTTTTTATTTTTTGAAACCACCGATTGTCTATTTGATGTTGATTTTTTTTACATGCAAGCAGCGATATAATTGTCACCTAAAATATATTCATTGTAAAAGCCCTTCATTACATAAACTCGAAAATTGGATACCCGCCTCAGGAATTATAGATAGGAGCATGGGGATTAATGTGCAGTCAGGCTGCCATTTTAAAAACCAAAGGCCACTGAAAGAAAGTATTTGTTTCCCTGAGATATTTTTATCTTCCCTCGTTTGATGGAAAGCACAGGCATTGAATAGTAGATGTGACCGTGAGTATGAATTAGATTTTCTTTATCATTAGCTATTCAAAAGTACGGATCTATCAAGTGCGGAAAATTTATAGCTATTCAGTTCCATGGGCAATAACTGCGGCGGCATAGTATTTATCATTAGTAATATCTATGAATGAAAACATTTTAAAAAAAATTCCTTTATTCTCAGCATTAAACAATAAAGGCTTTGCAGAATTGGCTGTCTACCTGAAAAAGGAAACCTATCCTCCCCATCATACCATTTTCTGGATGGATGAAAACGGAGACCATTTATACATTGTTCTTAATGGCAAAGTTCATATTGGTTATACTGACGAGAACGGAAAGGAAATAACGCTGAACATGCTTGGTCCGGGTTCATTCTTTGGCGAGTTATCCCTTATAGACGGGGGCTTGCATTCAGCCACTGCCCGTACAATGCACGAAACTGTATTGCTAACTTTAGATCGTGACTCATTCTATAGTTTCTTAAATACACACCCCCAGGTTTGCTATACTTTGCTGGAAGTATTGACAGCCCGTCTGCGTAACATTACTCTCAAAATGAGTGGGGTGGTCAATTCAAACGAACAGTTAGAAGCAAAGCGTTCTACCTTTCAGCATTTTATAGACAATCTTGCAAAAGCATTAACAAGTGGTGTTTTCCTAACACTCTATATCTTGTTTATTTTAGGATGGATTTCAGTGCAGGCTCTTCTCTGGAAAAAAACACATCCCGGCCCTATCTCCTTTTCAGACCAGCCCCCTACATTTTTCATACTCGGGTTTCTGATTACACTCACTTCTTTTCTTCTTACTGTGTTAATCCTGAACAGCCAGAGAAGGGAGGCTGAGAACGACCGTATTCGAGGCGAGATAGAATACCGGGTTAATTTAAAATCGCAGGCAGAAGTAATGAAAATGCAACTGAAGATTGACCGGTTAGTCGAATTAATCACCGAATTAAGGAATGAAGAATCGCCCGATGATAGCACCGGTGTTGAATAACTATTTTTCCGCAAACTGAACGAACAGAACAAGAGGCTTTTAGTAATTCGCACTTGTGCTTTCGCTAATTCCACGTAGAAAATGGACCAGGGAAGAAAAAGGGTTCATAATGAAAATCTTCCGTGCAAAAGGGAGTGATAGCGGAATTTCCCCGATGGACTGAGAATAAATTACTTTCCAAATATTTCATTCAATAGCCCGGCGAGGTGTAGACCGCCTTTCAATAGTTGCCGGTTCAGCATGGCTACGTGATCATAATTGTACCGGTAGCTTAACCGTTGATGAGGCTGTTTTATTTCGTCATACAATTGCCGGCTTAGTCTGTAAGATTCAAAAAACCATTCTGTCAATGGCTGCTTTTGCCAGGCTATTTTTTGTACAGGTGCAACAAAATTGATGGCCTTTGCATATTCTGTATAACTCAGTTTTTGAAAATCAATAAGCTGTTCATCCCATAGGCGATGCAGGTTGGTAGAGTCTCTAAACCACATCACTCTTATTCGGTTGCCGCCCAAATCTTCTGCACGTCCGGTATGCATAGGTTGATGTATATCTCCTACAAAATGTATCAATAGACGTAGATACATTTTTTGTTTATCTAAGGGGAGATTTTTTTTCTTTAATTCCCTGGCGATAAAACTGATTTTGTTATAAGCATTGGCAGCAGTATCGTTCTTAAGCTTTTCTCTAAATTGTTCATAATTTAATCCGTCGGGAAAGTTGGCATAATGCCAGACATCTAAATAATCGTAAACAGAATCTGATTTTATAAAATCAGCCCAGTTGCTTGCCATTGCCAATGATTCTGTTCCCAATATTCTTTGTATTTCTTTTTTTGCCTTTGCGTTAAGATAACTCTCTGCAACGGCCCCAACAATGCGGTGACCGGTAATACCCCATGCCATGGCTGATATTGACAAACTAAAAAAGATGATGGTCAATATTATTTTTCTAAAGAAAATCATTGCTTATTGTATTTGTAACTTAAATGCTGAAAAGTGAATGTAGATAATTTTTATTTTATGATAAATATTAAAGGGCAAATTGATACTTCAAATTGATCTTAACCCGTAAACGTTAATTTATTAAGAGGATTCAAGAACAAAAAAATGGCAGGATTTAAAATCATTACAGAACAGGGAAAAGAAATAAAATTTGAATTTTATTTAGAGGATGCGCCGTTGACTTCCATAGAATTTTATAAGATACTTCCGTTTACCCGAACTTTCTATCACGCAAGAGTATCAGGGCAAGAAATTTGGATTAATAATGTTCCTCAACTTGATATCATTCAAGAAAACGCATCAGTCTTTACAATACCAGGAGAAGTTGTATTTGGACCAACTAAACCTATTAGGACCAAAACCGCAAATTGTTTTGGGTATATTACGAAGAGGGAAAAGGCTTAGACGCTGCAAATATATTTGCAAAAGTTATTGATACAGACCTACAAAAATTAAAAGGCTTAGGGGAGAAGATTTGGAAAAACGGTTCTCAAAAATTAACTCTCCTACCCTTGGACTGAGATAGTTATAATTCCGTTTTTGTAATATATGAACCGTTGGCAGGCCTCCTAAGAATTAGCCAAACCATGTTGCCATTATGATAGTTATTTATTTCCAAAACTGTCAGAAAAGCAAGAATAAAAGATTGGTACAAATGTTCGTAATGTTTTATTGTAATTATTTTTTTCATTTTTAAAAAAAAGAACCATGTACTACAACCAGTCATGCGCCGCAAAAGGCGAAAAGTACGGAAGCAGGCAAAGGCCACTGCTTATCCGCTCAATGCAAAGGGCCTCAGTTAATATTTACAAAACCGAAAACAGTTACGAGATGCTGGTGTTTGCTCCGGGCCGCATTAAGGAACATTTTAAACTTGGTGTAGAAGGCAATGAATTAAAAATTTCATACGCTCCTCCCGAAGGTTTCCCCCGACC
>MWVX01000688.1_pt1 | contig 11035 bp, 14 predicted proteins | sample 1047311 | NCBI WGS metagenome assembly MWVX01 (sample SAMN06349984, study PRJNA376086) | soil metagenome | isolation source: MtG-4 sample Antarctic (ecotone) soil | place: Antarctica | collected 2015-01-13
GTTGACGTGGGGCGAAACCGAATTCACGCAACTTCGAGTTAAAAAGACAACGCCAAATGAAAGTCGCTGTTTCGCCCTCACGTCCAATGATTTGTTATGTTTGTCCTTATCTTTAGCACGCCGTTCGCTTCCACACAACTTCGAGTTAAAAACAAGGGCTGGCAACGCGCTTCTTTGCCTTCGCGCTGTTCGCTTTCACACAACTTTAATTTTTAACGCGCCACTCACTTCAGTTCCACGAATCTAAACCGAAAGCGCAAACCGTGTCAAACGCGCAACGCGCACCCGACACGAAACTCGAAGAACAACGCGCCTTTGCTTCCGTGTCCCAAACGCAAGATGTGAGAAAACCACGTCCGCGCTCCCTTCACTTGAAAGAGGCAATCGGACGCGCCACGAATCTTGTTCTTCTGCTTGCGTCAAATTCACGAAACTTGAAAGTCAAAGAGCAACAAAAAATCTGTTAAAAGTTCTTTCTTCCGATTTCCAACCTTAACCGACACGAAAAACATAACGGCTGAGATGACGTGGGCAAAAACCAGCAGCACGCAAGCTAAGGGTTAGGAAGAACCGTTAAAACAAAGTAGCTGTTTTTGCCTCACGTCCATTGATTTGTTCGGCGTGCCTTAGCCACACCACGCCGCTTTGTATTTTCGCGCCTCCAAAATAATTTGCCCGTCAATTTCGCCGCCGTAGCCCGGCTTGAAGTCGTTGTTTTCAATTATCAGCAACTCCATATCAAGAGCGCGCCAAACTTCTAAATCCTGCGGATTGCCAAGTGCTGCGCAAATCTTGTGCATCTCGCGGCATCCTTTTTCGGGGAACATAATTTCAGAGGTTATGCTTTCCGCAACGTCGCAAGCGTAGAGCCGCAATGCTTCTTCTTGCGTCGGAAAATGCCAGCCTAAATCTTTGAAAGAACGGCGCAAATATTCTTCAACTTCCGAAAAATACAACGGTTCGGTCAAACCTGCCAAGATGCGAATATTTTTTGAGTCAAAGCCAGCTTCAAGCATCGAAACTGCCCACGCGATAAAATCATCAGAAGTAACAAAGCCAATGTATTCAAAATCGACAATGCCAATGTAATGGTAAGCCAGCAATTTTCTTATTTCAGATGTCACGAAGCGTAATTTTACAAAGAAACGCCGAACGATTGAGTTGACGTGGGGCGAAACCGCCACCGCGCAACTTCAGGGAAACAAAACAACGCGATAAGAAAGTCGCTGTTTCGCCCTCACGTCCAATGATTTGTTCGACAGCGGTTTATCGTTGAAGCGCACCGTTGAAATAGGCGCAATGTTAAAATTCAGCAACAAGTTTTCTAATTCTTTCTGCTCTTGCTGGGTCAGTTTTTTCAACAATCCGCGCATCTGCTTCTCTCAAGTTTGCGTCAACAGCTTCTAAAACCGATTTGCGAATTTCTTGCACAGTTTTCTTACGCGCTTCGCTCTCCTGTTGTCCTTGCGACGAACTTGCATACGACAAATCTGTGATGCTTATCGGTGCGTTTAAAACGGAACTGAATGCTGAATTAACAACATTCTTAATTTCCTTTGCGATTAGCAGGCGAATTTCGTCCTTATCATCTTGGCTCAATGGCATAGTAAAGTTTTCCTCTCAATTTTGCTGAAAATATCAAATTTTAAGTTACGCCGTCAAAAGTTGCGACTCTTGCCGAGCGCGAAATGTTTTGTTCAACTAACAGTCTAAACGACTCGCGCTGGCAATGCGAAGCCGTCGAACGATTGAGATGACGTGGGCGGAAACCGCCACAAGTCAAGTTTAGGGTAAAGAATGAACGTAAATAAGAAAGTAGCTGTTTCCGCCTCACGTCCATTGAATTGTTAGACCTCAGCTACTAGGCACGGTCAGTAGTTACTTTGGTCGGGGCAAATGAATCAAGTGCCTTCGGAAGTTCAGAACCGTTCCAATCATGGCATCTGTTAAAACGAAAGCGATAGGAAGCTCAGGTTCAACATCGAGAACTACCTCTGCTTTGAAGCCTTTTGAGCGCAGGAAATTTGCTGCTTCATTTGCACTTGCAATTGGGTCATCTGCGACCAGACCAATACTGGCTGCTGGAAAGTTAAGTTTCTGGGCAACTTCAGGAGAAGGCAGATTGATAATCGTTCCATCCCACATTATCGAGCGAAGTACACCTTCAGAGTTTGCTTGGAAGCGTTCCCTGATACCATGCATGGAAAGAAGGGTCACTACTGTATCCTTTGCCTCAGCAGATGACGCTGTAAAGATGCGAGACCCCGGGTCTGGGAATGGAAGCGGGTTGCGCCCCGAGGCTAATAGCACAGCCCAGAGGATAAAACCTGCCATGAGCAAGCCAACTAGAAGAACTACCCACATTGGTATAAACATTCTTTACTCCTATAGACAGTAGCTACCTCTTCTGAGGTCTAACGGCTGAGATGACGTGGGGCGAAACCGCCACCACGCAACTTGAGGGAAACAGACAAGCTGAATAACAAAGTAGCTGTTTCGCCCTCACGTCCATTGAATTGTTATGCCTTGCGTTAATTTTCACCACGCCCTCTCTCGCTATCGTGCGAAGTAACTTGAGAAACACGCTACCGCAGCTCCGGTCGAATGTGTTGTTAGGTCTTCGGTCTGCTACTGGATGGAAGACACATAGCTCGGCGGCAAGCCAATTCTCTCAGCGAGTTCTCTTAGTTTTGATACATACTGCGGATTTCGCTCTCCTGCCGAAGGTGGCACGGGAAGATTGAAACACAGAGCCGGCGTGATACCCCCATCGGCTAGTTTCGCAAACACGGCTTCTGGACGGTAAACACTAACCGACGCTTCCGAATATAGAGCATCAACCTCCGAATGGGTCAACAAGAAGAGGACACCATGCACTGTTCGCCCTGCACACGGGACTAGTGTTGCGCGCGCTCCGATGACTAGAGAGAAGTTCTCAACAAATGCCATCCGGCGATTCACGGGATTCATGCCTTTTTCTCGCAAGAGAGCATCGTCCATGAACAGCCCATAGAAAAAAACGTCGATTCTTCTGACTTTCTCTTCTGTCATCGCAATCACTTCGGTAGAAGGCATAACGCTTGAGATGACGTGGGGCGAAACCGCCACCAAGCCCGCCAACTTTTAACGGACAACGTGAAAACAAAGTCGCTGTTTCGCCCTCACGTCCATTGAATTGTTGGGCGGCGCGTTGAATAAAGGCAAGCTGTTTTTTTAAAATACTTGCCAAATTTATTTTTCAATTAGCGCGAGTTCTTCCCCAGCCCATATCTTCGTGGTCTTCCATTTGTCGTTTGAAGACAGCCAATCGTATGCCTTCCAACTGCTCTTTGGTAAAGGAATCTCTGATATACGCTTCAGGATTTGGCACAAAGGCAATAAACTCCCAACCCTGTTCTCCAAGATGGTCAGCATTTTGCCACTCATTTTTTGAATCATAGCTGCCAAATAATAGTCGCCGCCGCCCCACGCAACCATTACTCGGAAAACTCGATGTTCATATCTCGGCACAGCATTACCTCACAAAATAAAAATGTAGTTGTCAGAGTATAAATTCTGGTCAATCAGCTTAAAAGTATAAGAAATATTCTCGATTAGCAAATGGTTTCTCGTCGTTAATCTGAACCGCGATTTTCAGAGAAGCCGCCCAACGATTGAATTGACGTGGGGCGAAACCGATTACACGCAACTCCGAATTAACCAAAGACCGTGATAAGAAAGTCGCTGTTTCGCCCTCACGTCCAATGATTTGTTGGGCATTGTGTTATCATTACAAATACTCATTTATTACAAACTTTTTAATCGGTAAATTTGGTTCGATTTTAATTTCTTCTGTTTCCTTTTTGTCCCAGTAATTTCCACTGTCAGGATTTGTCGTCGAAAAACTATCCTTTCTTACTTTGTAAAGATAGAAATTATTTTCTTTACACCTAAAATTAAACTGTATTTCATAATGATACAAACCTCCGCCCCATTCTGTGTTCATCTGAAAACCATCTTTGGTTTTCTTCGTCGAGTTAAGTGAAAAGTTTTTAACCTCGAAACCAGTTGGCAGTTCAATTTTTACTATAACCTCGTTACCAGCCACGATATTCAAATCGCGTGAAGTAATTGATTCTTCCTCGTGATAATTTTCAACTTCAACTAACTTGTATTCGTTTTGATTATTACAATCTAAATTTTTCAAAATTGCTTTGTCAGGAATAATAGTTTTTGAGTTATAAACACGCCCGTTTAAATTGGGATTCGGTCTGTCAACTTTCACTATTGAAGGAACATTAGAATCTTGATTACTCGTCTGTGCTGACGAGTTAGCAAAAGAACAAGCCTCAATTAAAAATAAGGATAAAGCTAAGAAACAAATGCCAATGATGATGTGAAAATTCTTAATAATCATTCTGTCCGAGTTAAAAGAAAGATGCCCAACGATTGAATTGACGTGGGGCGAAACCGAATTCACGCAACTCCAAATTAAAAAGACAACGTGAAAAGAAAGTCGCTGTTTCGCCCTCACGTCCATTGAATTGTTGGGCGGCGGTTTCGGTTACGATAAGACTTCGGCTTGAGGGACTTCTGCTTCCGCCAAGTAACGAATTAACTTTTCGTAATCCGCGAAATCTTTAATAACGTGAGTTGCTCCCGCTCGGCGCAACTTTCTTTCCGCATCTCCAATACCAATACCTAAAAAGGGAAACTCAAGATTGCGAGCTGTGCGAACATCCCACAATCCGTCGCCAACGCTGACAATTCTAGCAAAACGGTTCTGCTGATAAATTCTTTCAGCCTTCGATATTGCCGACTGCAAGATTTCTTCTCTCGAATAACCGTCGTCTGCAAACGCGGCTGGAAAATTATTCGCCTCAATACCTGCGACTTTCAGCTTCAAGGTTGCAGAATCACGCCAGCCGCCCGAAGCGATTGCGACTTTCCATTCCGGCTCTTGATTCAAACGCTTTAGCATTAAAGCTGCGCCGACAATTTCGGCGAAAAGCGAAGAATCTTTGGCACGATAATCTTCAAGCAACTGCACAAAATGACTTTTAAACTTTAGTAGTTCGGCTTCTTCAGGCGCGCGATTGAATCGCTCTCGGAAAATATCGAGTGTAATTCCAGAATCTGTTGTGTGTGAATATCCAGCCCAATCCGTGCTGATTCCTGTAATTGCGTGCGCGTCGGCTAAAGCCTGCGCGAAACAAACATCGTCAATGTGGTCAGTTCGGGTTAGCGTGCCGTCAATATCGAAGATTGCTAAATTCATACTCAAAAAGATTCAAGTTTCAATTTTAAGCGAAGCCGCCCAACGGCTGAGATGACGTGGGGCAAAACCGAATACGGACAAGACAAAAGTAACCGCGCAAGCTTTTAAAGAGTGTCTGTTTTGCCCTCACGTCCATTGAATTGTTATGTTGCCCGTTCACTTCTTCGCGCCGTATTTTTGTTCGTGCCATTCTTTCAATTTTGATTGCAACTGTAAACGGTTTTTGCGCTTGCTCACAAACCAATGATAAGCATAAACGCCTTCGGTTTCATACTCTTTTTGCACTTCTGCGGGCAACAACTCAATAAAATCTAGCTTGCCTATATCAACGATAAGAAAATAAGCGACATCTCCAACTCGTGTATCCGTCGGTCCCGGTATTCCTCGCGGGTCTTTCATCGGTGTTGAATCTGCAACTTTTTTAATCAAGCACGGAAGCACTGTTTCGTCTGCTTCAAGAATAGCTATATGTGCAGGGTCATCTGGTTCAGTTCTGGAGGCAAGATGCTTAATTTCAGATACGCGAGAACACAAAGCGTTTGGGTCAACAACAGGTGATTTAACAGCAACAGGCGTTTGTGAAGGAAGTTTATCAACAACAGGCGTTTGTTTATCAGTAATGGACGATTGAGTCGTCGAATTACAAGCCGCTGCCGTGAATAACGTAAGGACAAAAATTATTGCTTTCCAATTTTGCATATGTCAGATTTTACCCGAAGCAACATAACGATTGAGATGACGTGGGGCGAAACCGAATCCACGCAAGTTTGGGTTTAACGAGCGACGTTGATAACAAAGTCGCTGTTTCGCCCTCACGTCCATTGATTTGTTGTGCCGTCCGTTGCCTTCACGCGCCTTTTGTTTTCGTTCACCTCGTAATCAACAATGGCGAATTGACATCATATCTTAAAAGGTTTGCTTGCTCGCCGCTAATCAGAAAAGAAAACTGTTCGTTTCCTTTGCCTTCACTAAATTGCGTATCGTAGCCGACGATTGCAACTGTTCCCATCGGCGTAGCGTTTACGCGCCAACCCGTCGAAGTTGCGCCTTCAACTGTTCCAAGTTTGCGGCGCACAGCTTCAAGAAGTTGCGTGAATTCGGCTTCTGTTACGGCTTCCTTAAACTTACTATCACCTTGCTGATAAATTTCACTATACTGAGCGGCATTAAATTGCTGATGAAATTTTTCAACGGCGCGTTCAGCTTGTTCTTTGCCTTTGGTCAAAGAACAAGAAACGGTAAAAGCAACAAAAGCAAGAGTCAATACAACAAAAAGTGAAAAAGGTTTTGCGATAAATTTTCTCATAATTAGAAAGGTTGTATTTTAACACGAAGCGGCACAACGGCTGAGATGACGTGGGGCGAAACCGCCTGCACGCAAGTTTAGGGAAACAAGACAACGCCCAAACAAAGTCGCTGTTTCGCCCTCACGTCCATTGAATTGTTCGACGGCGCGTTTAATGTAAGCCTACGTGCCATTTATTGTAATTTAGCATTTCTCGTAAATCCAAAGTATTTTCAACTTTGCTATTGCTTTCTACTTTCTTCTTCACTCTGTTAGTTTCCAACAGCATAGCAGGAATAGCCTTATTAAGGCGAATTGTTTTTGGTAAATCAATCAAATCGTAACCAAAGCCTAATAGTTGCGATAGGCTCTTCAAATCCAATTTATTTTTAAGTTGTTCGGTTTCTTCATCATTTAGACCAATCACCGCATTGATTTTGGGTTCATCTCGGCGGAAAATGTCAAGTTGCACAGCACAGGAAACGGAATCTTCATCAATTAAAGCTAATAATCCCAAACCTTTTACACTTTCAGCTATTTCAGTTGACCATACAAAGAAATCTCGAATTGGTGTCTGAAAGAGAAGCGGCAAAGTTTCTTTAAGATTGTTAAGTCTTTGCTCATAGTTTTTGAGCAATCTTAGCAGACGTATTTTATCAAGTCGTTCGTCAGGACTGATAACCCCATTATCAAGTGCAGCAATGCCTCTTTTTAGAATTTCAATAGGTTCAAAGCGCAAGTCGAATTTAATATCTTGTTTATTCTCAGAAGCATATAAGGCTTCGGCGAGTAAGGCTCTAAATTCCGCTTCGTCTTTCAAGATTATCCCGTCACTGCTAAATAACAAGGAAATCAAAAAAGCAGATTGACTTTCACTTGACTCTTGCAATTTGATACTTTCGATTGAATCCTGAACTTTCAGAATTTGTCGCCTTCGTATCTCATCTTGAATTTCCTGAAAATTGAGTTTACGCTTCCCGCTATCAGTTCTCACATAAACTTCACCGCTTCCGGTCGAATATAAATCATTACCAAAAACACGAGGCGCAACTATCTCGACAACATATCTATCTTCAATAGTTTTATTGCAGGTTTCATCTTCATAAACGGAATGCAAATTGATTTGGTAAGCAGTTGGAGAAATTGGTGGTTTGATTTCATTCAGTTTGCCAGTAACAGTTTTCCGCAAGTCCTCTCTTTCTGTGAACGAAAGCGGCACTCCAACAGCATACCTGTCAGAATCACGAATGCCCCAGAAAATGCGTCCACCCGCGCTGTTCAAAAATGCGACGACATATTCATCGCAAGTGTTCTTTATCGTGTTGAGAGGTTTCCCGCCCGTTATTTCCTTGAACTCGTAATAGCGAGTTTCTTCAACTTCGACAGGTTTGTTAATTATAAACTTGTATTCAGTCATATTGTCTGAATTTCAAACCGTTGATATTTACGAGAAGCCGTCGAACGGCTGAGATGACGTGGGGCGAAACCGCCGCCGCACAAGCTAAGGGAAACAAGACACCGTTTTTAAGAAAGTCGCTGTTTCGCCCTCACGTCCATTGAATTGTTCGATGCCGCCGTTATCTTTAGGAATTGTTCTCATTAAGCATTAGCTTCGGGCAATTTTCCCGCACGAATTTTTCTTCAAGAGTTTGAACACGCGCCCAAACTTCATCTGTCATCATATACTGGTTCAAGCCTAACAAAGCTCGACCAAACTTTGCATCAACGGATGCTTGCTTTTCAACTAAAGCAATGTAAATTTCACCGTTCCAGCCCAATAAATGTTCAATCATTCCCGCGCCGATTTGCCTAAATTGCCAATCAGTTTCTGCGAGCGATGCGGTCAAAAGAATGAAATCCCACAGTTTTTCGGGCGGCGCGTCAAATCGCATTTCAGTAACGATTAAATCAACTTTGGAAGGTTCATAATCGTCGTCCAGTAATGTCTCAGGCTTTTCACGATTAACGGCAAGCCAATCTTCTGCCATCCTTCGCCATCCCGTCGGACTCAAGCGTTCCCAATGTTCACCACGCGCCATAATTTTGCATTTGAGAGTTTCGCGTCATCTTCTCTCGCCGATTTATCACGAGGCATCGAACGCTTGAGATGACGTGGGGCGAAACCGCCACCACGCAAGTTAAGGGAAACAAGACACCGTGATAAGAAAGTTGCTGTTTCGCCCTCACGTCCATTGAATTGTTCGACAGTGCGTTATTTTTCACGGCTTCGTTTCAGTGTCGGAGTAGTAAGTGATAACTCGATACGTCCGCATCCAATCTGGTACTAATTCTTCTTTTCCATTCTTGTTAAGTTGAACTTGTGTATCTTGCCGTTCAATCCAATTACCTTGCTTTATCGAGTTTATAACTGTAAAGGTGCTGAGAATTGAATGTGCCGCGTGGCGTTTCCTTTGTAATGTTACCGTTCGCGTCGTATTCAAAAGTTGTAACATTGCTCTCCGAGCTGTCCGATTCATAATGAACGCGCTTCGTTATTTGTTCTTTTTCATCATAAGAAAATACAACCTTGAATGGCACGATGCGCCCACCGTAGTCATAACTCACGGTCGCTACAATTTCGCGTTTTTCGAGGAAATATGCGTAAGTTCTTCTGCCTCTTTCTTTGTTCTCTCGATTAAAAAGGATATTTTCAACGAGCCGATTCTTTGCGTCAAAAGAAAAAGTTTCGTAACCCGTTGATTCTCCTTCCGGCGTAAATTCTTTTGCTTTGAGGAGCTTGCCGTTCGCATCGTAAGCAAAAATGGTTTTGTCGCCCAGACGAACAAGACTACCGCTATGAACTTCGATGTTGGCATTACTGTTCATCGTTTCAAGCAATCTGCCTTTTACATCATAAACTTCGACAACGGTGCTAAAAACATATTCACCGCGCTGTTCGATTGTTAAAACGGTATGGACTGCGCCTTTGAGTTTTGTTTTGGGCTTTTCAATTACTCCGGTCGGAAAGTATATCAACTGCGCCGTCGCTTGAATTGAAAGCGCAATAATCAAGAAAAACGAAAAGGCAAATCTTCTCATAGCTTTATTAACAAGTGAAACTGTCGAACGGTTGAATTGACGTGGGGCGAAACCGCCAGCAAGCCCGTTTGAGTTCATCACACAACGTCATAACAAAGTCGCTGTTTCGCCCTCACGTCCAATGATTTGTTATGTTTGCTCTTCATCTTTAGCGCATTGTTTATCTTCGCGCAACTTTCGAGTCAACCGCGAGAGTTAAAACCGAGATTCTTTGGCTTTCGCGCCGTTTGCTTTCGCGCAACTTTCGAGTCAACGCCCCTTCGCTGTTGTTCTACAAACCCAAACTGAAAGCGCAATTCGTGTCAAGAAAAAATTCGTTGACTTTCGCGCAACTTGAAAAGAACGGGATTTCTTTTTCGTTTCTGACACGCGCAACTTTGGGAAAACCACGTTCCTGAAACCTTGCCGAGAACAGACAATCGGGAAAACGCCCATCTCGTCTTTTTTTTCCTGCGCCGCGTTCACGAAACTTGAAAGTAAAAGAGCGACAAAAATCTGTAAAAAGTTCTTCATCCGATTTCCCAACCTCAGCCGACACGAAAAACATAACGGCTGAGATGACGTGGGGCGAAACCAGCCACACACAAGCCAAAATTAACCGCACAAGATTTTAAAGAATAGCTGTTTCGCCCTCACGTCCATTGAATTGTTCGACAGCCCATTACCAGAATACAACGCTAAAAAATTTCATTTTACCATTCGGCTTGCAAGGTCGCGCAATGCTTCAAGATTGGCTTCGATTAGCTTGAACTTAAAATCGTCAACCTGCACTTCTACATTTTGGGCATTTACAAGTTTCAGAAAATTCTTCTGAGAAATAAACATTGCCAAAATTTCATTGCACCTGTTATCTTCCATTTCACTAAAGCTAAACGCCATTCCTTCTTCGTCAGGTTTTCTTTCGCGGAAAGATTTAAACGAATACTCAAATTTAACTTCTTCTCCGTCAAAAAACATCATCAATTTCGACTTTGGAGCAAACTTGCAGTCTGGATATAAAGTATAAAAGAACAAAGAAATGTGTTTAGGCTTGGCGGGCGTTTTGCCTTCATACAGAAAATTGGCGGCTATGCGTAAAGAGGTTTTCGCCGACTCGGAATAATCAATGAATAGAGGTTCGAGAAAAATATGAGTTGTATTTTCTTCGGATTCATATTTAGTGGTAAATTTCCCGACGTGATTAAAGGCACGTTTGGGAAAGGCAGTTTGCTTCACGTCTTGAGCCAATGAAACAGAAGCTAAAATTGCCAACATAGCGCACAGTAAAGTGGATTTAATAATTTTCATCTCCATAATTGTATCACTTGTAATTCAAGCGAAGCTGTCGAACGGCTGAGATGACGTGGGGCGAAACCGAATACACGCAACGTCAGGGTAAAAAGACACCTTCGATAAGAAAGTCGCTGTTTCGCCCTCACGTCCATTGAATTGTTCGGTGCGGCGTTATTTTCAAA
>MWVX01000689.1_pt1 | contig 11015 bp, 10 predicted proteins | sample 1047311 | NCBI WGS metagenome assembly MWVX01 (sample SAMN06349984, study PRJNA376086) | soil metagenome | isolation source: MtG-4 sample Antarctic (ecotone) soil | place: Antarctica | collected 2015-01-13
TGAAGTAAATGGTTTAGGAAAACAAAGCTTACGCTTCCCCTGTTTTTACCTGGCGGCTGATCATTGCATACTTCCTGCTTTTGGAAAATTTACCGGCCTCACTTCTGTTCGGCCAAAAGAAGGTGACGTGGTGTATGCTATTGTGGAAAATGATTTGATAAAAATTTAAATTTTCGCAGTAACCGCAACTAAGTAAAGAAAAAGCGTCGGATATAATTTCTTAGCCGCCTCTGCTCCTTTGCATCTCCCGCGATAACTTCCCCTTCTACAACCTAACTTTTTAAAATTCACCCTCTTTTGTATCTTCGTCACTTACCCTTTTTAGGGATATGAAATTTTATTATTAAGATGTGATCTATCAAATTTTTAAAAATTGATCAATGGACCCCAACATATTAACAATCATCGCTGCTGTAGTTGCCCTTATTGTGGGTATAATAGCGGGTAAATTCATTTTTGCCAAGGACACAAAAAAAAGAATAGGCGAAGCTGATGAGAAGGCACAAAAAATTGTCGCCGAAGCTCAAACTACTTCAGAAAATCTAAAAAAAGAAAAACTTTTAGAAGCCAAAGAAAAATTTGTACAGCTGAAAGCGGACCATGACCGGGATATACTGGAGCGCAGCCGTAAGATAAATGAAAACGAAAATAAGGTTCGCCAGAAAGAACAGACGATTAATCAAAAAACCGAACAGCTTGACCGGCAATTAAAAGAAAATGATGCCATAAAGCAAAACCTTAACCGCCAGGTTGAAGTGATCAGCATTAAACAAGCCGATCTGGAAAAACACCAGGAAGAGCATACCCGCCGCCTGGAAAAAATCTCCGGGTTGACGGCAGAAGAAGCCAAGGCCCAATTAGTAGAAGGCTTAAAGCAGGAAGCACATTCCCAGGCCTTGGGCATGCAACAGGAAATTATTGATGAGGCTAAACAAAAAGCCAATAAAGAAGCCCGCAAAATTGTTATTCAAACCATTCAGCGTACTGCGGCTGAACAGGCCATTGAAAATGCCATCACCGTTTTTAATCTGGAAACAGATGAAATCAAGGGCCAGATCATTGGGCGTGAGGGGCGTAATATACGTGCCATCGAAGCCGCCACCGGTGTTGATCTGATAGTGGACGATACCCCGGAAGCCATTATTCTTTCCTGCTTCGATCCACTTCGCCGGGAGATTGCCCGTTTAAGTCTGCAACGTTTGGTCTCTGATGGCCGTATTCATCCCGCCCGTATAGAGGAAGTGGTGGAAAAAACCAAGCGCCAACTGGAAGAACAGATCATGGAGATTGGCGAACGAACCGTTATTGAATTAGGTATACACGGGCTGCATAAAGAACTGGTTCGTATTGTAGGTAAAATGCGGTTTCGTTCTTCTTACGGACAAAACTTGTTGATGCACAGCCGCGAAGTAGCAAACCTTTGCGCCGTGATGGCTGCAGAATTAGGTTTAAATCCCAAACTGGCTAAACGAGCCGGTCTTTTACATGATATTGGCAAGGTGCCGGATGAAGAAAGTGAATTAAGTCACGCTCTTTTAGGTGCTAAGTTGGCTGAAAAGTATGGCGAAGTGCCAGCCATTGTCAATGCAATCGGCGCTCATCATGACGAAATGGAAATGCAATTTGTCATCTCTCCCATTGTGCAGGCTTGCGACTCAATCAGTGGCGCCCGGCCCGGTGCCCGCCGGGAAATTATGCAGCAATATCTTCAACGCATTAAACAGTTAGAGAATATGGCGCTTACTTATAATGGTGTGGAAAAGGCTTATGCCATTCAGGCCGGCAGGGAGTTACGTGTAATTGTGGAGGCAGAACGGGTAACTGATACAGAAAGCGAACGTTTATCTTTTGATATTGCGCAAAAGATTCAAACAGAAATGACCTACCCGGGGCAGATCAAAGTAACCGTTATCCGCGAAAAAAGGACCGTGAATGTGGCGAGGTAGGATTAAAGGTTCAGGGTCTAAGGTTTAAGGCCTAATGGTGAAAAGCCAAGCTTCACCAGTGTACCACTATTGCACTTTCTACACCCACTCAATTTCTTCAATTATTAATTTTCGATTTGTTGTCACTAATTCTAATTCTTAACTCATAATTTATAATTCCTAATTCCTTATTCCCGATACTTCATTACCTTCGCCGCCTAAATTTTACGTTATGAATCCCGCTATTGCGTTTGTACAGGAGCAGTTTTCAGGAAAAAAAGATTTTCCCAATTTTAAAGCTGGGGATAATATCACTGTTAATTATAGGATTATTGAAGGCAGTAAAGAAAGGATTCAGTCTTTTAAAGGAGATGTGATTAAAAGACAAGGTACAGGGGCCACAGCCACTTTTACTGTTCGCAAAATTTCAGATGGTGTGGGGGTAGAACGTTTATTTCCCTTTTTCTCGCCCAATATTGAATCAATTCTTGTAAATAAATCAGGCCGTGTACGTCGTGCCAAGCTTTTCTATCAGCGTGGGCGGAGTGGTAAAAGCGCAAGGATACAGGAGAAAAAAAGAGCTGTTGCAGAAACTGCATAGGTCTTTTAAACGTATGTTACTGCGTCCTGTCAAACCCGGGACTTTTTATTTGAAATAGTGCGTTAAACTAAACTGAAGCACAAATATTTCAAATATCTTTGAACCTTATTAATTCATCTTAAATAAACTTTTATGAGCCTAGGTTGGAACGAAATTCTGCTTATCCTTTTGATAGTATTATTATTATTTGGTGGTAGAAAAATTCCTGAATTGATGCGGGGATTGGGTAAAGGAATTCGTGAATTTAATGATGCAAAATCAAATGTGCGTAAAGAGATTGAAGAAGGAATTACGGAAAAAGAACGCCCGGTTACGCCTTCAACAACTTCTGCTACCACTAGCGCTACTACACAGCCTTAATATACTTTCATTCTTAAGTAAGTAATTATGCCGGGACTTTGCTATACGCAAATTATCCGGCATTTTTAGTTTATGCTAACACTTCAAAAGGCTTCATTTTAGGCTAAGACCAATGTAATCGGTATTTTTGCCCTCATTCGCATCCACTGATGCAACAATAAAAAAGTAACGACCCGTGTGTGATTTGGATCATTCTTTAAAAAATAGTGATGAAAAAACTTTTATTGTTGACTCTTTTTCCTTTAACAGGTTTTTTGTACTCTTTTGCAGGTAAGGTACAAGAAGGAAAAAGTGTTTTCATAGTTCCCCTTACAGATTCCATTATAAAAGATAAAATAATTGCCAATCCAAAATATGGCTTTAAAAATCTTTTTGAAGAGGATAATGGATTAGATGTAAAACTCAATCCAAAGGCTATTTCATTTGTTCAGGGTTATATAAAAAAAGAAAGCTCAGATTTAAATAAAATGAAGAGCTGGGGCAGACCTTATTTTGATGTAATGGATAATATTTTGACGAGATATGGTTTACCGGTTGAATTGAAGTATTTATCTGTAATTGAATCTCAACTAAAATCTTATGCTGTTTCCTGGGCCGGCGCGGTGGGTCCATGGCAGTTTATGCCGGCAACTGCCCGTTTAATGGGTTTAAGAGTTTCCCGGTACATTGATGAACGCACCGACTTTCATAAAAGTACACATGCTGCCGCACGTTATCTCAATGAATTATTTCGCACCTATGGCGATTGGCTATTAGTGATTGCAGCTTATAATGGCGGACCTGGAAGGGTGGATGCTGCCATACGGAAAACCGGGAGCCGCAATTTCTGGAATCTTCAATATTATTTACCGGCAGAATCACGCAATCATGTAAAGAAATTTATTGCCACGCATTATATTATGGAGGGTGATGGCAGTGTAACTACTCAAACTAAAAACGAAGCAGCGGATCATCTTTTATTAAAAGATGATGAACCCACGACTTCAACTCTGGAAGCGATCCAGGTGAGTGGTAAATATAATTCATTGATAATTTCTGAACACATTCAAATGAATATTATTGAGTTCAATCGCCTTAATCCGAATTTCGACAAGCAATTGGCGGCTAGCAGTTCTTATGATCTTCGCTTGCCTGCTGATAAAGCTTTATTATTCCAGGCTAATAAGCCGCAAATTCTCGAAGGCTCAATCAGGCTAATGCTGACTACAGCTGGCAGTAAATAAGAGATTCTATAGTTTTAAAGTGTTGGCTTTTCGGTCAACACTTTTTTTATGACTGCTCCTTTTAGCAGGCATTCTTCCCACTCTTTTTCGGGATCGCTATAAAATGTAATGCCGGACCCAACGAGGTAAGACAAATAGCGATTAGTTGCATTGTACATAATACTCCTGATCACCACATTAAAGTCAAAATCATTTTCATGTAAATATCCTACCGAACCGGAAAAAATTCCGCGTTTTGAAGTTTCGTATTCATCTATTAACTCTATCACCCTTTTTTTCGGAGCACCCGTCATGGAACCCATAGGGAATGTAGCTTCAATAATTTGTGAAAAACTAATATTTTCCTGCATCTCACCTGTAACAGTAGAAACCATTTGGTGTACTTGAGGATAAGAATAAATGCCAAAAAGTTCTTCCACTTTTACCGTTCCCTCCATGCAAATTTTTGAGAGATCATTCCGTACCAGGTCAACTATCATTACATTTTCTGCCTGTTCTTTCGGGCTTTTTTGTAATTCTTTTTTTAATTTTTCATCAGTTGTCACATCCTGCAATGCTCTTTTTGCCGTGCCCTTCATTGGTTGGGAAAGAAGTTTGTTGCCTTTTTTTTGTAAAAACCGTTCAGGGCTTGCAGAGATCAAATATTTTTCGTTTAATCTATACAATACAGAAAACGGGGCTGGAGAAAGCTTAATTAAATTTTGGTAAATATTAGCTGGATCGATCATTGCATTCTCACAAAAAAATTCCTGACAAAAATTAATTTCATAACAATCTCCACGATGAATATGATGTTGTAATGCTTTAATTTTTTTAAGGTATTGTTCTTTTGTTAATCGCTGCTGAATAGTTAATGATGATTGGAAAAAAAATTCATTAAGTGGCCTTTCTGATAATTGATAATAAATTTTATCTGGATCTGCTCCTTCAATAATTAATTCATTGCCTTCAATAATGATGATTGATAAAGGCTCAAAAAAGAAAAAATCCGGAAATCCGATTGTATCTTCTTTTTTATTATTTGGTGTGGGAATTTCATTTTTTAAATTATAGGCCAAATGACCAAACAACCATTTCTTATCAGCCATATATTCATCAAGAGCAGATAATAAATTGTTATTGCTTTCTATAGAAGATTGTGCGCCTGCCGCAAGTAAACATTCATAAGAATGTGGCTGTATAGTGTATTGCTGGTTATCTAAAAAACAAAAAATGTTGAACTGCTGTGCCCAGTTCAACATTTTATTTTTGATTATTGCTATATCAGCAATAGTGTACCGGCTGATAATTTTATATTTTATAGAAAATTAAAAATCTTCATCATCATCGTCAAAGCCGCCATCATTTTCATTGAAAAGGTCTTTGAACTCATCATCTTCTTCAATCTTTGTATCTTCTTCAGCACCTGCTTTTCCGGATTTTGCTTTTTTTGATTTTGGCAAATCAAATTCTTCAAAATCAGGATCCCAATTATCATCACCCTCCTCGGGTTTTTCCCAATCATCAGGTTTTTCTTCTATATCATCGTCCTCTTCATCACGAGATTTTCTGGCTGACCCGGATTTTTTTGGACTTTCTTCCTCAGCATCAAGGTCATCATCGTAATTTTCGGTTTTCTTAGTTTTGGTAGATGCTCTTTTAGCCTGGGCTGTGAATGCTTCAAATAGGTCAGTTCTTGCAGGCATTTGTTCATTGTCTAATTGTAATAACATATTGGTTAAAGATTGCAGTGTAAAATTTCGGCGAAGTTTTCAATTAGCCAAATTTTTTGGAATAATATTTTACAGTAAAATTCAGTTTGCTATACCTGTAGTTTAATAAGTTGAACTCTCTCAGGGCCATTAGATATATAACTTACGTGGGTGTATAAATAATTATTTATGAATTTAATATAATCTTTCATCTCTATGGGCAGTTCATCAGCAGAACGAAATCCTGAAGTTTCTTTTTTCCAACCTCTGAATGTTTTATAAGCAGGCTCAATATTAATGCGGCTCATCTGAAACGGTATTTTATCTTTTTGCTCACCGTCATGAGAGTAAGAAGTACATACTTTTAAATTTTCAAAGGTATCTAATACATCAGCTTTGGTCATCACTATAGAGGTAACGCCATTGATCATACAAGCATATTTAAGCGCCACAAGGTCCATCCAGCCACACCGTCGCGGGCGGCCTGTTGTTGCACCAAATTCACTTCCCAATTTTCGTAATAATTCCCCAGTTTCCTCATGCAGTTCAGTAGGAAAAGGGCCGCCGCCTACTCTTGTACAATAAGCTTTCGAAACACCCATTACTTCTTTTATTTTTTGTGGCGCCACTCCTAAACCGTTACATACGCCCGCCGAGATGGTATTACTTGATGTAACAAATGGAAATGTTCCAAAATCAATATCGAGCATGCTACCCTGCGCACCTTCTGCCAGCACCTTTTTTCCCTGGCTAATCTGCTCATTAATAAAATATTCGCCGTTTACAATATTCAGTTCTTTTAAAAATTCAATCGCTTCAAAAAACTCTTCTTCCCATTGCGTAATGTCCTCAGTAAAATTGTAGTTGTCTAAAATCCGTTGGTGTTTTAAACGAAGCTTTATGTAATTAGTGATGAAACTTTTATGCAGCAGATCGCCAACCCGCAATCCATTACGACCTGTTTTATCCATATAAGCAGGTGTAATTCCTTTTAAAGTAGAGCCAATCTTTCCTTCGCCTTTAGATAATTCGGCTGCTTTATCCAACGCCCTATGCGTTGGTATAATCAAGTGCGTACGCTCTGCTATAAAGAGATTTTTTTTTAGATCAGCACCAAAACCGGCAACGGTTTTACATTCTTTAAGAAGCGTAACAGGATCTAACACTACACCGTTACCAATTAAATTAATTGTGCCCTGGTGAAAAACCCCGGATGGTATTTGGTGCAAAACAATTTTTTTATTTTCCGAGCCAACATAAAGCGTATGCCCCGCATTAGGCCCTCCTTGAAAACGGGCCACTACATTGTAATTGCCAGCAAAGTAATCAACAATTTTTCCTTTCCCTTCATCGCCCCACTGTAACCCTAAAATTACATCTACCATAACGCCATTATTAATGAGCGGCAAATGTACGGTACTACAAAATAGGTCAATAAAAAAAGCCTCCTTACAGAGGCCAAAAAAAATTTACTCGTTCGCCGGTATTGGGAACTGTATCCATTCATCATCTCCGAATGGTTTATGAAGTGACTGCGATTTGCAGTATTTAATAAACTAGGCGATAGATTGTGGGCAGATAAGAAATGGAACGGGGTTAATTAAGCTCCTTCTTGACTATAATATCTGTTTGCCGGTAATAGCTTTCTCAATATGGTAAAGGATTCTGGAAGTTACTGCTATAAGTTTTAAAATATGATGTCCACTTGTAACTCAACTTTTCTAATAAAAAACCTTATCGTTTCTTTTTAAAACTTATTATAATTATATCCTTACTTCGTCAAGCCATGTTAAAAAAGCTGGATTGGTACATACTACGTCAATTCCTAATAACATTTGTTTTTTGTATGCTGCTATTTACTGTTATCGCAGTTGCAGTTGATAGCAGTGAAAAAACAGATGATTTTGTAAAGTCAGGGTTAAGCACCAGCCAGATAATAACTAAATATTATGTGGGCTTTGTACCCTATATCTGGGGCTTACTTTATCCTCTTTTTGTATTTATTGCTGTCATATTTTTTACAAGCAAAATGGCCTTGCGGTCAGAAATAATTGCCATCCTCGCAAGTGGGGTTACCTATAATCGTTGGCTACTTACTTATTTTGTTGGCGGAATTTTCTTTGCTATTGTTCTATGGTTCGCTTCCCGCTATGGCATTCCAAAAGCAAATGAAGTTCGCAGCAATTTTCAATCAACTTATGTGGATAGTGACGATCCAGGTAATTTAGGAAGCACTTCTGCTTATTATTTTCGCTCTGATCCTAACACCTATATAGGATTTAAATATTTTGATACCGCCACTAAAACAGGCAGTAGTTTTTTTTTAAATCGTTTAAAAAACAATAAGCTTGCTTATAACTTGCGTGCCGATAATTTACGATGGGATACTTTAAAAAAAAACTGGAAATTGAACAATATAACTGAACGTTATATTGACAGCACCAAAGAAACATTGCGACATTTAGATTCATTAAATATGAATTTGAATTTTGTTCCTGCCGATTTAAATCGCGATTATTATTTAAAAGATAAATTAAGTACGCCTGAGTTGGTATATTTTATTCGTTTAGAAGAATTGCGGGGGAATGAGGGCCTTAATACCTTAAAAGCGGAGCGATACAGGCGGTCAGCTACGCCGGCCTCTGTATTAATTCTATCCATGATCGGTGCCATAATATCCGGACGTAGAATCCGTGGCGGCAGTGGTTTACATCTTGCCATTGGAATTATGATTGCGGCAATCTTCATTGTTCTGGATCGTTTTTCTACTGTGTTCTCTACCAAAGGAAATCTACCTCCATTGCTGGCCGCCTGGATACCTAATTTCATCTTCACAATAGTTGCGCTATATGTTTATAAAAAAGCACCAAAATAGGCATTGGTGATTGATGTTGATGGTTAATAGTACTTCTTATTGCTTATCGCAATTGGGAGTTAGTACTTGTCATGTCCTAATTCTGCTATTCCCAACTATTTTCTGAATCAATTTTTTTTGCTCGCATCTCATTCTTTAACTTTATAGCTCTTAGCTTTTTTCATTAACCATATAGATATTTTAAAAATGGGCGTTATTAAGGACAGGTTTAAATTAAAAGCAGATGAGGTTGCAGTAGAAATAAAAGACATTTTAAAAGAACATGGTAATAAAGTAATTGGCGAAGTACAACTCTCGCAGGTTTATCAAGGTATGCGTGGCATGACAGGGTTAGTCACCGAAACCTCTCTATTGGATTCACAGGATGGAATTCGCTTTCGCGGTTATTCAATTCCGGAATTACAGCAAAAATTACCGAAAGCAGAAGGCGGCTCAGAGCCTCTGCCAGAAGGATTATTTTATTTAATGCTCGTTGGCGATCTTCCAACAGAGGATGATTCGCAGCATGTTACAGCTGTTTGGCAACGACGTAGTCATGTGCCAAATCACGTATTTGCTACCATTGAAGCTTTGCCCGTTTCTACGCATCCCATGACACAGTTTGGTATAGCCGTGATGGCTTTGCAAACTGAAAGTCAGTTTGCAAAGCGTTATGCAGCAGGTATGAATAAAAAAGATTATTGGGATGCTGTATTTGATGATGCAATGGATTTAATTGCCCGCTTACCTCGTGTAGCAGCATACATCTACCGTCGTAAATATAAAAATGGGGAGCATATTCAGCCTAATGGGCTGTTGGATTGGGCAGGCAATTTTGCGCATATGCTTGGTTACGAAGATGAAGGTTTTAAGGAGCTGATGCGTTTGTACATGACCATTCACGCTGATCACGAGGGTGGCAATGTATCTGCACATACTACCCATTTAGTTGGCTCTGCACTTAGCGATCCGTACCAGAGTTTTGCAGCGGGTTTAAATGGTTTAGCGGGTCCGTTACATGGCTTGGCTAACCAGGAGGTAATCAAGTGGATATTTGAAATGCGGGAAGAATTAAAAACAGAATTACCCAGCAAAGAACAAATTGTTGGGTATGTAAAACAAACATTAGAGTCAGGAAAAGTAGTGCCGGGTTACGGGCATGCTGTATTACGTAAAACAGACCCTCGCTTTACCGCCCAAGTGGAATTTGGTAAGAAGCACATGCCAGAAGATTTGCTGGTACAAACAATTTGGAATATATACGAGGCTGTTCCGCCAGTACTACAATCGCTTGGGAAAATAAAAAATCCATGGCCAAATGTAGATGCACACAGTGGAGCTTTGCTAGTGCATTATGGCATGGTAGAATATGAATTTTATACAGTGTTGTTTGGTGTGAGCCGTGCATTAGGAGTATTAGCCAGTCTTTGCTGGGATCGGGCTCTGGGCCTACCACTGGAACGTCCAAAATCCGTAACAACAGAGTTGGTAAAAAAATGGCTGAAGGGAGAGGATGAAATTTGGGGTGAGTAGCCCCCCGGGGCACATGGGGCTTCTAAAAAAAGTTATCCAGGGCTTTAAGGCTAATAGGCTTTTCCCATACAGTTAAGGTAGAGCCATCAAGATCAGAAGGCATTGTAGGACGAAAAGCGCTAATGAGGTGAAAATGAACTTTAGGATGCTTTTTATACATATCCGGCAACTTGTCCCACCCCAAACCATCTGGCAAATTGTAATCTATAAAAAGATAATCAGGTGTAACATCATCCAGTCGATCCAACCCTTCGGATAGAGTATGAGCAATATATACGTCATAATTCTTACCTAGGAAATACGATTTCATTAGTAAGCAAAGATCTTCTTCATCGTCAATAATCAATACCTTCTTGCCCATATTCGCTTTTACTTCAATAATTGTGCGCAAACTAAAATGTAAAAATTCACCATTACTTTTTGTGGAAACTACCATTTATAGCTACATATTTCTACAAGCTCATTCAATCCATTAGCAGGTAAAAGAATATATAAAAAGTTAGTCATGTTTAATATAATCAGGCGTTTCAGCCCCTCAGATAAAGTGTGTGCAATATATATATTCCTAATTCTTACTTAGGAGGAGTTTTATTAGTAACATTATGGTTTATCGTCAATAATCAATAACTTCTTATACATGTTTGGTGGTACTTTCAAAAAAATGTGCGCAATCTAAAATGAAAGTTGAGATCATAAGATTGATGAAGAAATTAATATTAATATGTACATATCTCCACAAACTGTTCAATAATTATTTAGTGGCAATTTTGCGCATATGCTTGGTTACGAAGATGAAGGTTTTAAGGAGCTGATGCGTTTGTACATGAC
>MWVX01000690.1_pt1 | contig 11008 bp, 12 predicted proteins | sample 1047311 | NCBI WGS metagenome assembly MWVX01 (sample SAMN06349984, study PRJNA376086) | soil metagenome | isolation source: MtG-4 sample Antarctic (ecotone) soil | place: Antarctica | collected 2015-01-13
TTACATGGCACCAGTGGCAGGCAGCATAGCCAACGCTGATGATAATCATCTTGTTTTCATCCTTTGCTTTTTTCAATGCTTTCTCACCCCATGGATACCACTTCACTGGGTTGTGTGCATGCTGCAATAAGTAAGGGCTGCTTTCATGAATAAGCTCGTTCGTGTACGGATGCTGCTTCATTTCTTCTTTTTTATTTTTCTGCTGAGATTGCCCACACGAAGTCTGAAACATTAGCAGGAAGCTAATGATGATTATTGATAATTTATTTTTCATAGCTACCGTGTTAAACATTAGAATGTACGGGAATGTTATAAAGTTCGATAAAGTTTGTTGTGATTATTAGTTTTTTTGGCATTCATGTCAGGTTTACCCAAAAATGCCGACTAATAATTTTGAATCAAAAACATTAGTTATGGCAAACAAACTTGTTCGTTCTATTCTTGCTGGAGTAGTGGCTACAGCAGTAATGACAATAGTTGGCGTAATGGCTCCAATGATGGGCTTGCCTAAAATGAATCCTGCCGATATGCTGTCCGGTATGTTAGGTGTTTCTCCAATAGTTGGATGGATAATGCACTTCATGATTGGAAGCATTTTCGCTGCGGTATACGTTTATTTATTTAACCCTCATGTTCACATTCATAGTCGTGCAGGCAAAGGATCACTTATGGATTCAGTGTCTATGTATTTGCACAAATGCTATGAAAATGGAAGTTATCATTCCTGTAATTGCCCAGTCGGTAATGCAATTGATAGACAGCAGAGACAATGAAAACAGTTGTGCAAAAGCTATAGCAATGATGCGGCATGGGTTTGGCGGACATCCGTTTGGAGAAGACGATAACATAAAGAAAGAAAGAGCAACTGGCCAGGTTGAAGGTTTTTATGAAAAAAATAAAGCACCCTTTTTGAATTTGATTTTATCTGAAAAAATAAAACCTGATAAAATGGCTTATTCTTCTATTGTATATTACCTGTTTGCATTACTAACTATTCCTTTTGTATCCGCCAATGCACAGCTGAATAATCCACGTTATATTCCATACAATTGGAAAACAGATACATCAAAGAAAACCGTTTTGCTTTCAGAATTTACAGTGGCTGTACCAAAAGGTGCATTTGCCGTGTTGAATCATCCAAAATTTATAAAATCTGGCGAAGGGCTTCAGGTATATTTCAAACACGAACCAGTTATAAGTATTTCTATAAAAGGACAGGCAAAGGCATACCCGCTCAGTATACTTACGGTACATGAAATTGCTAATGATACGCTGAATGGACATCCGATCCTCGTTACTTATTGCCCGCTATGTAATGCCAGCGTGGTATATGATCGGCGCATGCACCATAAAGGGAAAGACCATTTGCTGCACTTTAGTGTTTCAGGCATGTTGCGCAACAGCGATATGGTTATGTTTGATACCCAGACGGAAACCTGGTGGCAGCAATTAATGGGAGAAGCACTCGTTGGAGAATTGTCTGGAGCAGAGCTTACCATTATTCCTTCGCTGCTGATATCTATGGAAGAATTTATAAAGCGATATCCGGATGGACAGATCCTGTTCGCCAAAAACAGGAATTGCAGGAGCAGAAAGAAATTATGGACAGAACCCTTACACTGGTTATGACAATAGCCATGGCGCTCCTTATGATGATTTTTTTGATAAAAACAAAATTGACAAAAGATTGCCGCCAATGGAAAGAGTGGTAGATGTGGAAGTTGGTGGGAAGCGAAAGATTTACCCTTTTTCTGTTATTGCACAAAAAGGTGTTATTAACGACTCCTTCAATGGTAAACACATTGTGAACTTTTATAAACCCGGCGCCGTATCCGTGCTGGATAAAAGAGAAATAAGTAAATCAAGAAATGTAGGATCGGCTACCTTATTCAATGCAGTTCTGAATGGGCAAAAGCTCACCTTCAGAAAGCATGAAGATGGTTTCAGAGATCTGCAGACGAATTCTACGTGGGACATTACCGGGCGAAGTATTGCTGGTCCTTTGCAAGGAAAGCAATTACGAATAGAGCCGCATAGCAACCACTTGGCTTTTGCCTGGCTGGCGTTTTATCCGCATTCAGAAATTTATCTGAAATAAGCTGTTCACTTCTTACCCTGCTTTTTAAGTATTTACATCTCAACATCTTAATCCTTTTGCATTGAAAAAGATACAGAGTTAATTGATTTTTGCTGCGTTCAAGAAGGCTTTTCTGTACCCTTTGGAGCCACTATTTTGTCAGGTTTCTGAATAACAACGACTAATCATCTGAATCAAAAAACTTTAGTTATGGAAAACAAACTTGTTCGTTCTGTACTTGCTGGTGTAGTAGCTACAGCAGTAATGACAGTAGTTGGAATAATGGCTCCCTATATGGGACTACCTAAAATGAATCCGGCAGAAATGTTGTCTGGCATGCTGGGTGTTTCTGCTGCGGTCGGATGGATGATGCATTTTATAATCGGGATCATCTTTGCTGCCATTTATGTATTTTTCTTCAACCCGCTTGTGCACATACATAGCCGTGCAGGTAAAGGATTATTATATGGTTTTATTGTTTTTGTATTTGCACAGGGCATGATGTTTTTAATGAGTAAAATAATGCCAGCCCCATCTGGTCCGATGGAGGGTAATATGTTGTTGATGATGGTTGGGTCACTTATTGGACATTTGGTTTTTGGCCTGGTGGTAGGATTGATAGTACCACTGGAAGAGAAGGGAGCAGGGCAGCGGCAAGACCACCGTTATCAGGTGACCTGATCCATTGCTTTTCCAATGAATTTTGTTCGTCAAGCCGCAACGCAAAACTCATCTTACTTTCTTCTGACCGGCTGCGTCCAGGCAGTCTCTGTGTCTCCTTTTGAATAAGGATTATCTTTAGGGTTGTTTGAAATCACTTTGGCTCTTACATACAGATCCTTCTTCCGAAGTTTATAACTGGCATGGGTACTTTTCACTTCTTTTAATAAAATACCTGTTGTCTCCTTATTTCCTTTACCCTTACCTGCACCCCAAAACTGAATATTATATTCAACACCTTGTTCTGGCTTAACAGCTATTTGTAATTTTTTATTATTAAAGTCAAGTTTCTTGATCTCAACTCCTGTAGTAGAATAAAAATCGCCCTTTTCCATAGCGGCAATCAATGCAGCAGGCTTCAACTCTGTTGCCCGTACCATGATCCACCCGCGGCCGGGGTTGCTTGTGGTGGAATTATACTCCAGAAAATTATGCGCATCGTCAGTTGCCAGGCCATAAATCAGTTCTTTGCCCTGGCTGATATAATGAATGAGCAGCTTATCCCATAATTCATCCATACCGATGGTTGTTGAGTCGCCATAATTATGCACATGCGGGTGACCGTTATAGACTTCAAAAAAACGCTCTCCCTTCAGCTGCATCATATCTTCAACCTTAATAGCCCATTGAAAATTAGGATGGTTAATATGTGCGAACATGGATTGCCCTGTTCGTTCACGTTGTGCATATACCTCGTCGAGATTGTTTTGCATCACTTCAGCTACGCTGTTGCCGCCCTGTGGCTTAATCAGTTCCTGCAGATTAATTGCCCCGATATGTATTGGCTTTTTTTCGTACTGATCTGAGATCTCTTCAGCCTGCATGATCAAAAACTTACCTGCTTCCTCAAACAGCGGTTGATACTCTGTAAGTGTTTTTAGCCTGACACTGATTTTCCCCGCAGAATCTGTTTTGTAAGTAACCCAGTCTTTTCCGTATTTTTCAAGATATTCCCTGAACCTGTTCTGACGAAAGGGATGAGCAGGAAGTGTTACCCACTTTTCTCCCTGCGCCAATATATTATGATCTGAAAGTGAAATGAAATCATAACCGTGCGACTTATACCAGTCCATGATCATCTCGGGGTAATCATTGCCATCACTCCAGAGCGAGTGAGTATGAGTATTTCCTTTAAACCATTTAAGAGTTTGATCTTGTGTAAATGCCTGTAAGGGAAAAAGGGTGATAAGTAACAAGATTATCCGGTTCATAGCTTATTCATTGAGTGGGTTATAGATAGGTTTGTAAAAAATATTATCGAATAGATACCAGATATTATCCGCAATTTGCATAATGGATATACTAGATACTTTTATTATTAGCTGCTGCTTTAATTTAAAACTCTATGTGTTGCTTTAGGATAGCCGGGCTGAAAAGCCGCTGTGTTTCTTTCTATGATCTTACAATTCTTCTCAACTTCTAATTCATCAATAATATCTGATACAATTTTCTTTAAAAGATACGGCTCTGTCTGCACCCTGGCATTGATAAGTATTTTCGCAAAGTTTGTCTCAAACCCTTCAGGTTTATACCTGAAGAGTGACTGGTTTGTGGAAGTGAAGCTTATTTTTTCCCGGCGCTTTCCATCATCCAAAAGAATTTCAAATGACCGATAGAAAATTTCTGTTCTTTGATCTTTGAATAAATGGTGTTTATCAGTTGTGCACCTGTATCGGCAGCACTTCCATCACCGGTATTTATTTCGACCTCTTCATCCAGCCACGCCAGTTCAGCTTCACCAGCGCCATACATATCATAATCAATATCCAGGGATCTTCTGCCGCCTGCAGGTTGAAAATCAGATAACGTAGTGATCCAATGATTTACATCCTCTTTTTTTAAAGAATTTTGGTATAAAACCACTTTGCCAGGATATCGGGTTTCCATAAGCAGTTTTATATCTTCAGATGTTCTGAGGTAATCAGATCTGTTTTATTTACTATGATCACATCGGCTTCTTCCACCTGTTTTTTATAAATATAATTTACGTCTGCAAATAACCGTGAACCTTTTACCATCACAGGCAAAATCCGGACATCAGTAAAAACAGAGATCACCACTTTTATATCCGGGCGGAATTGCAACATGGGTTTAAGTACTGTTGCAACCAAATCAGTACATGAACCTACAGATTCGGCAAAAATTACTGCAGGCCGAGTGGTGTCCTGTAAAGATTGAATACTCCGTTCCAATTGATTATAATTGCAGCAGAAACAGCCATTGGGCACTTCAAGTACAGGAATATCAGCATTCCTGATAAATCCAGTATCTACCAACTGCATTCCCTGGTCGTTTGTAATCACTCCAACCCTGATTCCATTTTTTAAAAGTTCCGTACATGCCTTGCTATATTGCAGTGGTTTTACCACTACCTTAAAACCCGCCTGTTAAAAATAGTTTCATTGCTGATAAATTCGTCCTCACTTATGTATATTCAATCTTAAGATAGCCGCATCTCTTTTTCTGAAACAACTGCTTTTTTAAATGGTATTGTTCCATACACAATATTCACGGATGGTCTTCCCTTCTTCAGACTTACCGTTCCAAATCCCGATTTTGCAGAAATAAAACTTGTAAAGTCTCCTATTTTAGAATCTACAAACAAGGTTTGATCTACTGCATCATAACGCACTCCTGTAAGACCTTGTAAACAACCGTAACTTGACATGGCACGTGCATACCAGTGCCCGCATTCATATTCATTAAAAGGGTTACGGATACGCCCATCGTACCGGTCGCGACACTCACGTATAATTTCAAGGCCTTCTTCAACATGCCCCATCAACATTAAATGTGAAGCTACCTGATATTCAATACCTGTCCACACTTCATCACTGTAAACAAACGGTAACGACAGTTTTCCTCCTTTGGGCCAGGTACATAAAAGCAATCCTCCTTCATTTCCCAATGCATAGGCAGGACGTTGAGGATTGGCATGATCGCTCAGATCTTTCTTTAAATTATATTTATGAACCGCCATTAAATGACTTTTGGTTTTTGCGGCATCTACAGGATCTTCAAGTCCGCACATCCGGGCTATCCATCCACCCAAAAACCCCATCTGATAAGCACCCTGTACCATACTGATATTTTGGACCTTCCTTTTTCAATACTTCAAGCGCCTCTTCGGTATATTTAGTATTAAAAGATTGTGCATTAACAGGATCAGGAGCATTTAACCCAGTCCATTGAATCTGTTGCACAAAATACTCGCCGTTATACAATTTGTCTTCCATGTATTTTTTTCCTTTGGTATAAAGGTCATTATACCGGGAAACATCTTTTTTCAGGAATTTACCCATTTGAGAAATAGCGCTTAATGCTCCGAGGTAAAAACTGGTACACATGCCGTCAGGTCCCCAGAATTCAATGTCATAGGTATTATGATGGGGCTCTTCTACAATCCCTTTACTTTTAGGATCCCATGTATGTATGCAGTAATCCATACTGCTTTTCACCATAGGATACATCTTTTTAAGCCAGTTGTCATCGCCGCTAATGCGCCACTCACGATACACTTTCATAATTCCGCCAAGCTGACCGTCGGCTGCCGAATGAAAATCGTGCTTTAACGGGCTGATAGGCATATTAGCTCTAAAAACCTGGTGCCCTTCTATGCTCTGGTTTTCACAAAACTCAGTATGACGAAGACTTCTTTCTAAGGCAGGAAAAAGATGAGGCAGCGCTTGGGCGTAATTCCATACATGTGTGCAGGTTCCATGGCAACATCCTCCATCATCGCCGCATCCTTCCCAATTCCATAAACGGCCATCGTACTGCCTCATTACTGTAGGTGATTTAAGAATGGTAAGGTTGGCAGCAACAGCTTCAGTTACCTCCGGCGGAAGTGTACTGGAATAAAAAGCATCCCTGAAAAGTCCTGATTTCTTTTTAAGATCATTGTAGTTCTCTTTCCAGTAACGGGCTACTTCATAAATATCTTTAAACTTACTGCTGTACCAAGGCTTATAATTAGATGAATTAAAATTGGATTTATCTTCCATGCCAAGAGCTGAAGGAGTAGAGCAGCAACCGGTACCGCAGTTCCCTTTGTCGTCTTTCATTTTTTCACCGATACGCAAATCAGAATTAGGGACGTACCAGGCCATCATCAAACGAATTGTTTTTCCTCACCAGGATTAAACTTAAAAGGCACAAATAAAGAGGCGCCGGGTGCACCCGATTCAACTGGTTCATGGGTTCTTATATTACCTTCTTTAATGGTATTCCATGCCATAGTAAGCGGATCCCACCAGGCACCACGAAACCAGCAATGATCAACTGCAGTATCATTGTTATCCGTAAAAATAGCAAAGTGTCCCTGCAGATCGGGATTTTCTTCTGTACCTTCCTGCGAAAGCACAAAACCATTGGCTATCTTTCCAATTTTAGATTTAGGTGAAATCTTTTTAGCAGTTGCTTTTGCATCCTTTACAATAAAATTGCGGGAATTATAAGAAAAGACAGCATCAACCGGTTTATTTCCGGTATTCACAAATTTGTATTCCAGTGCGCCCACAGGAACGCTGGAGTTATCTTCATCGGTTGGAATGAACGGGCTCCAGCCGGATACCTGAACTCTAAGAGGCAGATCATCATCTTTAAGATTGATAACCAAATGGAAAACGTGTTGTGAATTCAACAATATTGAACCGGGGTAAACCAAATACCGAACCCGCTGAGCCGTTACCTGTACCCCGCTGCCCAAACATTTTCCAATCGGGAACGGGACCTTCAATTACTTTTGCAATCGTATTTTGTCCCTTTATCGCAATTGCGGCAAACATGGCAGGTTCATGAAAAATTCCGACTTATGCCGTACAGACATGTGCGATATAGCTCCTGTTCCTTCAAGGCAAAACATTCCGGCACCCATACCACCGATAGGAAAAGCAATTCTTTTCAGGTATTCCCCGTTGTAGACTCCGTTGTATGCCCGCTTTTTAGCGGGTTTCTGCGCCTTACCCGTTTTTTGAAGCGGCGTATCCAAATCCTTCTCTATGGCAGGTTTGCCGCCCTCTGCAAGCAGTGCACCTTGCATTGCAGTAATGCCAAGGCCGCTTATTGTTAGATTTTTCAGGAATGATCGGCGGTTATTTTTCTCTTTCATTGATATATTCTTTAGGGATTATTGGCGCTTCGGTAAACTTAGTAGAATTTGATTTAAACTTTTAAAAGGGCTTTTAACCTTAGTAGGAAAACTATGCTATAAATGTAGCAGATGTAAGTATTAGTTATTTCATGGGCAGTATCTTTTCCTGCAAATTGTCTTAAAGCTTTTACCCACAAATGATGCAACTTCTTTAATATTATTAATTACATAAAGGCTAAAGGTTTGCATGTCTGAGCAACTGGTAGCAACTTTTACCACCCGGGATTCTGGAGCAATGATCCGTCTGCAGATTTATTTATTTCTGATTGTGGTATAGGAAACAAATACATAGCAGGCCTGAAAAAATGTTGCCGTACCGGAACCACCTGGTAAGTAAAAGTTCCATTAGCAAGTCTTGTTACCTGCATGCCGTTTAAAACTCTGTTATCTGTTTGTTGTGCAATTTTCCACCGGCGTACGTCCCAGAAGCGATGTTCTTCATAAGCAAGTTCAATACGTCTTTCGTTGCGTATACGTTGGCGCATTTGATCTTGTGTTAAACCTGCCGGTAACTGAAAAGGAACTAAACCTGCTCTTTTTCTTATGGATGATACCAGGTCATAAACTACCGTTGTGGGACCTTGAAATTCATTTAGTGCTTCCGCCCTGTTAAGTAAAATTTCTGCATAACGTAGCAATGGAAAACAACGTTGGGTGCTTGGAAAACCTGCCACATTAATTGATGCAGCATCGAGCATTTTCAAAACATAATAACCGGTTTTGGTGCCCCCATCAGGAGAAGCGGTATATGTGTATACAGGGGTGCGGGTGCTGGTATTCCTGTCCATCCGTAATCCTCCGTTAAAAAGCACACTAAAAGCTAACCTTGGGTCCCTATTTACATAAGGGTTTTGTGGATTATAACCTGAGGTTGGATCTGTTATTGGTTTTCCATTCCTCATTCCAAAATCATCTACCAGTTCCTGGTAAGGAAAAGCATTCGCACTTCCTGCCCTTGAAGATGGATCATAAAAACTTTCTAAATCTTTATTCAAAGGCTGCATCCGGGCTAATATATATTCAGAGTTCTTACGTAAAGTAAATACTCTATAAAAACCATAACCGGGAGCGGTAGTACTATCTTCAAATAATTGGTATAGGCCTAAATTCTGAACCGCTTCAGCTGCCTGTGCTGCTTTTAACCATCGTTGATTATCTGCTGTAGGATACCCGGTAACTTCTTTTAACCGACTCTCAGTTGCTATGCTGCCTCCATTAAATAACGGACTTGCCGCATATAATAACATCCTTGCTTTTAACGCCAGGCACGCACCCTTTGTAATCCTGCCATAGTCCTGGGAAAGATGATCTAAAGGGAGAAGGGCCGAAGCAGCATCACACTCAGATGTGATGTAGTTTACACATTCTTCATATGTATTTCTTTTTCCCGGTATAGGGTCATCCGGTTTGTAAACATTATCGCCAACTAATATCACTCCGCCAAAATGTTTTACTAACTGGAAATAGTACCATGCTCTTAAAAACCGTGCTTCGCCGCTAACCCTTGATTGTAACTGGGCTGATAATGGAGATCGCGATATGTTTTTTAAAAAAACATTTACACTGCGAATATTAGCATAACATACGGGCCAAACATCGTTGTTGGTATTAATTGCGCTGATACTTCCTGTTCCCCATTTAATAAATTCCTGTGCACCACTTTGAAGACTTGCTTCTGCTTCGTCTGAAGCGGCAGCTAAACCAGATGTGCTAAAGCGATTATGAGCAGCAAAGTTGCCAATGTCATCATATATTCCAACCAGTGCATCCATTGTACGTGCACTATCAGAAAATACAGATTGTTCGTTGAGTGTATTTGTTACTGTCTGTTCAAGAAAATCTCTTTTTTTGCAGGATGTCATTATTAACAAGCCTAACAGTATGGGAGAAAATATTTTTGTCACTATTTTGAATTTACGCGTATACAAAATTTAAACATGTATTTTACAATTCTTAAAAACCAGCCTGAAGTCCAAAATTGATTATACGGCTGTTTGGATATGCGCCACCAATACTTCCGGACGCAACCTCTGCATCCTGCTGGTATTTATCATAGTTATTCCATGTTAGCAGGTTATATCCACTGGCGAAAACACGCATATTGTTCATTTTTAAAGTTCTCATCCATTTTTCAGGAAGGCGATACCCAATATCAACTGATTTTAATCGTACATAAGAAGCATCAATCAACCAAAAATCAGATGGAGTAGATCTTCCCGAATTAATACCTGCCGCACTTGTTGTCAACCGGTGAAACCTTGCAGTTTCTGCAGTAGCAGGTGTCCATCTTTCTAAGTGAATAGGTTGAAGGTTGGAGACAAAAGGCTCAATACCTTCTGCAATAATGCGGAAGCTATATCCAAAAGAACCTTGTAAGAGCAAATTGACATCAATGTTCTTATAAGTTACACCAAGTGTAAGACCTGCTGTTGTACTAGGCAGGTTTGGTTTGCCAATAAAGCCCCGGTCAAATTCATCCAATATACCATCTCCGTTAAGGTCTTTATACTTAAGATCTCCGGGAACGACACCCGAAGGAGGAACCGCGCTATTCTTTATATCCAGCGAGTCTTTATAAAAACCTATCCATGTATAGCCAACACTTTGTCCAATAGATCGGCCAGTGAGTGCCAGCCAGGGATATGCCGGTGCCGGTTCATCTGTATTAATAATGGTGTTTTTAGCGAAAGAAAAATTAGCTCCAACTGTATAACTTACTTTCCCTAAATTATTTTTGTAACTGATCTGCCCATCCCAGCCTTTATTGCTTACTTCACCAAAGTTTGTTCTTGGCAAGCCTACACCAATTACAGTAGAAATTGACTGCCTTGATATCAACTGATCGTACCTGAAGTTGCTGAAGTAATCAACAGTTACACTTAACTTACCTTTAAACATGGTTATATCCGTTCCAATATCTGTTTTCCTTTCTTTTTCCCATGTCACATTTGCATTGCCCAACGTTCCTTCTCTAATGCCTGTATAAGCGTTTGGTGTTTCTCCAAAATTATAAGTACCCGAACGGTTCCAAACCTGGTCGTATAAGTATTGATTACCAG
>MWVX01000691.1_pt1 | contig 11007 bp, 13 predicted proteins | sample 1047311 | NCBI WGS metagenome assembly MWVX01 (sample SAMN06349984, study PRJNA376086) | soil metagenome | isolation source: MtG-4 sample Antarctic (ecotone) soil | place: Antarctica | collected 2015-01-13
GTTGTGTTTGAATACCGGTTGTTTCATTTAGCATCATCCTAATGTCTCCGGGTTTCATGTTGCCTTTTTCTGCTAATTCCTCTCCGGAAATAACTTCAACCCTTGTTGGGATGTTGGCAATGGTTCTGCTGATACGGGTTGCCGTTACAATCACTTCTTCTTCATGGTGTCCCTCACCTTCTGTTAACAGCACTTCCAAAGCCATATTATCTGTTTGGGGAACTCGTACTGTAACCTCCTGTTCTTCCAGGCCAACATAAGAAACTTTTATAGCGTAGCTCCCATCAGCAATGTTATTAAATACTACCAACCCGGTGCTGTCTGCAATGGTTGTTTTATTTAAGGAAGCGATATTAGCTGTTGCCCCTAAAAGAGGGGTTTTGTCTTCGCTGTTTTTAATTAATAGTTTAATAGTATGTTGTGCATGAATGCCTGTGCAGGCAAGCAGCACTATGCAAATTGATAGTATATGCTTCATAAGTATTTTAAATAAATAAAAGAATCGAATGGTTATCGTGATATGATGAACTATGCCACTCGTGGAGGCTGAAAGAATGAATTGTAATATTCTGAGATGGATGAAATGTAATAGCTGCTATATGGCTGCTTATCATAAAATACCAGGGGTATAATTGAAAATCCTTCCTGGGTAATAGTAAAACCATATCCAGTTGCACACGTTGAAAAGGGTGAACAATCGCTACAATTCTCCTTATGGTCTGATTTTGAGGTTTGTTCTGTTTGTACTTCTTCATCGCAATGGTCAAAGATGGAACACGGCACTACAGTACAGAACAGAATATAAAAGGATAATATGTATACGGATAATTTCAGATGGTGGCAAATTTAGTTAATCGGTAGGGGAAACCTTTGCAAAAAAGAAAATTTGACGGTATTTCTTACAATAATTTAAGTCCATAGATTGAAAAACTCATAGCAATTTCTTGAAATTAGTAAAGTATATTTTTCGTTACAACATTTTACTGATTAAAATTGACACTCTACAACTTCATAATGGTTGTATTCGGAAGGTACTATGTACGTCCTGGTGAACGGAGTCCTCGTTGTAAACCAAGGTCAACTTAAAAAACACATCACACCCGGTCGGCCTGTTCGTCCTCCAATAAAAATTGCAAAATAAGTAATTGAAATTTGTGCATAGCCATTTAGCTATCTTATTAGAAAATTAACACACATTAAAGTTGACTGGTACTGAAATGCAAGGGAAAACACCAATAGTTGCCAAACGCAAAAGGGAAAATTGTTGGTATGGTTGGCGATGGCATCAACGACAGCCAGGCTCTTGCGCAAGCAGAGGTAAGTATAGCAATGGCAAAGGGAAGTGACATTGCAATGGATGTGGCTAAGATGACTTTAATGAGCTCTGATCTAGCCCGTATTCCTGCCGCAATTAAACTTTCAAAAAACACAGTAAAAACTATCAGGCAAAACTTGTTCTAGGAATTTATCTACAACCTGATTGGAATTCCTATTGCAGCCGGTTTGCTTTATCCACTCAATGGCTTCCTGTTAAATCCAATGATAGCAGGAGCTGCATGGCGTTAAGTAGCTTTAGTGTTGTAACCAATAGTTTGCGTTTGAAGTGGACGAAGCTGTAAGCAAAATTTTATAACAAAAATCAAAATGGTGTAACAATCAAAGAGGTCTTACATTTTAACTTTGACTCCTCCACCCTTGAGTTTTTAATAAATTGATACTTGACTTGAAGGTTGATAAGTATGGGTAATATTTTCTCATTTTAGCGGCATGGTTTTTATATGTAATAATTCGTCAGACAGAATTTAAGAAATGAAAGGCAATTTAAAAAATATCAACATTTCCTTGAAAAAGGTTTCGGCCGCTTTCCTTCTGTCTGTATTTCTTTTTTCCTCGTTAGGCTTTACCATCAATTACCATTATTGTCCTTATAAAGGTTCTTCTGTTTCCTTCACTGCAGAAAAAGATTGTTGCTGTTCAGCATCTTCTGAGAAGCCTGATAATTGTTGCAAAAACAAGGCAGAGCAAGTAAAAATAAATGATAATTATCAGCTTGCTAAAACATTGGAACTAAAGCCCTTTGATGTCACACAAGAAATTATATATCTTATCCCTTTCAACGACTTTGTCTTTATAAAGTCTACTCAAAAGCAAACTTTTCATTACGCTGACACCTCGCCACCCGGTGCATCATCTGTGCCTTTATTCATCTTTAACCGGTCTATACTGGTCTGATAACTTTTTTGTTGCTGCTCATCCATTTATGATTTGTCATAAATAGATGAGCTTTTTATTGATACACTTCCCTTTAATTATTTTATTGGAACTCCTTTATAAATGGGCAACAGCATACTGAAGACCGGGCGACAGCGGTTCTGAAGGCAAATACAAATTTATCAATTATGGCTGACGAAAATTATGAAAGCTGCATTGCTGCATGTGAGGCATGTGCAGAAGCATGTGACAATTGCGCTGAACACTGCAAAGGAAATCCTGGTATGGAACAGTGCGAAAAACTGTGCAGGGAATGTGCAGATGCCTGCCGCAAATGTGCGGATGAATGCAGAAGCGGCAGCGCAAATGCACAGTCTATGCAACAATGTGCAGATGCCTGTAAAGCCTGTGCAGATGAATGCGAAAAGCACAACAATGACCACTGTAAGCGTTGTGCTGAAGAGTGCCGGAAGTGCGAAGCAGAATGCAGAAAGATGGCTGCCTGATTTATTTAACCAACAGGCTGCCGGGGTAAAAGCATTGCGGCAGCCTGTTACAAAATTTTATGATGAAAAATTGTTGCGGTGGTATGGGTGTAATGATGTGGGTATGGATGCTGTTAGGAATTGTGGCAGTAGTTGCAATTATACTATGGATAGTGAAGCAAAGCAAAAAATAACCGTTTGCATGTATTCATTTTTTCACCGTTTAAGTTAATAAAGATGAACAAATTAACGCCACTCATTTTTTTGATACCGGTAATTGCTTTGATACTGGTAGTGCTGTTGTTTATTTATTTATTAAAAAAAGTGGATGATAAAAAAACCTTTAAACGATTTAGTTTCATTGTATTGATTTTGGCTTTTCTGCTAAATTTTGCATGGGAGGTAGCACAACTTCCTTTATATAAAAATGCTTCTTATGATATGCAGCACATTGTTTTCTGTGCTTTGGCCTCTGTGGCAGATGCTATTATGGTGCTGCTGATTTATTTCAGTTTGGCGGTTATCTATAAACATCCGCTCTGGATACAGAATTTCAAATGGCAACGAATTATAACTGCAGTGTTAATTGGGGGTATAGGCGCTGTGTTGGCTGAAATCAGACATAAATCCCAAGGAAATTGGGCTTATGCTGATTCTATGCCTATAATTCCGGTTGTTGATGCCGGACTTTCTCCGGTCTTACAATTTGTCATATTGCCAACCTCAATTTATTTATTAAGTTTTTACTTCTTAATTAAGAGAAGACAAAATAAAAAGAAAGAAGCTCAATTTTTTAACCTTAAAAAAGTATAGTTATGGAATCGGTAAACTCAAACTGGTGGGGAATGCACACATTTTGGTGGATATTCTGGTTATTCTTATTGGTTATAGTCTTTTTCACTCCGTGGGGATATTCAAAAAGATCGTCAAGAAGCAGCTTGTTACATGCGCTGCGTAAAACTTATGCTGAAGAAAAAATCAGCACACAGGAGTTTGAAGAACGGAAAAGAGTGCTGGAAAATGAATTTTTAAATCAAAGAGAAAAAGGTGCATCAACCAAAGACGCTAATCAATGATTACGGCACTAACAACTTTATTAAACTTTGGATGATTGATTTAGCAGCCGATGATCTGGAAATGGATAGTTCCGAAGCCGAACAGATTCTCAATTGAAAGCCACAGATTCTTTACCTAAAACCTTACCCAAAATGATTGCCCTTTTAAAAAGCGACCCTGTGAAATTGTAGAGTGAAAACAAACTAAAAAAATAAAAATAACTATCATGACAACAAAACTCATCCTGACTGGCATAGCAGCACTGGTTTTTATAGTCGCATGTAACAATAAAAAAATCGACGCTTCGGCTCTTAATGATCCACAGCAACAGGATGCCCTTCTGGACAGTATTGCCGGCAATAGTGGTTTGCTGCAAAAAGTAAATGAAAGAGCAAAGGATAAAAGCTCTATGATGGGCATGATGGAAAATCCAGCGATGATAAACCAAATGATGGATATGATGATGAAGCAATGTGAAAAAGATACTGCAATGCTCCGGCAGATGTGCGCTAAAATGATGGGCAACCCTATAATGAAGGAGATGATGCGCAGCATGTTAGAAAGCGATAAAGACAAGAACGCCGCTCCAAACGGTAAACTGGAAATGGAACTTCATAAATAATTATTTCTTGAGAAAAGAGGGAAAAAAATAACAAAAACCCGATTGATTATACCTGCCCTATGCATCCGGATGTAATTAGCAATGTACCCGGCAACTGCCCCAAATGCGGAATGAAGTTAGTGGCTAAAGGGTCTAATATGGCAGGGTAAGAAAATGCCGGATTGTGGGGAAGTGAAAGAAGAAATTTAAATGCTATCAATAATTTGTCAGAAAGAAACCATTGCATTTTTCATTGCCCTATTACTGATGATGTATTTTAATTGCTGTGATAATTATGACAACAAATACTAACAACAAATTCAACTTTTAATTATAATTAACTACCTCACTTTCAAACCATAAATCAAATGACTACCTTTACATCGCTAATGAAAAAAACTTTTCTTACAATAATGGCATTTGTTTATCTGGCTGTTGCAAGCGGCACCACAGTACACATGCACTTTTGTATGGATAAGCTTGTTTCCTGGAATATTGCCCCCGGCAATGCTCACGATTGCCCTGTATGCAGTATGGAAAAAGAAAGTTTCAAAAGTTCTGAACTTTCTTGCAAGGGCTGTTGCAAAGATGAAGTCAAGCAAGTCAAGCTTGAAAAAGATCATAAAGCGGAACAAAACTTCCTGCCTAAAGTTTTAATTGAAGCGGTTGTTAGTACCTTCCATTCAAATGACGTTCATGATATAATTCCTGCAAAGCTTATTGGGTCCTACAACATAAATGGCCCACCTCAAAAGCATAAGGTTCCCACTTTCTTATTTAATTGTGTGTTTAGAGTATAGACATTTCTTGTCTATACTGGCTTTCTTGTAGAGCCTTTTGTCGTTTTATTCCTCCTATTTTTTATTGATCTGTTTACCTGCTATAGCTATTTAGCATAAACAGCCAATTTCTAAACATTCAATTAATATAAAATGAAAAAGCTTCAACTTTTCATTGCTGCTTTATTTGTAGTAGCAGCAACTTCCTACACACATGCACAAGATGCAAAAATCAACTTAAGCAATTTTGAACCCCAGCCTATTACTGCTTCCTTCAAAGTACAAGGTGAATGCAGTATGTGCAAAAGCCGTATCGAAGGCGCAGTAAAAGTCACTGGTGTAAAAAGTGCTTCATGGAATGTAGACACTAAACAAATGAGTCTTGCCTATATTCCGAAAGAAATAAGCATTGATAAGATACATACACTTATTGCTGCAGCAGGACACGATACTAATAAGGTAAAAGCTGATGATAAAGTATATAATGCTTTACCGGGCTGCTGCCATTACCAACGCAATTTATAATCTTCATAATCTTAAAAAACAAACAAATGAAACAGCTATTAATCATGATGGTACTTTTTGTAAGTGCCTACTCCTCAGATGCGCAGTCAACCGAGCAAAAAACAAAAGCTGATCAGGCTGACAACGCTAAGCAAACAAAGTACACTTGTCCTATGCATCCAGAAGTTGTAAGTGACAAGCCGGGTAAATGTCCTAAATGTGGAATGGATCTAGTGCAAAGCAAAAGCAGTGCTAATCCAACTAAGACATACACCTGTCCCATGCATTCAGATGTAAGCAGTGATAAGCCTGGAGATTGCCCAAAATGTGGAATGCAATTAACCGAAAACAAAAGTGGTAAAAAGGGCAAAAAGAAAGGCAAGATGAGCTGTTGCATGTAATCTGTACAATCAGCTTTGCCTCACAAAAAGACTTCGATTATTTATTAATATTTAAAAACAAACACAATGAGACGTATTCTTTTTATCGGAATGATGCTTTTGACTTTTAGCTTTCTATTTATTGCTTGTAATAGCAGCGAAAATAAAGGAAGTACAACAACAGACACAAATAAACAAGAGCAATTAGCAGAAGGTGAAATGTACACCTGCACCATGCACAATGAAGTGATGAGTAGCAAATCAGGAACTTGTCCTAAATGCGGGATGAATTTAGTAAAACAAAAAATGACTCCTGAACAAGAGAAAATGATGAAGGAAGGTACTTCCGTAAAATCTAAAGAAGAACAATAATGGTTCAAAGAATAATTGAACTTTCCTTGCGCAACAGGCTGATTGTTTTAGTAGTAGCAATCGGTCTGTTTGTGTATGGGATTATAGAAGTAAGCCGCAGCCCGATTGATGCAATTCCCGACTTATCGGAAAATCAGGTGATTGTTTTTACCGAATGGATGGGTAGAGGACCGCAGATCATGGAAGATCAGATCACTTATCCTTTGGTAAGCAACCTGCAAGGCATACCTAAAGTAAAAAATATAAGAGGTACTTCTATGTTTGGGATGAGTTTCGTCTATCTAATATTTGAAGATGACGTGGACATTTATTGGGCACGAACAAGAGTAGCTGAAAAACTGAATTTCGCCCAGCGTTTATTGCCACAAGGGGTTGCTCCTTCACTTGGACCGGAAGGTACTGGTGTGGGTCATATTTTCTGGTACACCCTGAATGCAAAAGGAATGGATCTTGGCGAGCAAAGAGCACTGCAGGACTGGTACATCAAGTTTGCTCTTCAAACAGTGCCAGGGGTTGCGGAAGTAGCTTCTTTCGGTGGGTTTGAGAAACAATATCAAATAGTTGTTGATCCTATAAAGCTTCAATATTATAAAGTGTCACTAATGAATGTGATGCAAAGTGTAAGAGCCAACAACAACAATGTTGGAGGTGGTAAACTGGAAATGGCTGATGCAGGTTATATCATTCGTAGTCTGGGATATGTAACCAACATAGCAGATATTGAAAATATGGCTGTTAGTAATTATAATGGTATTCCGGTACGGGTAAGAGATATTGGAACTGTGCAAATGGGCAGCGAACTACGTTTAGGCATTTTTGATAAAGATGGCACCGGTGAAGCAGTAGGTGGTATAGTGGTAATGAGATACAATGAAAATGCCGATGGAGTAATCAGGGAATTAAAAAAGAAAATGAAGGACGTGGAGAAAGGCTTACCCGCCGGAGTAACTTTTGAAGTGGCTTATGATCGTAGTGAGCTTATTGAAGCAGCGGTAGAAAATATAAAGGGAAAGTTGATTGAAGAAATTATTATTGTTTCACTTATAGTCATGCTGTTTCTGCTCAACTGGCGCAGTGCACTTAGTATTGTTATTCAAATACCAATCACTATTGCCATCAGTTTTATCCTGCTAAACCTTTTTGGACTTACTTCTAACATCATGTCACTTACTGGTATTGCACTTGCCATTGGGGTTATAGTTGACAACGGAATTATTATGTCAGAAAATGCCTATCGTGGGCTTTCGGAATATCAAAATAATACGGCTCAAAATAAAACGTAATGAAAAATATTTTTAACCGTACAGGGAGGCTGTTCAAAAGAAATTATACTCCGGTTCCGGAAGACATTCGCATGTCCATTATTGAAAAGGCATCCAAACAAGTATCAAGAGGTGTTTTCTTTTCTACCGTAATAATCATTACTTCATTCCTTCCGGTATTTCTTCTTACAGGTCAGGAAGGAAAACTGTTTCACCCGCTCGCTTTTACAAAAACTTTTATTTTAATTGTAGATGCGATACTGGTGATAACATTGGCGCCTGTGCTGATCTCTTATTTTATGAAAGGGCGTTTTCGTCCGGAATCAGCAAATCCAATTAATAGGTTTTTAGAAAGAATATATGAGCCGGTGATCAGGGCTTGTATCAATTGGCGCAAAACAACTATTGCAATTAACATTCTGGCGCTTGCCATAGCTGTGCCAATGATGCTCGGATTGGGTCGGGAGTTCATGCCGCCGTTGGATGAAGGTTCTATCCTTTTTATGCCAGTTGCTGCGCCTGATGTTTCTAATGCTGAAATGAAACGCATTTTACAAGTTCAGGATAAAATTATCAAGGCTTTGCCCGAAGTAAAAACCGTATTAGGAAAGGCAGGACGTGCAAGCAGTGCCACAGACAATTCGCCGGTCAATATGATTGAAACGATCATATTGTTGAAACCAAAAAGGGAATGGCGTAACGGAGTTATTAAGGAAGACATCGTGAATGAGTTGAATTCAAAACTTCAAATTCCCGGTGTTACCAATGGATGGACACAGCCGATCATCAACCGGATCAATATGCTGTCAACAGGCATTCGTACCGATGTTGGTGTAAAAATTTACGGACAGCGACTTGACTCTATTAACTTATTTGCTCAGCGGATAAAAAATGAGTTGGCAGGAGTTGGCGGTGTAAATGATCTGTATGTAGAACCAATAACCGGAGGGAAATATATAGATGTAGTTATTAAAAGGGAAGAAATTGCCCGCTATGGTTTAAGCATTGATGATGTAAATAGTATTGTTGAAAGTGCTCTTGGCGGTATGCGTCTTACCACCACAGTAGAAGGTCGTCAGCGCTTTGGTGTAAGTGCCAGGTTCGGGCAAGATTTCAGAAACAATCTGCAGGCATTAAAAAATCTCCAGGTGCAGACGATGAACTTTGGACCGATTCCTTTAGGAGCCGTAGCAGACGTAAAAATTACAGAAGGCCCACCAATGATAATTTCTGAAAATGCACTTCTCAGGGGGACTGTGCTTTTTAATGTAAGAGGAAGGGATTTGGGAGGCACGGTGGAGGATGCAAAGGCAAAGCTGAATAATATGATCACTAAATTACCAAAAGGTTATTACCTGGAATGGAGTGGTCAGTATGAAAACTTAATAAGAGGTGAGCGGACGCTTAAACTCATTCTGCCTATTGTCCTTGTTATTATTTTCTTCTGCATGTACTTTGCTTTTCATTCTGCACGGGAAGCTTTTTTAAGTTTGATCACCATTCCTTTTGCATTGATCGGTGGTGTTATTATGGTATCTCTATGGGGAGTTAATTTATCAGTGGCTGTTGCTGTTGGGTTTATTGCACTTTTTGGTTTAGCGGTGGAAACCGGGATTGTAATGGTTATCTATTTAAATGATGCCATGCATCAATTAGTGGAAAAGAAAAAAGCTTCCGGTGAAGCAATCACCAAAGATGATTTACGGGAATATGTGATCATGGGTGCAGCTAAGCGCCTTCGTCCTAAAATCATGACAGTTACTGTATCCCTTTTTGCATTGATACCTATTTTATGGAGCACCGGTGTTGGCAGTGATGTGATGAAGCCAATTGTATTACCAATGATCGGCGGCGTATTTACATCTGCTACACATATTTTATTGGTAACACCACTTGTGTTTTTAATGGCAAAAGAATATGAGCTGCGGAAGTTTGGAAAAATTGATGTGCTGGACGCAAAACATTAAGCTATGAAAAAAATTATTTTTATTCTTTTTGCAAACCTTTTGCTGTTTGAAGCATCAGCGCAAAAAAATATTACTCTTCCGGATTTATTATCGGAGATCAGATTAATGCATCCCGGATTGAAGAGTTATGATGCGGAGATCCGTTCGTTGGATGAAGCTGCAAAAGGTGCACGGGGCTGGATGCCCCCGGAAGTCGGAACAGGCTTTTGGATGGTGCCGTACAATCCTAAATTCATTAAGGGTGAAAATGGCATGGGGGGCATGGGGCAATACATGATCTCCGGGCAACAAATGTTTCCCAATCGCAAACGCCAAAATGCAGAAACAGCCTACATGGGCTCTATGTCGGCTGTGGCAAGAGAACAAAAAGAGGCAACGCTGAATGATCTGTATTCAGAAGCCAAAAAAAATTATTATCAATGGGGAGTGATAGAACGAAAATTAAAAGTGCTTGCCGAAAATGAAAAGCTCATAGACTTTATGATTAAAAGTGCAGAGATCCGTTATAAAAATAATACAGGTGGAATAAACGCTTACTACAAAGCAAAAGCTGCTTTGGGTAATATTCATAACATGAGGCTAATGCTTCAGAATGACCTCACGCAAAGGAAAATTGCCCTCAATACTTTAATGCGAAGAGATAGATTAGCCCCTTTAGAAATTGATACTGTTATAGCAATTAAAGATTACGCAAATATTGTTTTAGACAGTTCCACACTCATTGCATCACGCAGCGATTTAAAAGCCATTAAAAAAGAAGTAGAGGTAAACAGATTGCAGCAGGATCTTGAAAGAGCAAAACTAAAACCTGAGTTTGGCGTTCGGTACGAACACATGTTTGGCATCGGCGCCGGTGTTCCAAATCAATATACGTTGATGGCAATGGTGAAGCTTCCTTTTGCCCGTTGGTCTTCCCGAACGAACAAAGCAAATATTGAAAGTCTCAAATGGAAAACGGTTTCATTGGAACAGGAAAGAGAAGCCATGATCAACGAATCATTAAGTATGCTTTATTCTACGAAAGCAGAAATTGATACCCGCAAAAAACAGGTAAAAGTGTATGAAGAAGAAATCATTCCGGCATTGCGCAGAAATTATCAAACAGTACAAATTGCCTATGAGCAAAACACCGAAGAATTATTTATGCTGTTTGACGCCTGGGAAAAGTTGAATATGACACAACTGGAATTCCTGGATCAATTGCAGCAGCTATTGATCATGCAGACGGAACTGGACAGAGTATTAGAAATTAAAGAGTAATGAAAAAAGCAAGCTTTTATATTATGGGCATCTCTAAAAACCTATTTAGAAATAAACACGTTGTCAGGCTGAGGCTTCGGCAGGCTAAGCCTGACAGAAGCCCTTGTCACTTTGAGCTTGCTGAAAAGTT
>MWVX01000692.1_pt1 | contig 10985 bp, 13 predicted proteins | sample 1047311 | NCBI WGS metagenome assembly MWVX01 (sample SAMN06349984, study PRJNA376086) | soil metagenome | isolation source: MtG-4 sample Antarctic (ecotone) soil | place: Antarctica | collected 2015-01-13
ACCTTCGATCAAACCAATGATAAACGGCGACGCGCCAAGTGTTAAAGCTAAAAACGCCGGCAGAAGCGGATAAATTATCTCAGACGAAGTATCATTTAAAAGACTGACGAGGCTGAGCGCGAGGACGTTTCCCGAAAGATTTTTGTAGCGTCGGAAATAGCGTTTGACGTGGTGAAACATTTATCGGATTCAGCGCGATTTTTTGATTGTCGTCGGAGGCTTGTCGGAAGTTTTATCCGTGCCGAACATCCATAGCGAAATGCCGCCGACAATGGCAATCAGCAAAATAAGCGCGACAATCGCCGCCCGAATTGCCATTTTTATGGCGCGTTTTAAAAGAAAAAATGTGATTGCCGCCACCGCAATCATAAAAACTACAAAAATTATCGCTGTAATTGTCATAAGTTATTTTATTTCTTTGGTTAACACTTTTTCTAATTCTTCCAAATCCTCTTGACTCAAAGCCGTATCTTGCGTCGGCAGGCGAAAGTTTTCGTCCGCCCAATCGCCAAAGTCAATCAGTTTGCAACGCTCGGAACAAAACGGGCGAAATTCGTTCCCGCTGTATTCGGTTTCTTTTTTACAAGTTGGGCATTTTACAATCGGCATAAGGTTTTACGAAGTCAGATTTTAACACACGAAACAGAAAATTTGAACGACAATTTCATTTTTTCAGATTCTTTTAAAGCCAGATTTTTGATTGTTATTTCCAAATTTCCGATTTTAAGTTTCTCGAATATCAATCTTTGTGGTAAAAATAAAAGTCTTTATGAACTACGGAAAAGCGAAAGAAACCGCCGATTTTATTAAATCGAAATACGAAAAGGAAGTTAAAGTCGCGCTCGTTTTGGGAAGCGGACTCGGCGCGTTTGCCGATGAAGTGGAAAACAAAATCGTTATTCCTTTCGAAGAGATTCCGCATTTCCAAAAATCAACCGTCCAAGGTCACGCCGGACAATTGATTTTGGGCGAAGCCAACGGCGTTCCGGTTGCCGTCCAGCAAGGTCGTTTTCATTATTACGAAGGTTATGAGATGTCGCAGGTTATTTTTCCCATTCGCGTTTTCGGTGCTTTGGGCGTGAAAAGTCTGATTTTGACAAATGCGGCGGGAAGCGTGGACACGGATTTTAAGCAAGGAACTTTGATGCTCATCCGCGACCATATCAATTTGATGGGCGTAAATCCATTGCGCGGCGCAAATGATGAGCGTTTCGGCGTGCGTTTTCCCGATATGACGGAAGTTTATTCGCTCGAATATCAGGATGTTGCAATTTCCGTTGCGAAAGAAATGGCAATCGAAAAAGCTGAAGCTGATGAACAAAGAAGCGGCAAAAAGCAGGAAACACATCGGATTTTGCGGCGCGGCGTTTATTGCGGACTGTCGGGTCCGAGTTATGAAACGCCTTCGGAAATCAGAATGCTGCGTCTTTTAGGCGCGGACGCAGTCGGAATGTCAACCGTTCCCGAAGCGATTACGGCGCGGCAAATGGATATAAAAGTTTTAGGAATTTCCTGCATTACAAATCTGGCGGCGGGCATTTCCGATGAAACTATCAACCACGAAGAAGTAATTGAAACCGGAGCAAAAGTTTCGGCGGTTTTTAAGGAATTATTGAAAAGAATTATACCAAAGTTGAACTAAAACGGTCTTTGGTTTTTGGTCTTTGGTCTTCGCGGCTGAAGCTTGTCGAAGACCAAAGACCAAAACCAAAGACCAAAAACCAAATGATTATCGGAATATGCGGCGGAACAGGTTCGGGAAAAACGACGATTGCGCGAAAAATCGTGCAGGATGTCGGCGCGGAAAATGTCGTTTTAGTTGAGCAAGATTCTTATTACAGAAATCTGGCGGATATGCCGCTTGACGAACGTCATCAAGCGAATTTCGACCATCCCGATTCGATTGACAGCGAAATGCTGATGAATCATATCAAGCGGCTGAAAAACGGACAATCAATCGAGATGCCGATTTACGATTTCAAATCTCACACGCGAAGCAATGAAACCGAACATATTGAGCCGAAATCCGTCGTTATCATCGAAGGTATTTTGATTTTTTCCGAATCAAGGGTGCTTAATCTGCTTGATGTCAGAGTTTTTGTTGACACGCCCGACGACATTCGGTTTATTCGCCGTTTGCAGCGCGATATTAACGAGCGCGGACGCAGCGTCGAATCGGTTATCGAGCAGTATTTTACAACCGTTCGTCCGATGCACTTTGATTTTGTCGAGCCGTCGAAACGCCATGCCGACATTATTATTCCCGAAGGCGGACAGCCGCACATCAGTATTGATTTTTTGTGCGGATTGGTGCGCGAAAAACTTCGCAAGGAGCAAAGGGAAACAATCTCAACGTGAACAATAAAAACTTAAAAGAATTAATCGAATCAGCCAAAAACGTGCGCGAAAAAGCATTTGCGCCATATTCAAATTTCAAAGTCGGCGCGGCTGTGCAGACAAAAAGCGGTAGAATTTTCACCGGCTGCAATGTCGAAAATGCTTCATATGGTTTAACAATATGCGCCGAGCGCGTGGCGATTTTCAAAGCCGTTTCCGAAGGCGAAAAGGAATTTACAAATATTGCGGTTGTTGCCGACACCGACGAACTCACGCCGCCGTGCGGAGCTTGCCGACAGATAATCTGGGAATTTTGCGGAGATATCCCTGTTACGTTTGCTAATTTGCAAGGCAAAATCGAAACTTTGCCGATGAGTGAACTCCTTCCAAGAGCTTTTGATATGAAATTTTTAGAATAGAAATTTGATTGACCGTCTTAGCTAAGTTTGTGATAATAACTTTTAGTTTAGGTTTTTAAGAATGACACAAGTAAATATTCATGTTGCCAAAACTCGTTTGAGCGAACTTCTGAAGAAAGTTCTTAACGGCGAAGAAGTTGTTATCGCCCGTGCGGGAAAGCCGATTGCGCGACTTGTTCCGATTAAGCAGGAAGAAGATTGGTTTGGAATGGACGAGGGGGAAATTTGGATTGCAGACGATTTTGACACTTTGCCCGATGATTTGATGGCGGCTTTTTACAGAGAAGATGATGAAGATTCTGATTGATACGCATATCTTTTTGTGGCTTTTTGACGGTTCAAAGAGAATTTCTGCCGATGTTGTCAATTTTCTTCGTCAAACTTCGCAAAATGAATTTTATTTTTCCGCTGCTTCGGCTTGGGAAATTGCCATCAAATACAAAATCGGCAAATTAAAATTGCCCGATATTCCCGAAAGATTTGTGCCTGACCGAATGAGAAGAGCGGGAATGCTCGTGTTGCCAGTTTCGATGGCGCACGCGCTTCAAGTTTCCTCCTTTGCCGCTTCTTCATAAAGACCCGTTTGACCGCTTGCTGGTTTCGCAGGAAGGAAGGAAACTTGAAAATACTGACGGCTGACTCGATTTTTGACAAATATCGAGTAAATGTGCTTGATATAAATGACTTTCAGTTGTAATTGCTTGTCAAAATGTCGTAAATTCAACTATGAAAAAGTTCAAATTTTTACTCGTCGTTTTAGTTCTTTTAATACTTCACCAATCAAATTTTGCCCAATTAAAACCGATTGATTTAATCATTTCCGGCGGCGCGGTCGTGACAATGGACGGCGAAAAGCGTCTGATTTTGAATGGCGCGGTTGCCGTTAAAGGCGATAAAATTGTCGCAGTTGGCGCATCAAGCGAAATTGCTCGGCAGTTTTCTTCCAAACAAACAATCAATGCCAATGGCAAAGTCATTATTCCCGGACTTATTAACGCGCATACACATATTCCGATGACGCTTTTTCGCGGCATTTCCGACGATTTGGATTTGCAGGAATGGCTGACGAAATATATTTTTCCCGCCGAAGCGAAAAATGTGAGCGAGGATTTTGTGCGCGTCGGCACAAGGCTTGGACTTGCGGAAATGATTCGCGGCGGCACGACGACTTACTGCGATATGTATTATTTTGAGGACGCAATTGCAGACGAAACATACAAAGCCGGTGTGCGCGGAGTTTTGGGCGAAACGGTGATTGATTTTCCTGTTCCTGACAATAAAACTTGGAACGAAGCAATGGCTTACGCGGAAAAGTTTATTAACAAATGGAAAAATAATCTGCTAGTTGTTCCCGCAATCGCTCCGCACGCGCCTTATACGGTTTCAACCGAACATCTGCAAGCAATTAAAAAGTTATCTGACAAAACCGGCGCACCGATTGTCATTCACGTTGCCGAAACAAACAAGGAAGTTGATGACAGTTTGGAAAGCAAAAAGCTAAGACCTGTCGAATATCTGGCAAACATCGGTTTTTTGAATAACAAAGTGATTGCCGCGCATGTTGTTTTTGCCGATGAAACGGAACTTGATTTGCTCAAAAAATTCGGTGTCGGTATCGCGCACAATCCGCAGTCGAATATGAAACTCGCCTCCGGCGTTGCGCCTGTTCCGCAAATGCTGCAAATGAATTTGCCCGTCGGTTTGGGAACAGACGGTGCGGCATCAAATAACGATTTGAATATGTGGGAAGAAATGGATACGGCGGCGAAACTGCACAAAGTTTTTGCGAAAGACCCGAAAGTTGTAGCGGCGGAACAAGCCTTTGAAATGGCGACAATTCGCGGCGCACGCGCTTTGCATCTGGATAATTTAATTGGTTCACTCGAAACCGGAAAACGCGCCGATATTGTGATTGCTGATTTTGATTCACTTCATCAAACGCCTTATTTTAATGTCTATTCGAGCCTCGTCTATGCGACAAAAGCGAGCGATGTGCGCCACGTTATTATCAACGGAAAAGTTATAATGCTTAACCGCCGCTTGCTAACTTTGAACGAAAGTATTATAAAGAAGAGTGCAAACGCATACCGCACAAAAATCATCTCAAGTTTATCAAATTAAAAAGCAGGTTTTGCGAAAACTTGTTTGAAAGCGTTTTAAAACGCATAATAAACGGATTATTTGTTTGGGTCGTAAAAGTGAATTTTTTTGTTGGTTGCGACCTTTGCGGAAAATTTAAGTCCGAAAGTAAGAAAGGAGACTCGAAAATGCCGCTAAATGTCAGAAGATTTTGCACTTCGGTTTTATTGGTTTTTATTTTTTCAATTTTAGGTTACGCGCAAACATCGGGTGATGTAATGCGCGAGCGCGTAGCAAAAGCTAAAGCGTTTATTGCGGTCAGAAATTATAACGCCGCCATCTACGAACTCGAAAACATCCGGCGCGAAACAAGCGACCCGACCGTTAACGGCGTTATCAATGTTTTGCTGATGAATTCTTATCTTGAGCAGGGCGATTATTCTCGCGCTCAGGATTTTCTCAAAGAACTTTCTAATTCCCCGAAAATTAATAAACAAGGCGGTTCAGCAAATTATTTCGCCGTCGCCGGACAAGTCGTAAAAGGGGCGCGAAACCAGCTTGAACGCTATCGTTCGCTCGGTTTGAGCGTATCTGACCGCACTTTGCCGATTGAAGCCTCGGTTGATGTCCAAAAAATGCGCGAAACGCTGGAATTGATTGTTGAACAATCAAAAGTTTTGGGCAAAGATAAAGATAAAACTTCCGATGCGATAGCTTTGCTTGATGAGGCAACCAACGTCAGAAGCACTTTGGCAAAAGATGATTACGATGCCAATCGTTGGAAAACCGAAGCCGCTGATGTGCGTGAATCGATGGCAAATTCACGCAGCATCATTGTCAATGCAGTCAATGAACCGCCAACCGAAGCAAGCCAATCGGAAAAAAACACGGCTGTTTTGAATCTGCCGCCGACTAATCCGAATATGATGACTGAAGCGAAAACGGCTTCAGCAAATCCGACTTTTAAATCTGTTCCGAATTCTTCCGCCGATAAATCAATTGCCAATTCAGCCCAGCCCATCAATTCTAAACCTCTAGGCGAAACAGTAGCGAAAACAGAAAAACCAACCGTCGCCGAAACGCCGAAAGAAGAAAAAAAGAAAACGGACGAAACCCAAAAACCGGCATCCGAAGAAACAAAAAACTCGTCTTTGGCGGCAAGAGAACGGCGCGTTGAAAATGAAGCTGTAAAAAACACTTCTGGTCAGATTAAAACAGAAACTGTTGCAAATAATACGGAAAAGCCGGAAGCTAATTCGCCGATGGCGGTTGGTTCGCTGATTGGATATGCCACCCAAAAGCCTAATCCGGTTTATCCGCCGACGGCAAAAAGTATGCGAATGACGGGCGTTGTTAAAGTTGAAGTGGTTATTGATGAGCAAGGACAAGTTGCAGCGGTGCAAAACACGAGCGGACCTTCCCTGCTTCGCGGAGCGGCGACCGATGCCATAAAAAAATGGAAATTCAAGCCATTTGTCCGCGCCGGTGAACCGGTTAAAGCGACGGGTTTCGTTAGTTTTAATTTCAGTTTATAAAAGGCAGCTAAATTTAATTTGCTTGCAAACAGTGGTTTAAGCATAACCACTACTTTTTGTTTGACTTTAATGGAAGAAATTTATGGTCTGGTATTTCGCGGTAGAGTGTTTCTCGGTTCTTGTGAGTTTTGATTAGGTCTTTCTCCCCGATTGTTTGTGCCTGCTCTGGGATTTATGATACTTGTTCCCGCACCGCGGAAAAGCGGCGTAAAAATCCACTTGCTGTGGTTTTCGATGCCGTAGTAAGCAATGATGGAAGTGTTTCGGCTTTGACTAGCAACACCGATAAATGGCGTATTGTCGGTTGAATCTTCGATTTCTTCTTCGTCGGCTTCTTTGACCTCGCTTTCGCTTTGACTGTTGATGATGTTAACAAGCCCCCTGGCAGCAAAATTGTCGAGATATTGACTGGAACTTGGCGGCAAAACCCCGTTATTGTAAGTTTGCATACGCTTGGCGAAGTTGATAAACGCTTGACCGTTGACTTTTATCAACCGCCATTTACCATCTTCGGAAAGTGGATCAACGGCTGCTGAAGCTCGCAAAATCTGCCGTTTTTTCGTGCCTTGCGGCAAACCTTCGAGCAAATCGTCCATTGAATCGGGAAGTTTTGTTCCCCGATAAAATTCAACATACTGTCTGATGGCACTGGCAACTTCTTCGCCGCGTCGGATTGCTTCGAGTTCCTTTTCGCGCTGAACGCCCAGTTGAACGGCTGGAGCAACCGCGAGAAGCGCAATCGCAAAGAGCGTCATCACCGCCATTACCGCGATTAAAGACATTCCCTTTTGTCCTTTGTCCTTTGTCCTTTGTCCTTTGTTTGCTTTTCTCCAACTGACAACTGACAACTGACAACTGACCACTTTTTTAGTTGTCGCCGTCGTCGTCTTCATCATTATCATCCTTTTTTGGCGGTGGCGGCTGTTGCTGCGGCGTTGGGTTGTAACGCGGAATTCCGCCCGGAATGCCCGGAATTTCGCCTTGCGGCGGAATATAGACCGGCACAGACGGATTGGGATTATACAAATTATTCTCGCCGCGCCGCGGAATACCATTTGGAGAATTTAAGTTCGGCGAACTCGGATTGTTTGAAGAGGTATTTTGTCCGGGTTCAGGGCGATAAAGCGCAAGTCTGTGCCGAAATCCTAAATTCACGTCTTCAAAAATCGTTTCGGCAGCTGAAATACTGACCAGACGGAAACGTCCGTTGACAACATCATTTAAACGCGCACTAATCGGCGTTTGTTTTCCTTCTTCCTGAAAATATGCCGTGTCGTTGTTGTAACGCTTTCGCGCAATCATCCCGATATATTGAAACTTCGGTGTCGGCGGTGCTTGGACAGTCAGCGAAACCTGATTTGAATAAAGTCTGCCGTCCGGCGTGCGAACCATAATAAATCTATCGCCGGCATCGCCAATCAGATTTGACGGAATATCTGCCACGAGTTTTTGCGAGCTGATATAAGTTGTCGGCAGTTCGCTCCCGTTAAATAAAATCACCGAATCAGGCGTAAATTTATCGCCGTTGACTTCAAGACGAAAAGTTTTTGAACCGGAAAAAACATTTTGCGGCGTTACAAAACCGACCAGAAGCGGTGGTATCGGTGTCGGAACCGGAGTCGGTTCGGGTGTTGGCGGTTTGATAACAACATCAGGCGTAACATACGGAGTCGGCGGCGGCGGCTCGTAAAACGCAAAGATGTTTCTGCCCGCGTCCGGCGCGTAAAACGAACTCGGATTATAAACAACCGGCGTGGTTGTATAAAGAAAATTTTCTTCCTCTTGGCTTGGAAGCGAAGAATTTTGCGTATCGCCGTTTGCCGTTGAAATTTTCGGTGTCGGCGTTGCCGAAACATTGACGCTGACGGAAGGCTTTTTAGAGCCGAAAAACATTCCGCCGAAAGTGTATGTCAGCGCAATCAAAGCCATCGCGCCAAGCACGATTGCCGCGATGATTTTGTTTCTTTCCGCCGGACTTTTCCCTTCAAAAATTTTCATCTTTCGCTATTATTGACTACTAACTTCCGTCTCCATCGGCTGAAAATTCGGACGGCGGAAATAAGCCGCCATTTCCAATCTCAGACTGACCGTTTCGCCGTGTGTTTTTCCGCGTGCCGGTTTTCCCTGCTGAGGCTGCACAATGGTTTGCTGCAAAGTCGGGTTTTGCGCAACGCCGAATTCGTTAGTCGGATTTATCTGGACGCTGTTGATTGACGCTTGCGTCGGCGCGTTTGTTGTGTTTTTACCTTCGTTTTCCGAAGGCTGCAGTTCAACCGCGCTAATTACAACAAACTGGTCGCTAGTTTCCATTTCTCTGATAAATCGGCGCAGATTTTGATAAGAACCTTCCACCGTCATCGTTACATAAACGCCCGGAAAAAGGCTCTGAAATTTTGCTCTGCTCTGTTCGCCCTCGGTTTTATTGCCGCTTTGATTATTGGAAATTTCCAACGGCGCGTAATCGGGTCCGGTCGTATTGACTAAACCGTAAGCTCCGATTAAACCGTTAATTCGCTGATAAAGTTCGGTTTTTCCAGTTGTCGGCAGTCGCAGAAAGCGCGTTTCAAAATCATTTACACTACCCAAAAGTTTGGCAACCTGAGTTTCCGTATCGGTAATATCGCCGTATTTCTTCCGCGCCGAAATCAACTCGGTTTCCAATTGGTCGCGCTTGACTCGGTTTTTTTCGAGTTCTTTCTGCGCCGGAAGAACAACCAGAACAACCAGAATTATCACCGCCAGAATCGCCAACATTCCCATGCCGACTGTGGCAATCTCCGTCGGACCCCACATTCCCGCATAAACTTTGCGTGGACGATTTTTCGGCACAATGTCAATTACCGGCTCTTTTTCGATGATAATTGTTTCGTCTTCGGTCAACAAAACGGTGCGAGTTTCTTCTTCGATGACAACCGCGTCATCTCTGGCTACGCCGTAATTGTTGACGATAATTTCCGATTCTTTTTTGTCTTCGGAATTTTCCGCCGATTCTATTGGTTTGAGGTCTTCGTTCATTTATTGATTTCCTCCGTTGGTTTGCGCGACATCGCTCGGCGCGGCGGGTGAATAACTGTTATACGGCGAATAGATAAGGTGCAAAGTGTATTCCGTGTAAGTTACACGCTCGGTTTTCTGCAAATCCTGCCCGCGCAGTTCGGCTTGAAAAATGCCGGAACTATTCATATTTCCAATCATCGTCATCACGCTTTGATAATCACGGCTTAAAACGCCAAACTCCAATTCGGCTTTGGTTTTGTCGCCATCCTTATAAACATCCTGAACGCTGATGCGCGAAACGCTGACACTGCCGGGCAGCAGAGATTCGATATCAGCGAACAGACGCGACCAACCGAAAGTTTTGTTGGCGACGAGTTTATGCGCGGCAACGAGCAATTCGCGCTGTTCGGGCGATAATTGCTGTTGAACCTGTTCGCCTTTGCCGTTTAACAACTGCAGTTCCGTTTCCATTTGCTCGATATCGGCTTTGGCGATTTCGTTTCGATTATTAATGTCGTTTAATTTAGCAAAGGAAAGCACCGCACCCGCTACGGCAAAAGCCAACAGAAGAAGCGCAAGCATATAAGGCAATGTCCGGTTGCGAAAAGGTTTGCTGGCAAGATTGAGTTTAGTAATCACGGTTAAAATATATCGAAACGCTTCGGGAAACGCTACTTTATAAACTACAATTTATTATTTTAGCACTAAAAAAAAGTTTTGTCCTTTGTCCGTCTTATTGTTTAATTTTCACTCTCAAAGGCGAATATGCAGACGAATAAAAGTTTTATGGCATAATGAAAGGTTTAGAATCTAATAAAATGTTAAATTATCGACCGATGAGATTGTTCTTAACTTTTCCCTTTTGCTTTAGTCCTTTTTGCTTTGTGCATATCGCTTGTCTTTCACGTTAGATTGAAAACAAAAGTTGCAAAAAATTATCTGCCGCGCAAAGGCGGGAATAAAGTATTTCAGACAAACTTTGCTAGAGTTTTATTAAAAAGCTAAATTCTAAAATCAAAAGTATAAATTTTTAATTCGACACATTTCAAAATTTCCCAGACAAGTTTTACTATAAGCAAGCGATGAAAATTCTCATTGTCAAACTCAGCAGTATCGGCGACGTGGTGCATACTTTGCCCGCGCTTGCCGCAATCCGTCGCGCTTTGCCGGACGCGGAAATATCTTGGGTAGTCGAGAAAGGCGCAGCGGAAGTTCTTCGCCACAACCGATTTTTAAGTCATCTTATTGAAATTGACACAAAAGCATTAAGACGCGAAAAAAGGATTGGCGAGATAATGTCGGCGGCGCGTCAGCAATTGCGCGGGCTTCGCACTTTAACCTTTGACGTAACGCTTGATTTTCAAGGTCTACTGAAATCTTCGACAATTGCTAAACTTGCCAAATCTAAAAAAATTTATGGATTTTCCAAGCAAAACCTGCGCGAACCTGCCAGCCGTTTTCTTTTGACAGACAAGATAAAAGTCGAACAAAAATCACACATTATTGTCAAAAACTTAAAACTTGCCGAACAGAAAACCGAGCGGCACACGCATTCGTTGAAGTAATCTTTTATTTTTCAAACTCATTTTTCTATCAAAAACAGATATTCTTGATTCGG
>MWVX01000693.1_pt1 | contig 10983 bp, 7 predicted proteins | sample 1047311 | NCBI WGS metagenome assembly MWVX01 (sample SAMN06349984, study PRJNA376086) | soil metagenome | isolation source: MtG-4 sample Antarctic (ecotone) soil | place: Antarctica | collected 2015-01-13
GCATCGTGCTTATATTGATACCAAAAGCATTGAAAAGAATGGAAAAAGGACCGCGTATGACCGTTGGCATATGCATATGTTCCCAGCAACCTTGGCAAATTTGTGTTTCTTTCATGTTACTCTTGAAGTCCCTTGTTTGACTCAAGTTAAATATAGCATTTACTTATCATTAACCCCGGTCGTACTCTCCTTTTTGATCCAAGTTCAAGCACAGTTCAACTTAGTGATAAATTGCTTAAATTTTACCACCTTTTCATCTTTATTTGCCTGCCCCTCTCAATGCTGATCCGTAATTCTTCAGCCGGAACAAATTCCGATTGAAAAACTGATCTTGAAGTTAAGTTATACAGCTGAAATTTATTCTTCAGGTCCAACCGCTATTGCAAGCAATAGGTAGATGAGCCTTTATGCAGCAGCGGTTTTGGCAGCGAAGAAATTGAATTTATATCCATCCGAAACAAATTTATTCTCCTGTTTCATAGCAGCACTTCATCTCCGGTTGTGGAAAGCAACCGTTAACGGTTCATTACTCTTTTACACTTAATTTCCTTTATGGTAAATTACAGATATCTCAACCACCATTGTTTATGTTCTGATTTATATTTCCCAAACCAAAGACAGGGTTTATACAGCATTATCACTACACCTATCCAAATTAAATAAATAACCCAAAGTTCTACACCGCTCTGTACTCCTTTGGGCCTTCCAAAAGTGCCGGAAGCAAAATCCATTTGTGACCATGAGAAGCCTTGTAAAAACATCAAACCAACCATCAGGATATGGATCAGAAAGAAATGGATAATAAAATAGAACAAGGGAACTTTTCCATAAACCGTTACAATTTGCGATAGTTTGCTTCCCGACCTTTCTACAAAAGCAAGCATTAAAAAAAGGATGCCTAACGTGATCAGGGAAAACAAAAGCGAAGGGGGATATTTCGTAACATTCATGAAGGACAAGAAAGTAAATACAGCAGTTTTTTGGGAAGACCAGGGTACAGGATCACCATACATATTGATAAGGCGGATAGTAATAAATAAGAATAAAGCAAGGAAACCAAGTTTGATAAATAAACTTTTTCTTTTTTCAATGGTGTATTCAAAAAATTTTCCTGAAGCAAAACCCATTAGCATAATACTTAACCAGGGAATAGGGGGATAAGCCATTACAAACACTCTGTTTGAAAACACAGGAAAGGCAGTTTGGTTAAAAAGAAACGCAAGAATAGTTTTTGCAATTGAATTTTCTGGGAGTGGAATAAGAGGCACCAGGTTATGACAAAATAGGATTACCAGCCCGATAATTCCAATCGTTTTTACCGATGCTTTAAGTATCAGACCAAGAATGATAAAACCAAATCCTATAGCAGCAATAACTTCAAAAAGAAGGGTGTGAAAAAGTGGATCAAAGAACAAAGCAAAATTCACAACAATAAACTCAAGAACGATAAGGTAGAGTCCGCGTTTTACTAAAAAGTTTCTGCTGAGTGAGATGCTGCTGCTCTTTTTGAAAGCCAGGTAGGCTGATGTACCGGCCAGAAATACAAACGTAGGAGCACATAAATAAGTAATCCATCTTGTAAAAAATAATATAGGAGTAGTTGTTTCTAAATTGGTAGGGCTTTGTGTAATGGAGTGCACATGCATCAAATCCCGTACATGATCCAGCGCCATTATTACCATCACTATCCCTCTCGTTATATCAATAGAGTTGATCCTTTTCATATAGCTATTTGTTAGTGTTGGATGCAGGATATAAAGCTCTTATTGCATTAAAAACAGCCTGGTGCATAATTGTTGCATGATTCTCCCCGGGTAAATAATCAAAATACACGTTGATACTTTTACTTTTTGTGGCTTTTATTTTTTCTGCTAATAAATTGGCATCTACTTCCATTACACGGGGAACATCAGTTGGTGTAAGTCCTTCTTTGCCTACGCCTATGTACACATCTGTCTTGTTGGAGAAGTTTTCAAGTAACATAGATGATGTTTGATGTAACAAGGAGCCATTGTCCCACCACAAACTTGGGCTAACAATGATGTATTTGTTGAATAATAGTGGCTTCTTTAGTAAAATTTCTGTTGCCAGCAATCCTCCTAATGATTGGCCTATTATTGTTCGTGATGTATTTACTTTATACTTTTTTTCTATAAAGGGTTGTAGCTCTTTTTCAATAAAAGTTATGAATCTATCGGAATGCCCGGCAGTAGGGTAACTTTTTTTATCCTTTTCAATTGTTGTTGGGTAAGTAAAATCTCTTCGCCTGTCTACAGTAGCAATACCAACTACAATTGATTTAGGAACACGGTCTATCCAAGAAAAAGCATTAAACTGGAAAAGTCCCACTACATGAATAAAGTCTTCATCTGCCGAACCGTCCAGTAAATAAGTAACAGCATATTTAATTGTGTCGTTTTTATTGTAGCCTTCAGGAAGGTAAATGTTTAAGATTCTTTTCTCTCCTAGCTCTTTTGATTGAATTTCGTCAACAACACCAAGCACAAAAGGTTTAGTGTTGTCTGTTTGGCTGGGTGTGTTCTTTTGGGCAAATGTGAGGATTGTGAAAAAGGTCAGGAAAAAACATGTTGTTATTATCTTCATTACGGTTTCTTTTGGTGGTGCGCTTTGTGTGTCGTTTTACAATGACGGGAACGGAAAAGGTGTTTAGTTAGTGCGATGCCCGCCTGCCGGACGGGCATGAATATATTCCAACTTTTGCATAAATGTTTTATGATTATACAAACCAGTGCTCAATGGACTTCTTTCTCAAATCTTTACCGCCTGGCCTTAGCATCAATTTTAAACTTCACATTCTTTGTCATTTTCTAATAGATCAAACTTTATCTTTTGTGCCGTATACTTTAGAAAATCTCTTTGCCCATTTTCTCTATGTCCCGGTTGAATTTGTCATACCAGGTGAATGTGATTTGCATAATGACAAAGCTGAACACCCTTACCCTGTTTTGTTGCAAAAAAAGATGAAAAACAATAACAGTAAGTTTGACTTTTAAATCATCACCAAATAGAACAAAGATTGAAAGCTACCTCGGTAGCTTTTTTTGTTATAGTCAAGATTTGATCCTTCAGACAGCTGTGAAAAATTCAAATTTATCTTACAGTATCTTTGAATGAACGAATTAATCGGACAGTACTATCTGTAACACGAAATACTGGTTATTTAGAACCACTTTAAAACAGAAAATGGAATTCTCAAGTGGGTACTTATGCAGCTAACCAATAAAAGGTTTTGTTCTCCAGTAACATAAGTAAAGGTATGAGCCGAAAATTTCTTGCTCTACATTACCAGGTGCGAAAGAACCAAAAACCGACCTGCTTGATTTTTTTACTGTTTCTTCTAGATCAGCTAAAATTTGCAATATGAAAAAGATATATTTAATCCTCTTCACCACTTTCATCACTTTCGCTCTCCCCGATACCTCGTATATCCAGGATATATTAAACAGAATAAAAAATAAAGCAAATCAACGGACAGATACTAAAATAAACAACGCAATTGATAAAGGATTTGATGAAGCTAAAGGGAAAAATAAACCAAAAGCAAAAACCGAAGAATCCGGAGTAAAACAAAAAATAAAAACAAGCGGTGTCGCACAGATTGATACGGTACCGGTTGCAAATGCGGGATCTCAATTATCATATACATCAAAATATGATTTTGTACAAGGAGAAAAAATAATAGCTTATGAAGATTTCAATTCGGCTAATCTTGGCGACTTCCCCGTAAGATGGAATACAAATGCAAGTGCAGAAGTGGTTACCGTAGCCGGTATGGAGGGTAAATGGCTGAAGATAGGAGAGAAGGGTGTTTTCCACCCGGAATTTATAAACAACTTACCTGAAAATTTTACGTTTGAATTTGACCTTGGCGTAAATAATGCAAATTACTTTAGCCCATTGAGTTTAAATATTGCCAGCTTAAAAAAGCCTGACGATTTTGCTGATTATGCTTATCTCGTCTCTATCCGCCCTGAACATGCTGTGCACCTGGAGTTTAGTGCCGCAAATGCTATTAACGATGGAGTATCTAAATTAGTTACCGGTAAAATGGGCGTTACCACTATTGATAATGCCATTAATTATAAGGTATGGGACGTTAGTAAAAATAACGTTGCTCATATTTCTTTATGGCGCCAGAACCAGCGGCTTCGTGTGTATTTAAATGGGGAAAAAATTTGGGACAGTCCCCGTGCCTTTGATGCGACCACCAAGTATAACGCTATCACTTTTGCTTTTTATGGTCCATATGGCAAGGAAGATTATTACCTGTTGGACAATGTACGGTTAGCCGTTGGTGCGCCGGACACGAGGAATAAATTGCTGACGGAAGGAAAATTTGTAACCAGCGGAATCAATTTTGATGTTAACTCAGATAAGATAAAACCAGACTCATACGGTATTTTAAAAGAAGTTGCTAGTGTGCTTAAGGAAAATGAAGCAGTTAAAATAAAGATCACTGGCCATACTGATAGTGATGGGGATGATTTAAAAAACATGGAGCTTTCTAAAAAAAGGGCTGAATCAGTTAAGAATGTTTTAGCGAATGAGTTTCAGATCAGCAGTTCAAGAATGGAAACCGACGGCAAAGGAGAGTCAGTGCCCGCTAGTAAAAATGATACTCCTGCAGGCAAGGCTCAAAACAGGAGAGTGGAATTTTTGAAAATGTGACGGTTAACCTGTTAGAAGTTAAATTTGCCCTTTCAGATAATTGCAATTGCAGTAGTAAGTTTCGGAATTGCGAAAGAAGAATTGATTCTTATGTCGAGGTTTTGGCCATATCAAGAGTTCAAGTTTAGTTTTTTAAAAATAAGCTAGATTGAAAAAAACTCTTTCATTTTCTCTGTTACCAAATCCCAATTCTTTTTACCCATAGTTTCCGGACTTATTATTAAATGATGGAATTTCCCATTCCTGCTTTTCAGGTCACCATCAAGAACTACTATTTGGTAATTGGTCAGGGAAAATCTTGTTAAATACCTTTTTAGCTTTTTGTAACTGATTAATTCGTCTTTGGGATCAATAAAGATAATTGTGGGAATGTTTAACTTATGGAATTTGGCTTTTAAAATTCTTTTCTCTTCTGTAAATAATATTTTGTACATACTCAGCGGAAGAGAATCGTTTACTCTATATTCTTTTGGCGAGTAACTTGGAAATTTCGTTTGTTTACCAAAAATGAAAAAAACTTTAATGAAGTGAGCACGCCACCGTATAGCCGTTGCTGGTGCGATGAGTATTTGCTTGTCAAAGCTTACTTCTTTGTCAGAAAAATTAATTATTGATTGACCAAGCAATGCGCCTAATGAGTATCCAAGAAAAAATAAAGGCACGGAATTTTTTATTGAAGCCTCTTTAACCATTACGTAACCCGATAGCATTTCTTTTTCCCAAATTGACGACGTTATATTTTTTGTGTCAGCAGCATCTTCACGGTGTCCGGAAAGTTTGATCAAATACACATCCGATCCGTGATCATTCAGCCATTTTATTAGGGGTAACATGGCTGCCGGTTTAACATTAAGACCGTGCACAACGAGTGTTATTGCTGCTTTCTTTGTTAGTGATCCTGGGTAATATTGAAGATGGTCTTCCAAATGAAAGTAATGAAATGATTTATTCCGTTTGCTGCTGCTACTGAAACGAAATCACGACTAATTAGCTAATAGAATTTACATACGCTTCGGGCAAGCCATAATTACCATCACTATCCCTCTCGTTATATCAATAGAGTTGATCCTTTTCATTTTGCTATTTGTTGGTGATGGATGCCGGGTATAAAATTCTTAGTGCATTAAAAACAGCCTGGTGCATAATTGTTGCATGATTCTCTTGTGGTAAATAATCAAAATACACATTGATACTTTTACTTTTTGTGGCTTTTATTTTTTCTGCTAATAAATTGGCATCTACTTCCATTACACGGGGAACATCAGTTGGTGTGAGTCCCTCTTTGCCTACGCCTATGTATACATCTGTTTTGTTTGAAAAGTTTTCAAGTAACATAGGTGATGTTTGATGTAACAAGGAGCCATTGTCCCACCACAAACTTGGGCTAACAATGATGTATTTGTTAAATAACCCTGGCTTCTTTACTAAAATTTCTGTTGCCAGCAATCCTCCTAATGATTGGCCTATTATTGTTCGTGATGTATTTCCTTTATACTTTTTTTCTATAAAGGGTTGTAGCTCTTTTTCAATAAAAGTTATGAATTTATCGGAATGCCCGGCAGTAGGGTAACTTCTTTTATCCTTTTCAATTGTTGTTGGGTAGGTAAAATCTCTTCGCCTGTCTACAGTAGCGATACCAACTACAATTGATTTAGGAACACGGTCTATCCAAGAAAAAGTATTAAACTGGAAAAGTCCCACTACATGAATAAAGTCTTCATCTGCAGAACCGTCCAGTAAATAAGTAACAGCATATTTAATTGTATCGTTTTTATTGTAGCCTTCAGGAAGGTAAATGTTTAAGATTCTTTTCTCTCCCAGCTCTTTTGATTGAATTTCGTCAACAACACCAAGCACAAAAGGTTTGGTGTTGTTTGTTTGGGCGGGTGTGTTCTTCTGGGCAAATGTGAGGATTGTGAAAAAGGTCAGGGAAAAAAATGTTGTTACTATCTTCATTACGGTTTCTATTGTGTGCTGCGCTTTCAGAGTCGTTTTACAATGACCGCTAAACGAAAAGGTGTTTGCTTAGTGCTGGTATTTAAAATACTTCGGCTTGCAAACAACTGTTGTTGAGTATAGTTTAATCGTCTAAATCATATTCTTCCGCTTGCTCTGAATAAACACACCGAATTTAGTTAATCTGCATACTTAGTTAGAAATCCTATTCATCTCTTCCTGTTTCAAAAAACATTGGTGAGGAATATTTATACTTCTCCTTATGCTCCCAAAGTACCTGTCTTAACTTCGCCAGCCCGCTTGTAATAGGCAATAATAACTCCCTTTGTTGTAACCACACTTTCTGTTAATGTAAATGCTCCCGGAATCGGGCCATCGTCAAAAATCTTTTTTCCTTTACCAAGCGTCAACGGGTGAATTTTGAGCCGGAGTTCATCGACTAAATCATTTTTTAGTAGCAGCTGAACCAGCTTACTTCTGCCCCATACGTGAATGTCAGAACCTTTTGAAATTTTGAGCCTTTTAATATCTGCCAATCGCTTAATGAAAACTGTATTTTTCCAATCCGACTTTTTCCTCGTCTTAGACATCACGTATTTCATGCCATCATTAATACCTGGCCAAAAGTCTGCATGTTGAGGCCAGTATTTTTCCCAAATTTCAAATGTTTTTCTGCCCAAAAGATACTCTGCAGGCTGCAGTTCTTTTTCCACAACCTTACCATAAACTTCATCATCATAAGGCGCAACCGAACCGCCATATCAAAAACCACCTGATGTATCTTCTTCAGGTCCGCCCCCTGCCTGCATTACTCCATCTAATGTTATCATTGATAACACGATTATTTTTCTCATACTATTTACCTCCTGTTATGATTTATATTGTAAAAGCTTTTTCAAAATTGATTTTGTTACCATACAAATCTCGCCAATAAAGATCTTTCTATTGCAGTGTAAATGCGACATTCTTAGTGGCTGAATCCGACAAGTATTGATAGTTCTACGTAGACAGGTGGAGTTGTGCCGCAACCTGGCGCAAGTATGCCGTCATGCAAGGTGCGGATGGGTACTTGTGCCTTGCTATAGAAAATGGTATTCATCGATGAGCCCCAAATATAAATTTACTGATCAGGACAAACTCTATTTCGTAAGTTTTGCTGTTATTAATTGGATTGATTTATTTATAAGAAACAGTATAAAGACATTATTGTAAGTAGCCTGGCCTATTGCCAGAGAGAAAAACAACTGGAACTGTATGGCTGGTGCATCATGACAAGCCATGTACATTTATTCATTGGTACAGCAGATAATCCAATGCAAAATATTCTTAGAGATTTCAAGCGGCATACTTTAGAAACCTTGCATACTGCAATTAAGGAAAATAATACAGAAAGCAGAAGAGAGTGGTTATTGTGGATGATGGAAAGAGCGGGAAAGAAAAATGGAAACAACGGTAACTTTCAATTATGGCAGCAACACAATCAACCAATAGAGCTTATAGATAATAAAATGGCCCATCAGAAGTTGGATTATATGCACTATAATCCGGTAGAAGCAGGATTTGTTTTGAGACAGGAAGATTGGTTGTACAGTAGCGCAACAGATTACAATGGAAGCAAGGGTTTATTGGAAATAATGTTTTTAGATACATTAATAGTATGAGTCTTTATTGCAAGGCACAAGTACGCTAAGATATAAGGCATCGCGGTATACTTGCGCCAGTGTAGGGTTATTCGTCTGCCGAAACCTAAGCTGCATAGCGAACAAAAGGCCGAGGCTTATTCGTCGCCCGCTATATACGCCAGTACAATGTTAGCTCTGGTTTTTTAGGATGCCTTGTCAAACAAGTTTTATGTCGGCGGAGTTGATTTTGTCGAGCCAAAATTTTGCAACTTCAGCTTTTACATCCTCAACTTGTGAAGAATTGGAAAAATAATTATTTGCCACTTCTTCAATCCTGTTTGCATTAAAACTAAAGTCTAACTTCTTGAAATTTTCCCAGGCTTTATCTGAAGAAAGTGCCTTTGCAAAATAATTCGAACATTCCTCACTATATTTCTCTTTCATTAGATTGCAAAAGTCATTTGAAAGAATTGGTTGAACAATGCAATACTCACCCAATCCTACATCTTCATATGCCTTGCGTATAATCTCGTTTTTTGTTCTGCTGTAAACAAACATCTTATGGTATCCGTCATTAAGTTCCTCATTCTCAGAAAAACAATCATACACCTTTAGCAAAAAGTCTCTTGAAAAATTTGAATTTCTTACGTTTAGTGAATTTTTATTGAACTTCTTGATTGGTCGGGCAAGCAGGTCGCTGTCAAACATTATTATGTCAAACAGTTCAAAGGTTTTTGAGTCACAATATTTTTGTTCGAGATAAGATATTTCCTTTTCGCTTAAATGAGGAAATTTATAACCGATGTTCAGTAAATTCTGTGCTAACGCCTTACAGGATTCTGGCAACATAAAAAGATAAAAGTTTTTGTCAGATAGAAATTCTTGTAATTCTTCTTTTCGGTGTAATCTGCCATAGTAGTAACACATCTCGGGAAAGTTACTCTCGTTTGTTGAAGCAGAACCGTTGATAAAATGATACTTTACGATTGTTAACAGTGATTGTATATCCCGATTCTCAGCACATTGCCTCCGAACTCGAAATCGTTCTTCGACATTCATATTGGCTAACTGTGATTCATCTATCGTCATTTTATTAAACAATTTACTTTTAATCAATTTAATGCTAATGCCCTTTGTGTCTGGTGAAAATAACAGTATAGTCATCTCGTAATTTCAATACTCTATTCTTTACGGTATAGTTGGTGCTATTCACCGTGTTATTCACCAACAACCGAATTTAGTTAATCTGCACAAGAAACCTCAGGCATTCAATGATAATATCTTTGTACTTGTTTCAGCAAGGGCTTTGACCCTAGGATGGTGGCAGTAAGGAATTGTGGGTAATACCCGGAAAGCACTGGCATGAGCCAATTTAAATAAATACTTCCAGTTGCTCATTACCTTTCAGTTGTGGTCAAAAGACACAACAGCGGCTAGGCGGCTGGCAAAACCAATAAAGGCGGAGAATCAGTTTTACAATACATATAATGCGCAGTGGACAATGGCCGCAATCTTTGCTGCTGCTGCGATATACTTTCATCTGATAGCCACCTTACTTCTCAAAGCTGTTAACCGTTACTCCATCTGCCACTATCAATCATTACATTACATCGTCAACCTATCAAGATCCATTTCATAACCTTCATCTACCAATAGATTTTTACCATCTGCAGCGGTGATATCTAATTCATCGCAACAATGTAGGCTTACCTATTTTACTATCCTGCTTTTATACCTATATATAATTTTTTTAAATTCTTGAGCATCGTAATTTTGATTCTGCTTCATTCAAAGCTGCTCGTGAACAAGATTTTCTTGTCGCCATTTAAAATGCCTTCTTAGGTTGGGAGCAAGCAATATTGCCTGCCGTCCTTGTAGGATGTCACCGCAAAAAACACTCCTAATGGAAATTGTTTATGAAGCTTTAAAGCACATTGTCTTCTCAATTTGCTTTGATGTTCTGAAGTATCTCTTAGGTAGATACATTAAGAAACACTAACTAAAATGGCTGGCTTTCAAGTCAGCCATTTTTATCCGAAGTCGTTTTATGCTGAACGCTGCTGTGAAAACTGCCGGTTATTGTCAGCTATATAGGTTATTAAATAATTCTTTTTGATTTGTTGATTTAAAAATTGAACAAACTGCTGACGTTAATTCATAAGTGATATAAGCCTTCGTTGTCTGATGTAATTTCATGCCTGTAGACCTCACGTCTTCCCAGTTTTCTTCTAAAAACCTATTGCAAAAGTTTAGAAGATCATGATAATTATAAAGTTTATTTTCTTGTAAATAGCGAATAATGTCAATTCGAAAATCATCTCTTGGTCTTCGCCCTCCATCTTCTATCCTCGGTTGTTCATTGTCAGCAAATGCTTTAATTTGATCGTAGGTATCAGGTTTTGGTGGAAAATATTCTTCAAGTATAGAATTTGCCTTAGGATAATTAAGGGATGCTGCTTTCCTAATGTCCGATTCCGCTTCTGCCATTCTACCGACCATTAAAAATTCCATTCCTCTTGCAATATAAGGATTTGCATATTCAGAATTTATATTAATTGCTTTTGTGCAATCGTCAATAGCATGTTGACTTTTGCCAATATTAGCGTAACAAATTGCTCTATTATGATAAATCTGCTCTTGTTTTAATTCAAAACCAAGAAGTGGATCAGAAAAATCCTCAAAATCTTTAAATGCATTTGTAAAAGCATCAATAGCC
>MWVX01000694.1_pt1 | contig 10971 bp, 8 predicted proteins | sample 1047311 | NCBI WGS metagenome assembly MWVX01 (sample SAMN06349984, study PRJNA376086) | soil metagenome | isolation source: MtG-4 sample Antarctic (ecotone) soil | place: Antarctica | collected 2015-01-13
CAGCAGATAAAGAAAAAGTGAAGGATGAATATGTACCTGCCTTGCGGATTTATCCTCATGCACTGCGGGATGCAAATGCCTTTTACAGTCCCCAGAAAAAAGCATTGCTTTTTGGATATTTTGCAGCGAGGCCCGCAGATATAACGCTCCAAATGCCGGATAGCTTAACGTTTACTTGTTTAAGCCATGACATTATTGCCCATGAAACAACGCATGCAATAATGGATGGCCTGCATCGCAAATACACGGAAGACACTAATCCTGATGTACTTGCCTTTCATGAAGCCTTTGCAGACATCGTTGCACTTTTTCAGCATTTCACTTTTCCTGAAGTATTAAAAAATCAAATTGCAGCTACACGCGGGGATCTTGCATCTCAAAACCTTTTGGGAAAGCTGGCACAGGAGTTTGGCGTTGCCATCGGTAACTATGGGTCATTGCGGGATGCAATCGGCACGTATGATAAAAAGAAAAAAACTTGGACGCCGAAAGAACCTGCCGGTGATGAGTACCGCACAATAATGGAACCGCATGAGAGGGGTGCTATACTGGTGTCGGCAGTGTTTGAAGCTTTTTTAACTATTTATAAAAACAGGGTAGCCGATCTGTTACGTATCGCTACCGGCGGTACAGGGGTCTTGCAGCAAGGCGAATTGCATCCCGATCTGGTAAACCGTTTAGCTGCGGAAGCATCCAAAGCATCCAGTCATGTATTAAACATGTGCATACGGGCATTGGATTATTGTCCGCCAGTAGATATAAATTTCGGAGATTTTTTGAGAGCTGTGATTACCGCTGACACTGACCTGGTAGCTGATGACAGCCGTGACTACCGGCTTGCCTTTATTGATGCTTTCAGAAAAAGAGGCATTTACCCAAAAGGTATAAAACATCTTTCTGTTGAAAGTTTAAATTATCCTGAACCAGACACAAAAGACCTGCAAGAATTATTTGACATCCTGGTAGATTTTTTACGGGACTACCGCAATGAAATTATTTATACAAAGAAGCGGGATAAAATTTTTGAGGTTAACAGAAAATACATCGCCGGCAATTATGATAGTGATGAAAAGATATTTGGTTTGCATAGGCGGCTAAATGTAAAATTTGATAATTCAATTGCCTTTGAAAAACTTACCGGTATAATGTTCAGCGAGAACTGGCAGTCATTGGGCATACCTACTTCAACGGCTTATGGAGGAGTTCGTGCTTCTTTTTCTGTTCACTCGCTTCATCTTGCATCCCGTGTGGGCCCAGGCGGTAATCAAAACAACCAGATTATTGTTTCGCTTGTGCAACGGGCATATATCCCTGTTGATAAAGACAAAAAAGATTGGCCAAAAATTACACCAGGCGAAACAGACCAGAGCTTTGTAATAAACGGCGGATGCACCCTCATCTTTGATCTTAATAAACTCGGATTAAAGAATGCGTTAAAATATGCAATCAGTAAACCTTTGCTGGATATAGAAGTATTGAACAACAATATTCATCAGCTCAATCGCAGCCGTTGCCTCGCACTACACCAGCATCAGTTTGGGTCAGTAGCAGATCAAACCCGGTTTCAGGCATATTTTGGTATGGGTAAGCAAAACTCTTTTAATGAACCGTTCAATTTTTTACACAATCATTAATTAAAAGATATGGCAAAGGCTACAAATTCAGCAGGAAAAATATCAAAGATCAATGTACGGATGTATCGTGCCGGAACCGGCGATTTTTTTATTCTGCAGTTTAAAAAAGGGAACACCAAAAGTTTCAATATGATGATTGACTGCGGCTGCATCAATGGTGGCAAAGCACAGTTTAAACCAATGGTGGAAGACCTTATTACACATACCGCCGGCGTGATTGACCTCCTGGTAGTAACGCATCAGCATGCCGACCATATCAATGGTTTTGAAAAATCGGCTGACCTGTTTAACCAAATTAATTTTAAAAAAGTATGGTTTGCATGGACAGAGGATGAAGATGATCCAATAGCTAATGATTACCGGGCCAATCACAGTGAATTGACTAAGGCGCTTAATACCGCTGTTACCAAACTGAATGGACTGGTAAAAGATAAATATTATGAGTCGTTGTTTGCAAATGAAGTAGGCGGCAATTTAATGCTGAAAGGCAAAAAACATTTTATCAAATCTTTATCCGGTTTAAATGCGCTTAACCCGGTAAATCTATCAGTAGCCGGTGAGCCCCTGCCTACAATGGTAAAGTTGTTTACAGATTATAATGTAATAAAAACAAATACTGAAGTTGAATTTTTAGAACCAGGCGATGTAAGAAGCGGCCTTGAAAACGCAATGGGTATGCGGTTTTATGTTTTAGGTCCACCACGGGACAGTGCATTCCTCAACAGAACTGAGAAAGAAGGAGAAAATTTTGAACAAAGGGAAGAAAAAAGTAAAATAGATTTTGCTTTTTTATCAGCAATTGGGGCTACCCTTTCAAATGACGACACCAGTAAATTACCCTTTGATGCAGAATATGAATCACCTGCAGAAAATAAAGATGTTGAATCAACTTATAACGAAGGTGGCGACTGGAGAAAAATAGATTATGACTGGCTATACAGTGCAGGAAACCTCGCCCTGCGTTACGAAAGAAGCATCAACAATACAAGCCTTGCGCTTGCTATTCAATTTGAAGACAGCGAACGGGTATTACTTTTCCCCGCAGATGCTGAATTTGGTAACTGGGAAAGTTGGCATAACAATTTGGAATGGCCGGTGAAAATAAACGGGCAAATAGTTAATAAAAATGCAGAGTACTTTTTAAATAAAACGGTGTTTTATAAAGTTGGACATCACCTTAGCCAGAATGGAACTGCTAAGGGGAAGGGAATTGATATGATGACCAGCACAGACCTGGCAGCGATGGCTACATTGGATTTCAAAAAGATTAATGATGGCTGGTTAAATACAATGCCCAATGATTTGCTGGGTGCAGAACTTATTCGTAAAACAAAGGGCAAACTTTTTTTTGCAGGTGACCGCAAAACGATATTACCTAATATCAAAACTGCGCGGGTAAGCATAAAAAAAACACATGAAACAGCTTTGAACAATGCCAACAAACCGTTTGATGGAAAGGATTTTATAGAGTATGAAGTAAATGGATAAGTTGATTTAAATCGAAATTCAAAAGTTTATTCATTTTTCGATTACATCGTTCATTCTCCGGCAGAATTGTTTTTTTAAAATGGCATTAATATTTGTATTGGCTTCAGCAATGGTAGATCCTGTTTTTATGATAAGATTCGTAAGTAATCTTTAATAAAATGTATACTACAAATTCTTTTCTTTTAACTTATCTAAACAAATACGAAGTGAATCTTTCCAGTGATTTGGAATTACCGCGTACACATCCTTAATTTTTTCTTTATTTAGAACAGAATAGACTGGTCGCATTGCTGGTGTTGGATATTGCCCCGTTGAAATAGGATGAATGAGGCAATCACTGTTTATAATTTCTTTAATTGCATTAGCGAATTCAAACCAGTTAGTTTCACCATCATTACTAAAATGATAAATACCAGGCACCCAATTTTCTGAATTGATGATCTGTATCATTATCTGCGCCAGGTCTGCAGCGTAGGTAGGGCTCCCATACTGATCTGCCACTACACTTATTTCTTTTTTTGTTTGCATTAACCGAAGCATGGTTTTTACAAAATTATTTCCGAACCGGGAATAAACCCAGGAAGTACGAATGATTATAGATTCTTCATTTTCCTCCTGGCAGGCAAATTCACCTTGCAACTTGGAATGACCGTAAACATTAACTGGATCTGTTGCATGGTCTTCTGTATAAGGCTTATCAGACCTGCCATTAAAAACATAGTCAGTTGAAATATGTATAAAGCGGGTTTTGCTATTTTTTGCTGCTGCAGCAAGATTTCTGGCGCTCTGGGAATTTATTTTAAACGCTTCTTCTTTTTCTATTTCCGCTTTATCTACTGCTGTATAAGCAGCACAGTTTATACAAAAATGCGGCGCGGTATTTTTAAAAAATAGAAAGGTTTTTTCTGCATCGGAAATATTCAATTCATCTTTTGAAAAAAAAATAAATTGGTATTGAGGATATTGGTCAGAAAGTTCTCTTAACTCACTTCCCAACTGCCCGTTTGCGCCGGTTACGAGAATTTTTTGCATTAAACAAATTGAAAATTGTGCAAGCTTTTTTCAAATGCAGGCAGTACTAAATCTTTCCCTGAAACAGAAGCTTTATCACTGTCTATTTTCCAGTCAATATTTAATCGTGGGTCGTTATATCTTATGCCGCTTTCGCTTTGCTTATTATAAAACTGATCGCATTTGTATAAAACCGACGCCGTTTCTGACAACACAGAAAAGCCATGTGCAAAACCCTGCGGAATAAATAATTGTTTCTTATTTTCTTCGGATAACTCTATGTTAAATGATTGACCAAAAGTTGGAGACCCTTTTCGAATATCTACCACTACATCTAAAATTTTACCAGCTAAAACTCTTATTAATTTCGATTGTGCAAAGGGGTTCATTTGAAAATGCAAACCACGGATAACTCCGTAAGACGATTGTGATTGATTATCCTGAAGGAACCTGCATGCGATGCCATTTTGCTCAAATAAAGATTGGTTATACGATTCAAAAAAATAGCCGCGGTTGTCTTCAAAAACAGAAGGTTCAACAATAACTAATCCAGGTATATAACAGGTTTTAAAAGGCATATTAAAAACTCCAGTATTGGCGTGTTTTTACTTGTTTTCTAAAAGATCCTTTGAGGTCTGCAATTAATGCATGGGGTTTTGTAATAGATGAAAAATACGCATCGTTGTAAGCGGCATATGGCTCATGACAAACGGCAATGATCACAGCGTCATAATCTTTTCCAATATCTTTTATTAATCCAAAACCATATTCGTGATTCAGTTCCTCAGAATTAGCATAAGGATCATGAACCTCTACATTTAGAAAATAGGATTGCAATTCTTTTACCACATCAGCTACTTTCGAGTTCCGGATATCACTTACATTTTCTTTGAACGTTGCTCCCATCACCAAAATCCTGGCAGATTTTACATCATTTACTTGTTTGATAATGTGCTGTAAAACTTTCCTGGCTAAATACATAGACATATTATCGTTGATATACCTGCCAGCTAAAATCACTCTTGAATTATAGCCTAATTCATTTGCTTTATAGGTAAGGTAATATGGATCAACACCAATACAGTGCCCTCCTACCAGGCCGGGTTGAAATTTTAAAAAATTCCATTTTGTACCGGCAGCTTCTAACACTTCATAGGTATTGATCCCCATTTTATCAAAAATAATAGAAAGCTCATTCATTAAAGCAATGTTCAGATCTCTTTGTGTGTTTTCAATAATTTTAGCTGCTTCCGCAACCTTAATAGAAGAAGCACGGTGTACGCCTGCATCAACAACTAATTCATAAACATTTGCTACTTCTTCCAAAGATTCTGCATCGCAGCCCGAGACAACTTTCACTATAGTTCGTATGGTATGTTTTTTATCACCGGGATTTATGCGTTCCGGGGAATAGCCCAATTTAAAATCAATGATGTTTTTTAACCCGGATAAATTTTCAATAATAGGTAAACAATCTTCTTCTGTGCAACCTGGGTACACCGTTGATTCAAAAACAACATAGTCACCTTTCTTAATCACTTTACCAATTGTTTCTGATGCTTTTTTTATGGGAATTAAATCCGGTACTTTATGTTCGTCAACCGGTGTAGGTACCGCAACTATAAAAAAATTTGCCTGGCGTAAAACATCTAATGAATCGGTGAATGTAATATCGCAACCTTCAAAAGCTTCTTTTTCCAATTCGTTACTGGGGTCAATGCACTGTTTCATCAACTCAACCCGCTTCTCATTTATATCGAAGCCAATTACGCAAAGCTTTTTTGCAAACTCCAACGCAATAGGTAAGCCAACATATCCTAATCCGATAACACCAAGTTTTGCCTTCTTTTCTATTAATTCCAAATACATCTTCAGCCTTTTCTTTAATTAACTTTTTTTAAAAATTCCTTTGGTTGCTTGTGCCATTCTTCCTCTGGAAGCGATTTAAAATAATCATAGGTGATCTTCAAGCCGTCTTTGCGGCTTACTATGGGTTGCCAACCTAAAATATTTCTTGCCTTTGTTATATCTGGTTTTCTTTGCTTAGGATCATCTGCAGGTAAAGGCCTGTAAATAATCTTTACTTCGTGGCCGGTGAGTTTCAATATTTCTTCTGCAAATTCTTTTAGTGTAATTTCATCTGGATTACCAATATTAACCGGCGAATGATAATCGCTTAACAACAAACGATAAATACCTTCGATCAGATCATCGACATAACAAAATGAGCGTGTTTGCGATCCATCACCAAATACCGTAAGATCTTCACCACGCAAGGCCTGCCCGATAAAAGCAGGTAAAGCCCTGCCATCATTCAACCTCATTCTTGGACCATAAGTATTAAAAATGCGAATGATTCTTGTGTCCACAGCATGAAAAGTATGGTATGCCATGGTGATTGATTCCATGTATCGTTTAGCTTCATCATAAACACCGCGAGGCCCCACAGGGTTTACATTACCCCAATATTCTTCTGCTTGTGGATGCACCAATGGATCGCCATAAACTTCACTTGTAGAGGCTACCAATATCCTTGCGTCTTTTGACTTAGCTAAACCTAAACAATTATGCGTACCCATTGCGCCCACTTTTAATGTTTGAATAGGAATTTTTAAGTAATCTATCGGGCTGGCGGGTGAAGCAAAGTGAAGAATATAATCTAAATCGCCTGGTATGTTTATAAACTTGGTTACATCATGATGATAAAATTCAAAATTGGGGAGCTTGAATAAATGCTCAATGTTTTTAAGATCACCGGTAATTAAATTATCCATCGCAATGACGTAATAATCTTCTTTAATAAAACGATCGCATAAATGCGATCCCAAAAAACCAGCTGCACCTGTGATCAATACTTTTTTTTGTGGCATTATACAGTGGTTTTTAGTTTAGTGGAAGAAAGACGGCCAATGCTTTCGTAATAAAAACCAAGTTCTTTTATTGCAATAGTATCAAAAAGGTTCCTGCCATCAAAAATGACCTTGCTTTTTAGGTTGGAAACTATTCTTAAAAAATCCGGCGTTCTAAACTCGTTCCATTCCGTTGCTATTATTAACGCATTAGCGCCTTTTAGTGCGTCATACTGACTTTCTGAATAATTAATTTTATCGCCGATAGCATTTTTTACATTGGCCATTGCTTCAGGATCAAAAGCTGTTACTGTTGCTCCTTCGTTTATTAACGCATCTATTATATATAGAGCCGGCGCTTCGCGTATATCATCGGTATTTGGCTTAAACGCCAAGCCCCACAAGGCAAAATGTTTTCCTTTTAAATCATTTTTAAAATAGGCTTTGATCTTTGGAATTAGATGAAGTTTTTGTTTTTCATTTACATCCATCACAGCATTCAAAATCTGAAAATTGTATTTAACTTCTGAAGACGATCTGACCAACGCCTGTACGTCTTTTGGGAAACAGCTTCCACCATAACCAATTCCGGGAAACAAAAAACGTTTTCCTATACGATCATCACTGCCAATGCCACGGCGCACCATATCAACATCAGCGTCAAGCTTTTCACACAATTGGGCAATCTCATTCATAAATGAGATTTTAGTAGCTAAAAAAGAATTGGCGGCATACTTAGTTAATTCGGCAGAACGCTCGTCCATAAAAATTACGGGGTTTCCCTGCCGTACAAATGGAGCATACAATTCGTTCATCAATTTTATAGCCCTCTCGGAATGTGTTCCAATAACTACACGGTCGGGTTTCATAAAATCGTCAACTGCTACGCCCTCGCGTAGAAATTCCGGGTTACTAACCACATCAAATTCACCGCTGTAATTTTTTAAAATAGCATTACGTACTTTTTCTGCGGTGCCTACAGGCACTGTACTTTTATTAATAATTATCTTATAATCAGTTAGCAGCTTACCTATATTTTCAGCAACACTTAATACATATTTAAGATCGGCGGAGCCATCTTCTCCCGGCGGAGTTGGCAAAGCAAGAAAAATAATCGCTGCTTCTTTTATTCCTGCTGCCAGGTCTGTAGTGAAATGAAGTCTTTCTTCTTTTAAATTTCGCTCAAATAATTTCTCTAATCCAGGTTCATAGATGGTTATTTGCCCACCTGCCAGTTTTTTTATTTTATTTTCATCTATATCAACACAGCTAACTGTATTGCCTGTTTCGGAAAAACAAGTGCCTGTAACTAAGCCAACATAGCCGGTTCCAACAACTGCAATTTTCATTTGTACTAAATTAATTTACGAATTTTAAAATGTTCGAGGTGATATAATGCAATTGTTCCTCTTCCATTTCTGTGTGAATAGGCAATGAAATAACCCGTTCTGTTAACCAATCTGTAACAGGCAGGTTTATAGCGCCTGATTCAAATGAAGAAAACATTTTTTGCCGGTGTGCAGCCACGGGGTAATAGATCATAGAGGGTACATTAAGTTGCGCAAGATAATCATGTAATCCGGCTCTGTCAATACCCTCAAGAATTAAAGTATATTGATGGAAGACATGTTTACAATAATGAGCCCGGTATGGGGTGATGATTTTTGGATTTCCTGCAAATGTCCGGTCATAAAAATCTGCTACTTTTCTTCGGGATTCAATATAACTATCCAGGTACTTTAATTTAATTTCTAAAACAGCAGCCTGAATTGTATCAAGCCGGCTGTTGCAGCCCACTATATCATGATAATATCGTTTACTTTGTCCATGATTAGCAACCATTTTTAGTACTGCTGCCAACTCATCATCATTTGTTGTTAGTGCACCACCATCTCCAAAACAGCCTAAATTTTTAGAAGGAAAAAACGAGGTGCCGCTCACTGTTCCAATGGAACCGGTTTTTTTTGTGTTTCCATCGGAAAAATAATAATCACTACCAATGGCCTGAGCATTATCTTCAATTACGTGCAAATTATTGGCAGCAGCAATTTTCATTATCTCTTCCATGTTAGCTGCTTGTCCATATAAATGAACCGGAACAATAGCTTTAGTTTTTGGAGTGATGGCTTTTTGCAAAGCTTCAACATCTATACAAAATGTCTTTGGATCAACATCGATAAACACAGGTGTTAAACGCAATAGTGCTATTACTTCTGTTGTGGCTATATAGGTGAAAGAAGGAGTAATTACTTCATCGCCAGGTTCAAGGTTTAAAGCCATCATTGCAATCTGTAATGCATCCGTTCCGTTGGCACAGGGAATTACATGTTTCACTCCATTATAATGGGCTAAGGCTTCAGCAAAACTTTGTACTTGTGGCCCATTAATAAATGCTGAATTTTCGATAACATTGAAGAGAGCAGCTTCCACTTCTGCCTTAATCTGTTGATACTGCTGTTTTAAATCAACCATTTGTATAGGGCGCATGAAAAAAATTTTGTTGCTAAACTGTGACCGCCTGACTAATATTAAAATTTTTTAGTTACTAGCTGGTTATAGCGGCGGGCAAAATTAGCAAAATATGGATTGAATCCTACTAAGCATTTACATTTGTTACAATTGTAATAACTATCCATCTTGTTACTCCTTTATAATTTTCTTATCCGATGCTATCAAATGGCTATTCACTTTGCTGCTCTTTGGAATCCAAAGGCAAAGCAATGGATAAAAGGACGAAGAGATTTATTTCAAGACCTGGTAAAAAAAATCAAACCTTCAGATCAGATCATCTGGATACACTGTGCTTCCGCAGGTGAGTTTGAACAGGGAAAACCGGTTATAGAACGCTTAAAACAAATTTATTCTCATAATAAGATTTTAGTAAGTTTCTTTTCACCTTCTGGATATGGAGCAGGAAAAAGATATGATAAAGCAGACCTGATTTGTTATTTGCCTATTGATACAAAAAAAAATGCTGAACATTTTTTAAAAATAGTAAAGCCTCAATTAGTCATTTTTGTAAAATATGAACATTGGCTCCACCATTTAAAAGCAGTGCGGGACAATAACATTCCATTGCTGCTGATCTCCGCTATTTTTAGAAGCGACCAGTTTTTTTTTAAAAGTTATGGAAGCTTTTATAGAAAAATACTAAAACTCTATTCTAAGATTTTTGTACAAGATGAAGAGTCAATGAAATTATTGAATTCAATACATATTCCATCTGTTGTTAATGGAGATACCCGCATGGACAGGGTTATAGCTATTTCAAATGGTTTTAAAGATGACATTTCCATTGAGATGGAATGGATTAAAATGTTTATTGGAAATTCCAAAGTTCTAATTGCGGGAAGCACCTGGCCCGCGGATGAAAAAATAATAGCACAGCTTCCTGGTGAAATGCAAGGCATTAAATTAATTATTGCGCCGCATGAAATAAATAAAGAGCATATAAATAGTTTGGAGAATTTATTTCCTTCTTCAATAAAATACTCTGCTCTTAAAGATAAATTTCAGGAAGCCAATGTTTTAATAATAGATAATGTCGGTATGCTCTCACGCATATATCAATATGCCGTTATCACTTATATTGGCGGTGGTTTTAATAAAAGCGGCATTCATAATACTTTAGAAGCAGCAGTGTGGGGCAAGCCTGTGATCTTCGGGCCTAACTATCAAAAATTTAAAGAAGCAAGAGAATTGATCAAAACAGGCGGCGCTTTTAGTATAAACAATGCAAATCAATTGAAGCAGGTGTTAGAAATATTTTTATCTGATCATGCAATGCTTAATCAAAGTGGTAATGCTGCAAAAAAATATATATTGAAAAACCAGGGAGCCACTGAAAAGATTATAAATTATATTCAGGAAAACCGTCTTCTAACCAATTGATAAAAATGTTGAACCAACTCTTTATTATCATTCCACCCCAACTTTACTTTTAATTCGCGGTTCATCCAATATTCCGCTTCAGGTAAAATATGAAAAGA
>MWVX01000695.1_pt1 | contig 10968 bp, 8 predicted proteins | sample 1047311 | NCBI WGS metagenome assembly MWVX01 (sample SAMN06349984, study PRJNA376086) | soil metagenome | isolation source: MtG-4 sample Antarctic (ecotone) soil | place: Antarctica | collected 2015-01-13
AGGTTTTACCATCAGATTTATAGCTGGCCCAACGCCACTGGTCTTCGTGCCGGCCCCAGTCGCCAATGAGCATATCGAAGAGACGTGCACGTACAAATGCCAACTGGTCTACCTGGTGATCATTGTCCTCAAATTTTTTTTCCAATAAATTTTCTGTGCTTATTATTTTATTCGAATTGCCTAAATTATCAGCCTCTTCCCAATTCTCATCAGGCCGTTGTTCAAAAAGATATAGATCATTCCCGAACGTAGCGTTGAAACTATCTAAAGCATTTTGTTTTGGCACGTAAACAATCTGCGGCAAAGTATGATAAATTTTTGCTGCTTCTGCTATGTCCGGGATAGTAACAGCCGCATAAGGATGAGCAACAGAAACCTGGTCGTTTGCAACATTTTCTACAAATGTGTTATGGTAAATAGGAGATAATGCTCCGCCAAATGCTTTATCAATACTACGCAGCACATACTCCTTGTCGTTAGCATTTCGCAAGCGGAGGGTTTTGCTTTGCCGTCCACCACCGGCCTGGTATGGAGTTAATCCACCGGCAGCAGTATCTAAATAAAACAGCGGCACCGATACAGCAGTGGCCCATTCTTTACGGTAATGCTTACCCCAAAAGAACTGGTGAAAAGAAGATCGATCGTATTGCTTTCCTGCGATAATTGTTATTTGATTCTTGTTTAAAGTATCAAGGGGAACTGTTTGTGCAGACATTCCCGGGCAAATCATTATCGTAAGTGAATAAAATATTATTCTTAGCCTGTCTTTTATAACCATTTTTGAATGTGTATTTGAGATATTAACATTAAAAAATCTTACCGATGCTCATTAATGAGTCAGTTTATGAACCAAAAGTAGTCATATGTAAAATGTCAATAGTCAAAATGAGTTACTTACCCCTGCGTAGATGACGAATGAATACATCAATAAAATTTACTTCCACTCCGGCAACTCATTTAAAAAATTCATCTCCCCACCCTCTTTTCTCCATCCCATTGTATTATTTCCATTTGTGATTACAATATACTCAACCGGCAACCTGATATTATACCTTAACACTTGTTGCAAAACATTTTCGCTTAAGGCAACACGTGGTTCCTTACATTCAATTATCATCCATGGTTGATGTTGCCGATCATAAACTAAAATATCAAAGCGTTTCCTCATATCATGTAGGATGATTTCTTTTTCCAAAGCGATCAATGTGGAAGGATATTTTAAAACCATAATCAAATAATTGACAAAATTCTGTCGAACCCATTCTTCTTCGGTTAGCAGCAACCAAATTTTGCGGATGGCATCAAAAATATATTGCTTATTTGCTTTCTGTTCTATTTTAAAATGCGGCTCGGGATACTTTATTTGTATCATTAATCAAACCTACATGCAAATAATCAACGGTGTTATGATTAAATTGCAGTAACGATTATGAAGACAAAACAAGATATTGTTCAGAACTGGCTTCCACGCTATACCGGCGAAGCACTGGAAAATTTTGGAAAATTTATTTTGCTAACCAACTTCAGCAATTATGTTCGCTTGTTTTCAGAGTGGACGGGCGCCACCATTACCGGTGTTGATAAACCTATGCAATGTGCTACCGCCGAGGGCATCACTATTATTAATTTCGGTATGGGTTCCCCTACTGCAGCAACAGTAATGGATCTCCTAACTTCTATTGAACCGGAAGCTGTTTTGTTTTTAGGTAAATGCGGCGGCCTAAAAAAACGTAACAAACTCGGCGATCTCATCCTTCCAATTGCTGCTATCCGCGGCGAGGGAACTTCTAACGATTATTTTCCCGTTGAAGTCCCTGCGCTTCCTGCATTTGCTCTGCAAAAAGCTATTTCAACCACCATCAGGGATTATGAATTTGACTATTGGACAGGGACAGTTTATACCACCAACCGCCGTGTATGGGAACATGATGAAGAATTTAAAGAATACCTGCAAAAAATAAGGGCCTATGCCATTGATATGGAAACGGCCACCATTTTTTCTGTTGGCTTTTATAATAAAATTCCAACCGGGGCTCTTTTATTGGTGAGTGATTCACCAATGACGCCTGAGGGCGTGAAAACAGAAGAAAGTGATAAAAAAATAACCGAGCAATTTGTTGAGCGTCATTTAAAAATAGGTATTGATTCACTTAAACAATTGATCAATGGTGGAAAAACAGTAAGGCATCTGCGTTTTTAGATAAGGCAAAAAAAATGTTAATGCTGCGTTAGTAAACATAACGTACTCATTTCATCACCCGAATCATAGAACACGAATTACCCGAATGCGTACACCATCTCTTAATTTGTGCAGTGCGTAAAAATTGTATAACAATTAAAGCCATTTACACTCAACATAATAGCTCATGACGCCTTTGTTAACCATCGAAAATTTATCCATCAATTTTGTTACGCAAGGTGAAATTACGCAGGCTGTAAGAAACGTTTCATTGCAGGTAGCTGCTGGAGAAATTCTTGCGCTGGTTGGCGAATCAGGTTCTGGAAAATCTGTTACCGCACTTTCTGTTTTACAATTATTACCCATACCGCCTGCGCAGTTTGCAAGCGGACAAGTTATTTTTAATGATGAAAATAAAACCGTTGACCTCTTAAAACTTCATCATAAATCGTTGCAGCAAATACGTGGCAACCGTATTGCCATGATCTTTCAGGAGCCAATGACTTCGCTTAACCCGGTAATAACCAGTGGCCGGCAAGTCATGGAAGTTTTATTACAGCATAAAAAAATAACTACCTCTCAAGCGAAGGCAAAAACAATTGAATGGTTTGGGAAAGTAAAATTGCCAAACCCTGAAAAAATGTTTGATCGCTATCCTCACCAGCTGAGTGGCGGGCAAAAACAAAGAGTAATGATTGCCATGGCTATGTGTTGCGAACCGGCACTGTTAATTTGTGATGAACCAACCACAGCCTTAGATGTTACCGTGCAAAAAACCATTCTTCAATTAATAAAAGATTTACAGCAGGAAGCTGGCATGGGCGTTTTATTTATTTCTCATGACCTTGGTGTAGTGGCAGAAATTGCTGACAGGGTTGCCATCATGTACAAAGGAGAAATTGTAGAACAAAACGATGTGAGATCAATTTTTGAAAATCCAAAACATACATATACAAAAGCATTGATCGCCTGCCGGCCGGCCTCACATCCAAAAGGAGAAACCTTACCTATCATTTCAGATTTTTTTTCGACAAAAGAAAAATTAGTTCCGCTTCAAAAAAACGAGAACCAAAAACAAAAATTCTTTCCTGATATTTTGGCAGAAGTAAAAAATGTATCAGTAAAATTTCCAACGAAAACTAATCTGCTTGGCAGAGTTTTATCTTATGCAACCGCTGTTGATAATGTAAGTTTTAATCTTTACAAAGGTGAAACCTTAGGACTTGTAGGAGAATCGGGGTGTGGAAAAACAACATTGGGAAGAACGTTACTACGGTTAATTGACCGTTCTGACGGAAAGATAATTTATAATGGAACCGACATTACATTACTTACTAAAAAGGAATTAAGAACATTACGCAGCAATGTGCAATTGGTATTCCAGGATCCATATTCTTCATTGAATCCTCGCCTTACTATTGGCGCTGCTATTGGTGAACCGCTACAGGTACTTAATATAGAAAAGAATAAAAATCTAAGAAGAAAAAAGGTAGCCGAATTATTAGAAAAAGTAAATCTTCCAAACAATTATGCCAACCGTTATCCGCATGAATTTTCAGGCGGTCAGCGGCAGCGCATTGTTATAGCAAGGGCATTGGCATTAAATCCAAATTTATTAGTTTGCGATGAATCGGTTTCCGCACTGGATGTAAGTGTGCAGGCACAAGTGCTCAACCTTCTAAATGATCTAAAAAAAGACCTGGGATTAACCATGCTATTTATTTCTCACGATCTTTCCGTTGTTCGCTATATGAGCGACAGGATAATGGTGATGCAGGAAGGAAGAATTATTGAGAGCGGCAATGCCGAAGCAGTATACCGGCATCCGGAATCGGAATACACCCGGCAATTGCTGGCAGCCATTCCCAAAGCAGTTGTTTAACTGAATTGTTGTAAAGAATTAAGCTTCTGCCAATCATCTGCATAACTCGCATTAACTTTGTTTTACAGTTTCCAGGCTTTTTTGTAAAGCCTTATACAAACAGTTTATATCGTTTTAATAAATACCATTGCAGTTTTTAAATGGCAAGCAACAATTAGGATAAACTACAATGGTATTAAGTTTAAATTTTAAAATACCAAAGGATCATTAAAAGCACAAGTAAAAAGATAATGGTATCATACAAATCTTTCCCATAATCCCTTCCAATGCTTTTTTGTTTCATAATTGTACGTCTTTGTTTCATAGCTGGTAAATTTTAGCGTTAAAGGAATACGCATAGAGTATTGGATGCTATGATTTTTCAGGATGGAAATAGTTTGGAAAAAATTTTTTTTAAAACGAAAATGATTCGATTTTTTAATCTACTCGGGAGTTTTTCGGTAGTAAGAGGATAATTATTGATGTAAACCTAATCAGTAGTTTCATCATTTACAATAGGAAATTTACGATTGTGAGATAGTTAGTGGTAAAAAAAGATTTAATTGTGGAAAACTAATCGTTGAATTTTTCTAATAATGCCTGATTTCAACTCTGTTACCTTACATGAAGGCATTCGTAGAGCGATTAATAAGATTACAAAGATAAATTATGACATCGTAACCTCAGGATAATTCAGGCTTTGCAGTTCCATTAAGGCTTTCATGCTGGCCCCAAAAATCTAAATTCTAAGCGCTAAATTCCAATTCTTACCTTACCTTCGCAGACTTCAAAAAGCTAAGTGACCATTCCCTGGTACCGTAAGACCGTGGTTTTGGATACTAAACAACAACCCGCATCTTTTGCTTTGGTTTGTGTCATAAAGCTCATATAAAAACAGTAATAGTCCATGAAGCTTTCACAATTCAAATTCGATCTTCCTTTAAATCTTATTGCCCAGAATCCAGCTAAACGCCGCGAAGATGCCCGCATGATGGTGGTACACCGCAAAACAGGCCAGATTGAAAACAAACATTTTCGCGATATACTTGATTATTTTGATGATAAGGATGTTTTTGTTGTCAATAACACTAAAGTTTTTCCCGCAAGAATGTACGGCCGAAAAGAAAAAACAGGTGCTAAAATTGAAGTATTCCTCTTACGCGAATTAAATAAAGAACATCGACTATGGGATGTAATAGTTGACCCGGCACGTAAAATACGCGTAGGTAATAAACTATATTTTGGAGATGAAGAAGACCTTGTCGCTGAAGTAATTGATAATACTACCAGCCGAGGACGGACGATTAAGTTTTTGTTAGAGGGGACGGATGATGAGTTTAAATTGATTTTAGAAAAACACGGTGAGACACCATTGCCAAAATATATTAAACGTAAACCTGATGATGAAGACCGTGAACGTTACCAAACCGTTTATGCTAAACATGAAGGCGCCGTAGCGGCACCAACTGCAGGTTTACATTTTAGCCGTGAATTGATAAAGCGTTGCGAAATAAAAGGAATTCGTTTTGCAGAAGTAACCCTGCATACCGGGCTAGGTACTTTTCGCCCTATTGAAGTAGAAGACCTTAGCAAGCATAAGATGGATGCTGAATATTATCGCATAGAAGAAGCCTATTGCAAAATTGTAAACAAAGCAAAGGAAACAAATCATCGCATTTGTTCTATTGGCACCACTACAATGAGGGGTTTAGAATCATCTTTTACAGCACAAGGATTATTAAAACCGTCTGAAGGCTGGACAAATACTTTCATCCATCCTCCCTATAATTTTAATATTGCGGATGCATTAGTTACTAATTTCCATTTGCCAAAAACAAGTTTGTTGATCATGACATGTGCATTTGCTGGTTACGATCTTACCATGGAGGCATATAAAAAAGCAATCAAGGAAAAGTATCGCTTTTTTAGTTATGGTGATTCGTTGTTGGTTATATAACGGCCTCCCCAAACCCCGCCCACGGCGGGGCTTAGCATTAGCACAGACCCACATATTCAACTCCAAGTCTTCAACCTTTTTAAAAATTGAAAGTTTTTGCTGCTATAATGAATAGCTATATACGCAAGGGCTGTTCGAAGAGAAGTCCTCCTTCCGGGAGCCCGCCCGGATGGACATGGTCGGACGGGGATTTAGGTGGGCCATAAACCAAACAAACCATTATTTAACTGCTGCAATACCTGTACTTTTTGATGTGATGATACCAGCAACGAAATATTATGGGCACTGCCTCCATAAGAGACCATTCGCACATCAATATTACTTAGACTGTTAAAAACTTTTTTCAACGTATCGGTATCTGATACAATTTCATTACCAACAATTGAAACAATAGCCTGCTCTCTGTCAACATCAACAATACCAAAAACCTCAAGCTCTTTAATTATTTTGTCTAAAGCTATTTCATTATCTATCGTAACGGAAACAGCTACTTCAGAAGTCGTGATCATATCGATGGGTGTTCGGTATTTTTCAAAAACTTCAAAGATTTTTCGTAAAAATCCATAAGCAAGCAACATGCGGCTGCTTTTTATTTTGATGGCCGTTATCCCATCTTTTGCTGCAACAGCTTTCACTCCTTTTGAAGAAATATCTTCTGAAATAAGTGTGCCCTTGGCTTGCGGCTCCATGGTATTTAATATCTTGACAGGAATATTATATTGTTGCGCAGGCCAAATAGAAGCCGGGTGCAAAATTTTAGCGCCGAAATACGCCAGCTCCGCAGCTTCATCAAAACTTAATTGCTCAACTGGCAAGGTATGGTCAACTAGTCTTGGGTCATTATTATGCATGCCACTGATATCAGTCCATATTTCGCAGCTTGATGCTTCTAATGCAGCAGCAATTAATGAGGCGCTATAATCACTTCCACCACGTTTCAGGTTGTCTACCTCACCTTTTGCGTTGCGGCAAATAAAACCTTGTGTGATGAATAGTTTTTCCTGTCCATATTGCTGCAGCATTTGCAACAGCCTTACTTTTATATTTCCAATTTGCGGTTCGTCATCAACATCAATGGTCATGAACTCTATAGCAGGCAGCACTACATGCTGGACATCTTGCTCTGACAGGTAAACACTAAACAATTTTGTGGAGAGCAGTTCACCCTGCGCCAATATGTCTTTATTTAATGCTTCGCTGTAAGATATTTTTAAGATGATATTCAGAAATTCAAAATGTTCTTTTAATACTTCCTGAGCTGCATTTTTAAAAGCTGAAGTCTTCACTAATTCATAGATGAATTGTTGATAGCTATTTTCGAGTTCATTTATTTTCTGTTGTGCTCCCGTTTTGTCACCGCGGCTTAAGTGTAAAGAAATATCTATAAGGGTGTTAGTTGTTCCAGATACTGCACTCAATACGACAATCTTTTCCTCTTTATCTGCTGTAATTAAATTAGCAACCTGGTGCATCCGTTGTGGCTGTCCAACGCTCGTGCCTCCGAATTTCATTATTTTCATACGTAACCCCATCTCCGCCAATTGGCGGATGCCTGAGTGTCGCAAATATATGCGAGAAATATGTGTGAGTTTGAAAACTTAAACTTTGCGCAATCAGCTTTGGGCTACAAGTCGTGAGCGTAATACTATGGACTATCGACCATGAACTCCACCTGAAGTTTTTCAGATAAAGAAAGCAGGTCAGCTACCACAACATCCAATAAAGGAATACCATTCTTTTTTCTTTGTTCTTCGCTTTCTCTTTCTGGGTCGCCGGGTATTAAAACTTTATCATGCCCCGGCACTGTTTTGGAAGATCGAAACCGGGTAATCCATTGATCCATTTGTAATTTAAACTCTGCTGCAGGTCGAAAAGCATCTATTCGCATAGCGCCAAAAAAATGCCCAAGACCTTTACCTGGCATATTCTCAGGCATAGGCACATATGCAGGAAATGGGGGCACCCACGGCCCATAATTGGCGCCGCTTAATATAGCTGAAAATATATCTACAATTGCGCCTAAAGCATATCCTTTATGGCTTCCGTGTTCCCGGTCACCACCTAAGGGTAATAAAGCGCCACCATTTTTTAATACATGAGAATCGGAAGTAGGTTTGCCATTTTTGTCCTGTATCCATCCAAGCGGAGCTTCCTCATTTTTGCGTTGTAATATTTCCAGTTTTCCATTTGCAGCGGTAGTAGTAGCGAGATCAGCTACAAAAGCAGGTTGCTCTCCTGCTGGTATGGCTACACAAATTGGATTGGTACCTAATAATCTTTCGATTGAAAAAGTCGGTGCCACCAATGCACTGGCATTGGTCATTGAAATGCCAATCATATCATGTTCAAGCGCCATCATTGCATAGTAGCCAGCGATTCCAAAATGATTACTGTTTTGAACACTCACCCAACCTGTTCCTACTTTGTTTGCTTTATCAATGGCTATTTGCATGGCCTTCGGGGCAACAACCAAACCAAGGCCACTGTCGCCATCAACAGTAGCAGTGGAAGGTGTTTCGTGTATTGTTTTAATATTGGCAATAGCGTTTATCCTTTTAGCTTCACAAAGACGCACATAACCATTTAACCGGGCTATGCCATGAGAATCAATGCCACGAAGATCCGCTGATAATAAAACTTTTGCTGCAAGCGCTGCATCTTCTTCACTGCAACCAATTTTTAAAAACACCTCCTCAACAAAATTATATAGTTGATCGTAGAAAAATATCCTGCCACTCATGGTTGCAAGATAAGTTGGATTAATCAATCATTTTTTCCCTGTAACCATCACTTGCTTTTCTAAGTCAAAGTACATACTAACTAAGCTTATGAACCTGTCACATTTATTACCATTGCTGGCTTTCGTGATCATTCCTACAATTTTTGCCGTTTTTAATTATGCAATGGCTAAGAAAAACAGCGCTTCCGTTGTTCCTAAATTCAGATGGATTTCCACTTGATTCTGCTGTCTTATTTGCACTAAACGGGGCAAATGTCAAAACTCCATGCGTTACTATACTGAAAAAGAACTCCAGCCCAATATTCGCAACCAGGTTAAAAGTGCTTATGAGGACTATTCTATCTCATCCATTAAAGAGGTCAGTAATAAGAAGGCGATTGTGTATTTAGTTACTATAGAAGATAAAACTACCTGGAAAATTATTCGTGTAGCTAACGGTGAAATCAATGTGTGGGAAGAATACACTAAATGATAAAAGATTTGTATGACCCACTACTTGAATTGAACAATTAGTAATGCAATAACTATTGAGAAAGTTGGCAATATTTTAAAAACAAAAATCCCCACTCTAATTCAAGTATGCAGCGTTGATTTTGTAGCCTTTCGACTTGTTCGTGCTTTGCAGTCAAATCGCTATTTTAGTTCCTTTTAATTGTGAATGTGCACACTTTTGGGATGAACTGAGAAATGTATCCGGCAAACACAGGCATCTGCTAAAATACTTCAGGCTTGCAATTTTCTCATAGGACTCCATAACAGTTGTTGGTCTAAAAAGATGCTACAATGGCAATACCGCCACACAACACCCAACGATGTTATTAAATAATTTAAAATGTAGGTGTGTATACGTGTATGCTTAATAATCGTTAATTTTATAGTTCTATCTTCACGTCTAAATCAAGCGTTATGCCAGATAATTCATCCCCACAATGGCGCATGGAAATCGAATCTTTACAAAGTTGTAATTGTGATTATGGTTGCCCATGCAATTTTAATGGATTGCCTACTACAGGTAATTGCGAAGGCTTTATTGCATTTAGGGTTCGTAAAGGAAATTTTGATTCTACTAACATTGATAGTGTGAAATTTGCTTTAGGTGTTTGGTGGCCTAAAGCTATTCATGAGGGTGAAGGTATTGCAGCCCTTTATGTTGATACTGATGCATCACCGCAACAGGTAAAAGCAATAGAGGAAATTACAAGTGGTAAACATGGTGGGGCCATATTTGCTATTCTGCCTATGACTTTAAAAAAAGTGTTGCCAACAAAGATCACTAAAATTGATTTTCATTATGATCCCTATGATGCTTGGTTTAATGTTGAGGGTGTAGGCAAAGTGAAATCAGAGCATATATTAAACCCTGTTACTGAAGACCAATTTGAAGGCGAAGTTCATTTACCCGGTGGTATTTCTTTTAAACGTGCTTCAGTTAGCAGCGTAGATTGGGATTTGAATGAAGGTGAATTATCCTTCAGTCACAAGAAGAAAAATGGGCATGCCAGTATAGCTACCTTCACTAATGAAGGGTGCATAGCATAATATTTTTTCCAAATTTCTTTGATGATTCTTCCACTTGAATACATTCTCAAGAGAGATCGCATTATTGTTATTACAGGCCTAATTATAATTTCCATTCTTGCCTGGTTATATGTTATCTATTTATACAGGCAAATGGAAGTTATGAATATGGGTGCCCTGTTTTTTGCAATGCCAATGACGCCTAAATGGACTTCCACAGATTTCATTTTGATGTTTCTAATGTGGCTGGTAATGATGATTGCAATGATGACTCCTTCTGTTGCTCCCTTGATATTACTTTTTACAAAAGTTAACCGGCAAAGAAAAAACCAACAAAGTCCCTTCGTTAATACTTCTTACCTGTTCATAGGATATTTTATGGTGTGGGGTGGCTTTAGCCTTGTTGCTACTTTATTGCAATGGCTGTTGCAGCAGGTATCATGGCTTAATCCAGACATGATAATAACCAATAAAGTTTTCGGATCAATTATTTTAATAGCTGCCGGAGTTTTCCAGTTTACACCTTTAAAACAAACTTGCTTAGACTTTTGTAAATCACCGCTTGAGTTCATCTACAAACACTGGAAAGAAGGAAAGAAAGGAGCTATAAAAATGGGAATTCAAAATGGTATTTATTGTGTGGGGTGTTGTTGGGTGTTAATGGTTTTGCTTTTTGTTTCAGGGGTGATGAATATACTGTGGGTGGCGCTTAT
>MWVX01000696.1_pt1 | contig 10960 bp, 8 predicted proteins | sample 1047311 | NCBI WGS metagenome assembly MWVX01 (sample SAMN06349984, study PRJNA376086) | soil metagenome | isolation source: MtG-4 sample Antarctic (ecotone) soil | place: Antarctica | collected 2015-01-13
AACGGGCACCTAACACCACCTTCATCTCACCACTTTTTACCTTGTTCCAAATCTCAACCCTTTCATTTTGGTTGAACTTAGAATGATAAATACCGATGTATCCGCCAAAATATTTTTGCAGCCTTCTAATAATCTGCGAGGTAAGCGCTATTTCCGGAAGCATGTACAATACCTGCTCGCCCCTTCGTATGTATTGCTCAATCAGTTTTATATAAATTAATGTTTTACCACTTGATGTAATACCATGTAACAGGCAGACGTTTTTTTCCTTCAATACAGCACCTACTTCTTCAAAAGCGCACATCTGAGCAACGCTTAATGTAAAATCAATATTTACATCTTTAGGTAAATAATTTATTCTGTCAATATTTCTTTTTTCTACTTTTAAAATGTTTTTTTCTACCAGACCTTTTAATTGATTTTCCGATGCATTTGATTTTTTTAAAAGTGCTGTTTTTGTTACCTCACCTTCAGTTTTCATCAGGTGCAGATAAGCGAGTAAAAGCTCCATTTGCCTGGGAGCACGGCCCCAGTTATTCAATAATTCGGAAAGTTTTTCATCATTACTGTAATCAGGATGTAACAATATGAAGCTCTCTTTTTTTGGCGCATAGGATTCTTTCAAAGATTCCCAAACAAATGCTACTTTTTTATTGATTAATCTGTTGACTATCGGATATGCATGTGTTGTGTCCAATATTTGTTGCACCTCGGTCAATTTTAATTCATGTTTCATAAGCAGTGCTTCCGCAATGAGATATTCTTCATTGTCTAAAGCCGTAAAATCATCTCCATATTCTTCATTGAAAATAATTACCGTTTCACTTGACAACTTGAAATGTGCAGGCAGACCTGCAGACATCACTTCACCTTCTGTACACATGTAATAATCGGCCATCCACTCCCAAAGTTTTAATTGAAATGGTTGAATTACCGGAACCACGTCGAGAACATTCAATATTTCTTTTGCTTCAAAACTTAATGGTTTTTCTTCATGCAATTTTTTAATGATTCCTGCATACTTTTTATGTTTCCCCAGATTTACTTCTACACGACAACCGGGTATCAATTTTTCACTTAGGTCATCAGGAATTTTCCATGTATAATTTTTGGGTAAGGCGAGGGGTATTATGATTTCTGCAAACATGTAAAATTCAAAAATAATTTAATAATCAGGGAATTGCAGTTTCCAGGATCCAGGGGGCTTTGTACTGAATTAGCTTGGCTTCCATTACTGAATAGACTTTATCTTTTAATGTTTTAATATCTTTTATTGTCAATCCGTGCACTGAAATTTCTTCTAAAAAGATAGCCCGGTTGATGCCTGGATTCAAAGAAAAAATACTCTTTGGATGTATGCGGTTAAAAGTATCTAAATACAGAACAGGCCTGATAGGAATATTTGCTTCAATAGCGATGCGAAAAGCCCCATCATAAAATTCTTTAAGCGGTTTAGAAGATTGGTTAAAGGTGCCTTCAGGAAATACAAATATGGAAATACCTTTTGATAGAATTGTTTTCAATTTGAATACACTACGTGCACGATGTTCTGCACTACTGCGGTCTATTGTTATGATTGCATTTTTATAAATAAATCCGAACACAGGAATATTGGCAATTTCAATTTTTCCGAGTGCTCGTACCGGTTGCCTTATAGATTTTGGAATAAGCGTAGCATCGAGGTAAGATATATGATTGGCTACAAAAACGTAAGATTGACCTTTTCGCAATGGCTCCTCATAGATGTTTTTATGCCGGATAAATATTAAGAAATACCAGATGTCGGCCCAAATTGTACAGAGTTTGAAGACAATATTCCCACCTTTTTCCGGCCCCAAAAAACTACTCACTATGGCAATAGGAAAAACAACCAGCATGAGAACAACAAATACCAATAATGCGTAAATCAGGTACAGCCAATGAAAAATATTTGATATCAGCTTCATTAAAATATATTCTTTTTACTCTCCCAGAAAATTACAGGTTGATCTGTCTCCACGGGTGGCAACCACTTGGGTTCCATCATCACATGGAGCAAATATCACACGCAAGTTTTGACAATCACTCTTCAGGCCCCGTATTGGCAAAGGTGGGGCAGGGAGCTGAGATTTTAGAAGCCTGTTTGTACTACTATTATCAAAGATGTTACATGATCAACAAACGGGCCCTGTGGTTAATGTAAACCTGCAATCGAGCCGGGTAAATTCTGACCTGTCAATTTTTATGGCTGCGTTTACACTATGCCGGGTAATGATGAAATAGATATAATTACCAAACAAGATGGTGATGCTGTATAAAAGTCAACATTGAACCTGATCCCATTTGAAGAGACAAATCTTACTAATTGGCTTCAATTCCGTTAGTTTGCCATTTCAATTGTAATACCTGTTGCATGTAATGCATTTACAGATTCTTTAATCGTTTTATTGATCCAGTACACAGTATTTCGTGCAAGTCCTATAGTATGAAATCTTATTTTTCCTTCTCCATCAATTACTACATGTGTGGGAAACTGTTGTACATTATACTGTTTTGCGAGATAACCACCATTTTCTATGATATTATAATAGAAAGGCGATGTTTTTAAGAAGTCTTTCAATCTATATTTTTCATCCATTGCAATACCAATGAAAACCACATCTTCATTGTTTTCATACATCTTTACAAGACCATTCAATTCCGGTATTTCGGTACGACAGGGAGCACAGTTGATAAACCAAAAGTTGATCACAATTACTTTTCCCAAAAGATCCTTCATTTTGTACTTATTTCCATTAATATCCGTCTCATTGAATGCGGGAAATTTTGCTCCATCGCGAAAAACCCGGCTGGGCCTTGGCTTTGACAAAGCCTTCATCATCGTTTCAATTTCATCATCGGATAGAGGTACGATTAAGAAATCTGAATTTTCGTTTTCAGGATATAATGCCAATGGTTTATACTTTCCGGAAAGGAGCATTTGTTTCCAAAAGGCATAGGGATAAACCATACCACTTGAATCTCTTACAACAGAATTTTCTCTCAGTTTTGCCTTAAATTTTTGACCGAAACAAATTGAAAAAAAGAACAACAATATGCAAATGAAAAAGCTTTTAATCATCGGGGTATAAAATGAACTCTAATGTAAAAATTAAATTTGAAAGACCAATAATCAATACCTAATTCGCGACGTAGCTTTCTGGTAAGTTTGGCTTTTACAAGTTCATAGCTTTGCGTAATGGATTGCTGCCATTGCTGTTTATTTAATTTTGCAGGATCTGTAAGCAATACCCATTTTGCCCTCGCCATATAGGGTGCAGGCATAAAGCCATCTTGAATACTTATCTCCTCAAATTCTTCGTCTCTTACTTTGAATGCGCATTTGAAAGTCGTTGGTTCCAAACCCGCTACACAAAACATTTTACTTCCAATAGAAAACACGAGATCATTATCCCATTTTACATCTTCTGTTACCGATGGCAGGCTGAGGGAAAATTCCCGGATGGAATCAATATTCATTGTAATAATGAATGGATGAACGGTGATCAGGAAGTTTTAGGTTCGGCTTTCTTCTTTCCCTTCGGTGTGAAGATGGCTAACATTCTTTTTCCTTCTAGCTTAGGCATGCTTTCAAGAGATCCAAAATCAGCAAGCCTTTCGGCAAATTTTAAAAGTAACAACTCACCTCTGTCTTTAAACTGGATAGCCCGGCCCTTGAACTGTACGTAAGCTTTTACTTTGTTTCCTTCTTTTAAGAAATTCTCTGCATGCTTTGATTTGAAATCAAAATCATGATCATCTGTATTTGGCGTAAAACGGATCTCTTTCATCTCCGTTGTTTTCGCCTTGGCTTTCATCTCTTTTTCTTTCTTCTTCTTATCGTAAAGAAATTTATTGTAGTCAATGATTTTACATACAGGCGGATCTACTTGCGGCGATATTTCAACAAGATCAAGTTCCTGTTCCTGCGCCATTTTTTGTGCGTCCTGTGTGGAATAGATACCAACAGTTACATTGTCGCCTACTAACCGCACTTGCGGCACTCTTATGTGATGATTAATTCTGTGTTCTGCTTCCCTGCGTACAGGAAATCTACCTCTAAAACCTCCTTTGTTAAACCCTTTGTTTGGTAAAGCCATTTACATTTTTTGTGTGAATAATTTTTTTTAAGTTCTTAGTTCTATATTATATAAATCTGACCATCAATGTCATTAGTTAACTGTCATTATTTTTCATCCCAGTCTTTCCTTCGCCTCAATCAGAACTTCATGGATAAATTCATCAACAGGCCTGGAACCCATATCGCCCTTTCCCTGCCTTCGTACAGACACTTTATTTTCGCTTACTTCTTTCTCACCGACAACAAGCATATAAGGTACACGCATTAGTTCTGTATCTCTTATCTTTTTGCCTATTTTCTCACTCCTGTCATCAATTTCGGCACGAATATCCAATTTTTTCAATCTTTCTAAAATAGATTTTGAATAATCAATGAATTTATCTGATATAGGCAGAATCTTCACCTGCACCGGTGCAAGCCACACAGGAAATTTTCCTGCATAGTGTTCGAGGAGAAAGCCAATGAATCTTTCATGCGTACCCAGGGGTGCACGATGAATGATTAATGGTGTTTCTGTATCATTGTTTTGATTTGTGTATTCCAGTTTGAAACGCCTTCCTTGTGCAAAGTCAACCTGGTTGGTCGCCAGTGTAAACTCACGACCTATTGTACTCCAAATCTGAACATCTATCTTGGGACCATAGAATGCACCTTCATCCTGCACTTCAATAAAAGGAATATCTGCTTCCCGCATTACCTCTCTAACCATCATTTCTGTTTCTATCCATAGCTCCGGCTCGTCCACATATTTTTGACCGAGCTTTGCAGGATCGTGCAGTGACAATCTCATCACATATTTATCAATGCCGAAAATTTTAAAATATTTGATATACATGTCATTTACAGAACGGAATTCCTGGGCAAACTGTTCTTTCGTGCAATAGATATGTGCATCATTCATATGAAGACATCGAACCCGCATCAGACCAAATAATTCACCGCTTTGTTCGTACCGATAACAAGTGCCATATTCTGCCAAACGTAAGGGCAAATCTTTATAACTCTTAGGCTCTGCTGCAAATATTTTATGATGATGCGGACAATTCATTGCCTTCAGATAATAGTTTACACCTTCCAGTTCCATGGGTGGGTACATACTATCCTGGTAATATGGCAAATGACCACTGGTCAGGTATAAATTTTCTTTGGCAATGTGTGGTGTTACTACTCTTTTATATCCTTGTGCTGTTTCCGTTTCTTTTGCAAGTTTTTCTAATTCTTCAATAATAACAGTCCCATTAGGCAACCACAGTGCCAGGCCCGGACCCACATCATCGTCCATTGTGAAAATACTTAATTCCTTCCCCAGCTTACGGTGATCACGTTTCTTTGCTTCCTCCAGCATCAGGAGGTATTCATCTAATAGTTTCTGAGCTGGAAATGTAACTCCGTAAATACGTGTCAGTTGTTTATTGTGCTCATCACCTTTCCAATATGCCCCTGCTATATTGGTAAGTTTTATTGCTTTTATAAATCCTGTATGAGGAATGTGAGGCCCCCTGCACAAATCTGTGAAACTTCCCTGCGTATAAAATGTAATTGCACCGTCCTCCAGACCCTGTAATAAATCAAGTTTGTATTCATCGCCCTTTTCTTTAAAATAATCTTCGGCTTCACTCTTCGAAATTTCTTTACGTATGTAATCATTATTTTTTTTTGCTAATTCCACCATCTTCACCTCAATCTTTCGAAGATCATCATCTGTTAGTTTTTTATCGCCGAGGTCAACGTCATAGTAAAATCCATTTTCCACAGGAGGACCCACCCAAAATTTTACAGCCGGAAAAAGAACTTCTATAGCCTCCGCCATAAGATGTGCCGACGAATGCCAAAAAGTGTTTTTACCCTCTCCATCTTCCCATGTAAGCAACTTCAAAGCTGTGTCAGATACAATGGGTCGTGTCACATCCCAAACATCCCCGTTTATTTGGGCAGCCAATACTTTTTTTGCCAGACCTTCGGAAATAGATTTTGAAATATCGAGCGCTGTAGTTCCTTTAGAAAATTCTTTTTTAGCTCCGTCCGGAAAAGTTATATTGATCATTGCATTCATCCTGAAGAGCGCCAAAATTAACAAACTCTTGCTACAGTAGCATCCGCAAGCGTATAGTTAATATTTAATTTCACCTTCCATGCAGATTGATATGTATAGAAAATTGTTTTTAGGTATTTCAATTCTTTGCTGCAGTATTCTTTCTGCACAAAATGTAACAGGCATCTGGCAGGGTCAATTTTTCACTGAATCAGGTGAAAGATATCGTCTTGAATTTCAGGTAGAGCAAAATAATTCTCAATTCGTAAATGGGGTATCGTATTCATATTTGGATAAAAGATTTTATGGCAAGGCAACCATGACCGGAAATTTCGTTAAAGCAGACAAACTATTTCAGATACAGGAGTTGCGTACAACTGAAGTTCGCAATATAGGTGGTAGTGTCACCTGCCTGATGAATTACAAATTCACCTATAGCAAAAAGGGTAAGGAGGAATTACTTGAAGGAACCTATCTGGGCAAAAAGGAAGACCGCAAGAATCCTGAGAATAATGGTGTATGGGGCGATTGTGGTGGCGGAACTGTTACATTAAGAAGGGCTGAAAATTCTGCTTTCTATGTTGAACCTTTTCTGAGAGAAAAACCACTTGTAAAAAGAAAAACTACACCCGTATCCACTGCAAAAGCACCTGTAAAAAAGCCTTTGCCTTCTAGCAAAGCAACAGCTACCAAACCCAATGTTCCCGCAAAAAAAACAAGTACGAAAACTACTCCACCCGTTGTTAAAAATCCCCGGATACCTATAAAAAAAGATGTAGTAGAACCAACGACAACTGAAATAAAAAGTGCTGATAAAGAGGTCGTGAAAAATGAAGTACAAAAAGGCACACCTGTAAACACTGTACGAATACCCACACAGACAAGGTTGCGGGAAAATGAACTGGTAAAAACAATTACTGTCCATCATGATGAGATAACTGTAAGATTATATGATAATGGTGAAATTGATGATGATACCATTTCTGTATATCATAACAACAGGGTTGTACTTTCTAATAAGCGGTTAACAACCACTCCCCTGTCTATCAATTTAAAAATGGATAGCGATAATCCTGATCATGTGCTTGTAATGGTCGCTGAAAACCTGGGGCGTATTCCTCCGAACACATCATTGATGGTGGTGCATGACGGTGATAAACGTTATGAAGTACGAATAACTTCTACGGAACAAAAAAATGCGATGGTGCGATTCCGATATCAAAAGACCTCTCACTGACCGCTTATCTAATTTTCTTTAAAAATTTATGGATACAGCTCACTTTTAATGAATAGTCAAAAAAGAATTAATTATCTATTTTCTTGCATTTTTTAGTGGTTATGTTTGCTCATATGCACAAAGGGAGTTTCACGTGCTTTAGGTAATTTCTCTTGGTTTATTTAGATTAAAAATAGCTGAATGTAGTTTAGATTATATGATTGTCTTCCTGCATTTTATTCTAACCCAAATTCATGGCTATAGATATCTTAGAAATTGACTTGAGTACAGCTAATTTATTATAAGGGAAAGGCTGTGTCTTTTCAGTATTAATCGAAATAATTCTTATAAAATTATTTCCTCTAATATGAGGCATTGTATCAAATCTAAAACTTAAAATTCCATGTAACAGAGGGCAAAATAGGAAACAGGGAAACCTGTCTTGCTTCAATCTTCAAACTTCCATCGTACGGACTTCCGCTTTGATCAAAATAAACAAAATAAGGATTAAGCCTGCTGTACACATTGTAAACACCAAACACCCAGTTACTTTGAATTTTTCGCGTTTTTTTTGGCTTTGGTGTATAGGTAGCTGATAAATCTAATCTGTGATAAGGTGCCAAACGGTATTGATTAATTTTACTGAATTCCTGTGTTAGTACCCCTTCCACTATATAAAAACTAATGGGCAAAGAAGTAGCGTTACCTGTGCCATATACGAATAGGCCTCCCAATTTCCATTTATTATTCAATTCATAAGTGCCAACAACTGATAAATCATGCCGCCGGTCATACTTGGCGGGAAATTTCAGGCCATCATTCAGTTGGGGAAATTTTCTCCATGTCCATGATAAAGTATATCCTATCCAGCCTGTTAGCTTTCCTCTCACTTTATTGATAAATAATTCACTTCCATAACTCCATCCTTTGCCAAAAACAAATTCCTCTTCAGGATCACTCAAGGATGGCGTATAACCTTCTCCATATTCTATCTGGTTCAGCATCTTTTTATAATACAGCTCAATAGAAGTTTCATATTTATTGTTATCGAAGTTTTTGAATAATCCTGTAGCAAACAACCAGCTTTTTTGTGGGGCGACCTTGAATGTACTTGGTACCCATAAATCAGTGGGTAAAGTAGTGCCAGCATTGCTTACAAGATGAATGTATTGCAGGTTGCGTGTCGCTGAAGCTTTAAGGGAGGTAGTTTGATTAAATGTGTATCGCAAGGTAATTCTCGGTTCGAGTCCATTGTAATTTTGAAGTGTTTGAAAGCTTTTAAAAGTGGTGCTGTCAATCTTGTTCTCATTTTCATCTCTTGTGTAGCGGGTGTAAGGTCCCATCTGGGAAAATGAACTCCATCGCAGACCATAATTAATTTTGAGTTTATCATTTATATCCCAATCATCCTGAATGTAAGCTGCATTTTCAAGTGCATATTTTGTATCCTCATTTCCGGGATTGAAAACCACTGAGTCCTGCCGGCCTGTTACTATGTTCGGAACAAATTTGTGGTAAGTGGATTGTATACCAAACTTGAGCCTGTGTTGAGGTGCAGGATAATAGTCAAAATCCATTTTGGCATTTCCATCCCTTATGCCTGATGCCAATAAAATCTCAAAATTATTCTGCGCTGCACCGAATTTAAAATTGTAATCATTGTAAACAACAGTAGTATTTGCGAAGAGCTTAGGACCAAAGACATGATTCCATCTCAATGTAGCAGTTGAATTACCCCAGGGAATGTTTGCTCTGAATGAACGTTTCGCATTAGCGAAAGTAAATACATCTCTGCCCAAATAACCACTCAAAAAAAGGCGGTCTTTTTTAGAGAACCGATAATTCACTTTTGCATTCAGATCGTAGAAATAATATCCGGAACCATTGAAATCACTTTCTTTTTTTATGAATGGTTTCGCTACAGCATCTATATAAGTACGACGGGCAGATAGAATGAATGATGCTTTTTCCTTCACTAATGGACCTTGTACCGATAATCGCGATGCAATCAGGCCAATGCCACCCTCTGCTCCAAACTCGTTGCTGTTGCCATCTTTCATAGATATATCAAGAACAGATGAAAGACGTCCACCATACTGAGGTGGCATACCACCTTTTATTAGTGTTACATTTTTGATAGCATCTGAATTAAAAATAGAAAAGAAACCAAAAAGATGTCCTGAATTATAAACAACTGCATCATCAAGCAGGATTAAATTTTGATCGGCTCCGCCTCCTCGTACATAAAATCCTGCATTGCCCTCCCCTGCATTTCTTACACCCGGCAATAATTGAATCGTTTTCAATATATCGACCTCGCCCATAAATGCAGGGATACTTTTGATCTGGTTAATCGATAAATCAATTTTTCCCATTTGAGCATTTTTCACGTTTGCATCTTTTCTACGGCTGAAAACAACAACTTCATCTATTGAAGCGGCCTTAGAAGTGAGCAATACATTTACTTCCCGGTTTTGCATTAGACTGACAGGAATAGATTGAGCAAAGTAAGAAACATGTGATATGGTTAATTCATATTCCCCCCTCTCCAGAGTCAATGAATAATATCCATATTGATTCGAGGAAAGAGATTTAGCAATGGAAGGAATAGATATTGTGGCGCCAATGATTGTTTCACCCGTGGCACTATCTCTTACATATCCATTGATTGTAAATTTGTTTTGTGCAAACAGCAAAGTCTGAAACAAAAAAGCCAATAGAAGGAAAATAATCTTCATATTCCTTTTTAATTCTTAAAAATTCAGACTGTCTTTAGTTTCGCCGCAAATGAGCATTCCACTTTTATATTTGGGATGTTTAGTACCGAGATATGGATTACGTATATCGCTTTTGCTGCTTAACCAAATCCCTGTTTCTGTATCGTTGAAAGCCATGGGGCACTCCTGAAGAAATACAGTATTACCGTTGTATTGCACTGTGCGTAGAAGGTCGTAAAAATTTTCTGAAAAGGAATGAAAAGCTCGTCTTTTATCAGTAATATCCGGATGGTTGCTTACGGATTTTATATTGGCATTCAAGCCATCCAGATAACTTATAGCAGTCTGGAAAATTATAGTGTCCTTTTTTAATTCTTCAAATTTGATCTCTGCGATGGCTGATTGCAATGTAGCTGCGTTTTTATTGACAGCGAATGTATCCCAATTTACAAGTGCCTCTGAAAGTGCATAATAGTGGGTCAAAACATTATCAATAGAATTCTTGAAAACACTGCTGTACTTGCTAATGGAAAGGGGTGGTTCTTTTTCCGTTGTGTCTTTTGTTTTGTCTTTTTTAGAATACCAAAAATAATAAGAAAAGACTCCTACAAGAGATAGGATAACTAAAAGAGCGATCTTCTTCATGCAATAGCAAATTTTCAATACAAAGGTAGTAGCTCTCAAGCTTTTGCAATCCATTGTGAACAGGAATGATATTTTTGCATCCTATTTAACGAATAATATGCTTGCAGGACTGCAAAACGTGACCTTTGAATTTGGTGCCCGAACTATTGTACGCAATGCTACCTGGCATATTCATCCAAATGACCGTATCGGGCTTGTTGGTTATAATGGTACAGGAAAATCTACTTTATTAAAAGTTTTTGTTGGTGAAC
>MWVX01000697.1_pt1 | contig 10945 bp, 10 predicted proteins | sample 1047311 | NCBI WGS metagenome assembly MWVX01 (sample SAMN06349984, study PRJNA376086) | soil metagenome | isolation source: MtG-4 sample Antarctic (ecotone) soil | place: Antarctica | collected 2015-01-13
TGTATGTGAGTTACTATTTTTTGAAACTATACCAACTAAGGTTAGCATTAATGAATATATTGATTTGGCTAAAGCTTATAGCACACCGCAAAGTGGACATTTTGTAAATGGAATTCTCGATAGTATCCATAAAGACTTAATTAGCCAGAATAAAATTCATAAAATAAATTATAAGTAAGGCTTGTGCTCGATTGCCTTTAAATTTAAGCTTAAAAGCTGTTCTAATGCTTCTGGAATTTTAAAAGAACTATTAAAAAACATCTCCAAAAAAATAAAAAAACATAGTTATGTCTCAATTCTTTTACCTGTTATCTGCTGATCCTAAAAATGGTGGAACTGTTCAATTAGTGATGATGGGTGCCATTATTCTTGTATTCTGGTTATTTATGATTCGCCCGCAGGCTAAAAAGGCCAAACTTCAAAAGAACTTTATTAACGACATGAAGAAGGGAGACAAAGTCGTAACCATTGCCGGTATTCATGGTGTTATTTACAAAGTAAACGATGATAATACAATTCAACTTGAAGTTAACCCTGGCAGTTATATGAAGATTGAAAGATCGGCCATTAGCCTTGAATGGAGCCAGCAATTAAATAAGCCCGTTGTTGCTGCTGTAAGCAAATAATAATTTATAGGTAATCGTTAAGATTATTAAACTTTTATTTTGGACTGGTAAAAGTGATTAACCTAAGTATTACCCTTCCAAGAACAATTCACTTATAATCTTCTCAATAAACTTTTTGTTACAATTAGTAAAAGAAATTCAGAAGATTAAACCAGTAAACTTATAAACTCTAGAACTATAATAACGTGCTAAAATGATTTACCGCAGCAGAGCACCATTAAGAATTGGATTAGCAGGTGGAGGTACAGATGTAAGTCCTTACAGTGATATATATGGTGGCGCTATTTTAAATGCATCCATTTCCTTATATGCTTATGCAAACATTCAACCAATTGAAGAAAATGCAATAATAGTACAGGCACTGGACAGGCATGAAGAGCAACGGTTTGAATGGAACAATATACTACCAATTGATGGTAAACTAGATCTGTTAAAAGGCGTTTATAATCGAATTCAAAAAGACTACGGGGTTCCTCTTACTGGCTTTAAGTTGTCTACTTATGTTGATGCTCCTGCTGGCAGCGGACTTGGAACTTCATCTACTTTGGTTGTTGCTATTATAGGCGCTTTCGCCGAAATGCTTCGCCTTCCCTTAGGTGAATACGACATAGCAAACTATGCTTATAACATTGAAAGAAAGGATCTGAATTTGGCAGGCGGAAAACAAGATCAATACGCCGCTACTTTTGGCGGGGTGAACTTTATGGAGTTTTACGAAGACGATAAGGTAATTGTAAATCCTCTACGAATACGGCAACAATATTTGAACGAACTGGAAAATAATCTGGTTTTATATTTTACTTCCACCAGTCGGGAGAGTGCCAAGATTATTAATGAACAGGTAAATAATGTTAACCAAAAAAATGAGAAGTCAATAGAAGCAATGCACCAGTTAAAAGAGCAGGCGCGTATGATGAAAGAGGCAATACTTAAAGGCCGTCTGCATGAAATTGGCGAGATACTTGATTTTGGATTTGAGCAAAAAAGACGGATGGCATTAAACATTAGCAATATAAACATTGAAGAAATATATGATGTTGCGAAAAAAGCAGGTGCAAGTGGTGGTAAAATAAGCGGTGCAGGCGGAGGAGGTTTTATGATATTTTATTGCCCAGGCAATTGTCGTTATAAAGTAATTGAAGAACTGGAAAAGTTTGGCGGGCAAAGTAAAAATTATCAGTTTACACAACAAGGGTTAAACAGCTGGACTGTTTAAAACTTAAGTTCCACTCTCAATTGAGAGCCTTCAGGTTATAAAGCATCCAACATTAATTTAAATACTCTTCTTAGCATATTCTATTTACTATTAAATGTTTCAGTAAATACTAAAAAAAACAGGGAAAAGTATATATTGCTAGTACAACCTTGCAGGTAGCAAAAAAACTTTATTTCTCTTTAATCAATATCTATATGGTTATTTGCGAAGCAATCATTCTTGCCGGTGGATTAGGTACAAGACTTCGGGAGACCGTTCCAGATGTTCCAAAATGTATGGCACCTGTTAATGGCAAGCCTTTTTTATGTTATGTAATTAACCATTTGCAGTCACAGGGAATTACACACTTCATCTTTTCGTTAGGGTACCAGGGTGAATTAATAGAGCAATTTCTTCAAAAAGAATTTCCTTCTTTATTTTATAAAACTTCTGTTGAAAAAGAACCACTTGGAACCGGGGGCGCCATAAAAAAAGCATTGCATGTTGCTAAAGAAAAATCAGTGCTTATTGCAAATGGAGATACGCTTTTTAAAATTGATGTACCTCTATTAACAGGCTTTCATACTTTAAGTGGCTCTAATTGTACACTTAGTCTTAAGCCATTAAAAAACTTTGACCGTTTTGGTATTGTTGAAATTGATGCTGATAATGTAATTAAAAAATTTAAGGAAAAACAGTCGTATGAATCGGGCTGCATTAACGGTGGAATGTATGCACTGCATCGAAATAAATTTTTGGATGAAGACCTGCCGGAAAAATTTTCATTTGAAAAAGATTACCTCGAAGTTTACTATAGTAAAAGAAGAATGTTTGGGCTGATGCAGGACGAGTATTTTATTGACATTGGTATTCCTCAGGATTATGAAAGGGCACAGGAAGAATTAAAATAAGTTGTTAGAAATGAAATGTTTGATTCGCACGCCTACCTTATAAATATTCCTCTTCATGGCTTAGCTGTTCATACATACCAAGCCTGTTTTTAAGCGAAATGATTTCTTGTTGCATGTCCTCAACACGTTTTAATAAATAACTTATTGCCTCAAGTCCTTCCCTGTTTATATCAAGATCGTTATGCATGCGAACAAGTTTTTCTAATGTTGCAAGCTGGCTTGATGGAATATATCCGTTTTGTTGAATAGTAGTTATTTCAATTAAGCCATACTCGTCCAGGGAACTAATAAAGGAATATTCAATATTATGATGAGTGCAAAAATCATTAGCTGCTATTAAATCTTCAGTTTGCATAGCCCTGATTATTTAAGATTAGATAATTGAGTAAATAATTCTTTTTGCCTTTCAGTTAAATCGGTTGGTATCTTAATGTTATAGGTAACATACAAATCGCCAAATTCACCTTCCTTTTTATATACCGGAAAGCCTTTGCCCTTCAATTTTATTTTAGTTCCGTTTTGTGTTTCAGGCTTTACTTTAATATTCACTTTTCCATCCAGCGTTTCAACTGTTACATCTCCGCCCAAAACGGATGCGTACAAATCAAGATCAACAGTAGTGTAAAGATCATTCCCTAAACGTTTAAAGCGGGGATGGTCTGCTATTAAAAAAGTGATATACAGATCGCCATTAGGACCGCCATTTATACCTTCTCCTCCATGACCTTTAAGTTTTATTTTTTGTCCATTTTCAACTCCTGCAGGTATAGTAATCCTAATATTTCTTGCATTTAGGGTTAAAGTTTTTTGATGAGTTGTATAAGCTTCCAACAGATCGAGATGCAATTCTGATTCATAATCCTGACCCCTGAATTTTACATTGCTGCTTCTGCCTCTTCCTCCTCCTTCAGATCCGCCAAACATGGAAGTAAAGAAATCCGAAAAACCTTCATCTCCAAATCCTCCTGATGAGTAATTCTGCCCTCCAAAATTTGAAGAATGCCTCTGATTCCGGGCTTTTTCATACTCTTCACCATGCTCCCAATCCTTGCCATATTTATCATACTTCTTTCGCTTCTCAGGATCACTCAAAACCTCGTTAGCCTCATTTACCTGTTGAAATTTTTTATGTGCTTCCTTATCATTTGGGTTAAGATCAGGATGCAGTTTTCTTGCAAGCTTGCGGTAGGCTTTCTTAATGTCTTCGTCTGATGCGGTTTTGTTTACGCCTAATGTGTTGTAGTAATCTATAAAGGCCATTTGTTCATCTTTAATTGTAAAATTAATTTATAAAAAGACAGCTTGTTATTTTGGATGAAACAGAGAATGAATAAAAATTATAGAGCTGGTTTACTTTGCCCATTAAGTAGTTAATTCTACTCACCCTTTTTACATTCCCCTTGTTTAGCCTGAGGAATATGGTTTCACATTGTTATTTTTGTCCGTAGTATGAAGAATATCAGGAATTTTTGCATTATAGCACATATAGATCATGGCAAGAGTACATTAGCAGACCGCTTATTAGAATTTACGCACACGATTAGTGACCGGGATATGCAGGCACAGGTGCTGGACGATATGGATCTTGAACGCGAGAAAGGCATTACTATTAAGAGTCATGCTATTCAAATCAATTATCCGTACAATGGCCAAACTTATACTATAAACCTAATTGATACACCTGGTCACGTAGATTTTAGTTACGAAGTAAGCCGTGCATTAGCTGCCTGTGAAGGTGCTTTGTTGTTAGTTGACGCATCTCAAGGTATCCAGGCACAAACTATTTCTAATCTCTACCTCGCAATAGATAACAACCTTGAGATCATTCCTGTTATTAATAAAATTGATATGGAAGGGGCAATGATCGAAGAAACAAAAGATCAGATTATTGACCTTATTGGCTGTAAGCCTGAAGATATTTTATTGGCAAGCGGTAAAAGTGGAATTGGTATTGAAGAAATATTAACAGCTATAATTGAACGCATTCCTGCACCTTCAGGAAATCCTGACGGACCCTTACAAGCGTTGATTTTTGATAGTGTTTTTAATAGTTTCAGGGGAATTATTATTTATTACCGCATTATGAACGGCAGCCTGAAGAAAGGCGATAAAATTCAATTTGCGAGTAACCGGCAGGATTATATAGCGGATGAGCTAGGTATTCTAAAACTTACAATGACGCCAAGAGATGAAATGAAGACAGGCGATGTAGGATATTTAATTACCGGAATAAAAAATGCAAAGGAAGTTAAGGTGGGTGATACGATTACGTTAGCCTCGAATCCTGCTGAGATGATTAAGGGTTTTGAAGAAGTTAAACCGATGGTTTTTGCCGGTATCTTTCCGGTTAACACTGATGAGTTTGAAGAGCTAAGAGATTGTATGGATAAACTTCAGCTTAATGATGCCTCTCTTACTTTCGAGCTTGAAACATCCCAGGCCCTGGGCTTTGGTTTTAGATGTGGTTTTCTCGGGATGTTGCATATGGAGATAATACAGGAACGTTTGGAGAGGGAGTTTAATCAAACGGTTATCACAACCGTTCCCAACGTAAGCTTTATAGCTTATACATCCAGGGGAGATAAGATTATAGTTAATAATCCTACAGAAATGCCAGAACCTACAAAGCTTGAGATGATTGAGGAACCATTCATTAAAGCCCATATTGTTACAATGGCTGATTATATTGGCAACATTATAACGCTGTGTTTAGGAAAACGTGGCATACTACTTAATCAGAGCTACCTGACTGCCACCCGCGTAGAGCTCATTTTTGAAATGCCAATGACTGAAATCGTTTTTGACTTCTATGATAAATTAAAGAGCCAAACTCGTGGCTATGCTTCTTTTGATTATCACCCCATAGGTTTTAGAGAAAGTGATATTGTAAAGATGGATATTTTATTGAATGCAGAAAAAGTGGATGCATTAAGCGCTTTAATTCATCGTAGCAGATCACAGGATTTTGGTCGTAAGCTTTGTGAGAAATTGAAGGAGCTTGTTCCACGTCAGCAATTTCAAATTGCCATACAAGCAGCTATAGGCGCTAAAGTAGTTGCACGGGAAAACATAAGTGCAATGCGAAAAGATGTAACAGCAAAATGTTATGGTGGCGATATAAGTCGCAAGCGTAAATTGCTTGAGAAGCAGAAAGAAGGTAAAAAGCGAATGAAGCAAATAGGAAATGTGGAAGTTCCCCAGGAAGCATTTCTTGCTGTTTTAAAGTTGGATTAATTGATTATGGCAGAATTAATGAAATATGTTTTAGGGATTAGAAGAAAATCAAGAAATGAGAGGTGTTTGAAATGATTACTATTTGAATACATGCAAATAAAAATTTTTAGTAAAGATTTTTGGAAAGGTCAACGGTTAATTCTGTTGGCCTTTTTAGTTGTTCATAGCATAGTAGCCGCTATAAATATTTCTTACCAGGATATCACGAATGATGAAGGCCCTTATTATGTATATGGTGTAAGATGGGCACATGGGCAAGTTGACAGGATAGATAAAATGGACGACAGTAAATCTCCGGTTACTGCTTTATCAATACTTCCAAGATCTTTTATACAGTTGTTCAATCCGTCATACAGTGCTAATGATAATGGTAAGGCTGATATTCTATCAGGACGTTACCTTCTTGATATATACACCTGGATAATTGCTTTTTACTTCTTTTCATGGTGTACACATTTATATGATAAAAAAGTATGGATGCTGCCTATGATCTTCTTTTTGTTTGACCCTATGGTATTGAGTTACTCTATGTTAATTATATCTGATATGGCTGTTGGGGCTTGTGTAATTGCGACGCTTTATCATTTGTACCGGTTCTATAAAACAAGGTTTAAAGAACACTATTTATTCTTTTCTTTATGGTTAGGTTTAGGTTGTGTTGCCAAACCCTCTTTTATATTTATGGTTCCGTGTGTTGCAGTGCTATACCTTATTTTAATCCTGGCAAAAAGAGTAAAATTTCATTTTAAAAAAACAGCAGGACATGGGTTGGTAGCTATCTTAATTATTTTATTAGTTATTAACCTTGCATACTTTTTTAAAGATACTTTTCTCCCCTTTGGTGAACAACAAATACGTAGCAAAGCTTTCCAATCATTGATAACAAATTTTGAATTTTTGAAACCTATCCCAATCCCTTTTCCTAAAACTTATTTCGATGCATTAGACCTTTTACAGTATCATAAAGAAATTGGAGGAGGCTCTTCTTCAAGTTCTTATCCAGGTGTTTACTTAAATGGAGAAACAAAATTAAATGGTGGTTTTTGGTATTATTACATCGTTGTAGCGTTTTATAAATTACCTCTCCCAACTTTATTACTCACTTTATTTACTATTGTAAGCGGTACTATATATTTCAATAAGAAAAATTTTTTAGAGAAAGGCATCTGGTATGTATGGCCAGCTTTTTTTTTCTTGTTTTTGTTAAGTTTCGCAAACACTTTTCAAATTGGGTTACGGCATGTGCTAATGTTTTACCCACTTATTTTTTTAGCCATCGCCGGTTGCATTTTTTATTGGCAAACAAGATTTAAGTATACAATTCGTATAGGTATGGTACTGTTATGCGGTATGATAACTTCTGTGGCTTTTAGTTTGCCTGACTTAATTCCTTATACAAATGAACTTGTGACGGATAAAAAAATGGTATATAAATTAATGAATGATGGTAATATAGATTATGGCCAGGCATTAAAATATATCCCTGAATATATCCATAATCACCCTGGTGTTGCAATCCCAACAGAAAAACCTTCCCCTGGAAAATTTATTGTATCAATTCAGCAAATGCTCCCTTACGGTGCTTTATCTCCGCATGCTTATAACTGGCTTCTTCATTTTGAGCCTGTTGATAATTATAAGAGTTGTTTGTTAATATTTGATATTAGCAAAGAAGATATTGCCAACGCAGGACTTACAAAGAAATGACCAAAAGAAGATGACTAATATTCTTCTTTTTGATCCGGTTGAGTAGGTTTTTTAGTAATCTTTTTAGGAACTGTTTTTTTAGGTGTTTCTGTTTCCTTTTCTTTTGATCTAAGGTTTTTTTCAGACTGCAAAATCAGTTTTTGTTCATTACTTTTTCCATTGTCGTCTTTAAGCGGTTCGGGCATTGGGGCTTCTCCATCTTTCAGCTTGAAGTCAAAAACTTTATCTATCAAATTCCAGTGACCATTGTCCCATTTAAAACCCTGGTAGTCACCGTCAGGAACTAAGGTGTAAGTTTTATCTGGCTCATTGCTTTCACTTACCAAGTGATCATAGACAATCATATCCAACTCAGAGTCGTAATTCATTCTTGCCCGTCCTTCTTTCTTAAATTCAAGACAGAAGCGTGCCTGTGAAGGAGAAGATTTTATTTTATCTGTTGCACCTTTCATTGAAAAATAGGGTCCGCCAAAAACGGGTTTACCCTGTTCATTAAAAGTTAATACCTCTATCCACTTTTTAGTGCTTCTCATATTATTATCATCAAAACCTAAAAGTGTATAGTATTTTTTATTATTAAAAGTCTTCATTACAATACCATAATAAATTGCTCCAATCCAATTCTGAGAATTGCGAACAGAGTCTTCTGCTGCAGTTGTAAAATTGCTCATATCAATAAGAGGATAAAGCTGCAGAGAACCATCTGAAGTTTTCATTTGTATGGCGCCCCGCTGCCTGTAATTATCATCATCTCGTGTAAACTGCCACGAAAAAATTCTAAATGCACTATCAGGTGAATAAATGCGGGAAACAGTTTCAAGAGAGTCAAAAGGATAATAAAAAGAATTGGGCGTTTTTAAGGATCTAACAAGTGAGCGTATAAAAATACTATCGGCACTAAAGCGTTGGCTTGCTGTTTTATCCATTATCATCTGGCGTGCATATATCTTCATTGTGTCTTCCATCTTCCGCAACTGCCTAAAACTGCTTGACATCGGTTGCGCAGAAGCTGAAAATGTAACAATAACTAAGAAAAGCAATAGAGAGCGCCGCATTTTTATAGATTAATATACGAAAGTAAATCATGCGTTTTATAATAATTAGTGAATATAAATAGCCGGGAAGTTTTTAGGGTTTCATTTATAAGCAATTTGAATATGTTTTGACTTGATCAAAGAATTTAAAAGTCAACTTTCTTATCTCCTATTTGCAAATTCTCAAGCATATCCCTGGTTAACCTGCTCAGATCATACTCCGGCTTCCAGCCCCAATCATCTCTGGCATCACTATCATTAATACTTGAAGGCCAGCTATCTGCAATATGTTGGCGCTTGTCGGTTTCATATCCCATAGTAAAATCAGGAATATGCCTCTTTATCTCTGCTGCAATTTCGCCCGGAGAAAAGCTAATTGCATGAATATTGTATGAAGAACGAATAGTTAAACTAGCTGGATCAGCTTGCATCAATTCTATAGTTGCACGAATTGCATCCGGCATATACATCATGGGTAAATAAGTATCTGCTTTTAAAAATGAAGTATAATGTTTATGTCTTATTGCATCGTGAAAAATTTCTACCGCATAATCTGTTGTACCCCCTCCAGGTTGCGATTTATAGCTAATTAAACCGGGATAGCGCAAACTCCTCACATCAACTTTATACCTGTTAAAGTAGTACTCGCACCAACGCTCACCCGCATACTTTGTAATGCCATAAATAGTAGAAGGTTCTATTATTGTATGCTGCGGAGTATTTTCCTTTGGAGAGTTAGGGCCAAATACAGCAATGCTGCTTGGCCAATATACTTTACGTAAATTTTCTTCTTTTGCAACGTCCAGTACATTTAGTAAGCTTTGCATATTAAGGTGCCAGGCAAGTAAAGGATTTTTCTCACCGGTTGCACTTAGTATAGCAGCCAGCAAATACACCTGCGTAATGTTATACCTAAGTATCAATACATGAAAAGTTTCCTTGTTCATTATATCCAACGAAATATAAGGACCCGTGCCTTTCAGCAATGCATGCTGTTCTCTAAGATCACTGGCTATTACAGTTCCTTCACCATAAATTTTCCTAAGCTGCAATGTAAGCTCCACTCCTATCTGTCCACACGCACCAACTACTAAAATTTTCTCATCCCTGTTAGGCATAAAAATGGTTTATTATTATAAGAGATTTTTGTTATCAGCAGTAGCGTGTCTATCATCACTCTTGCGTCGCACATTTGTACGGCCTCACCAAATTCAACTTGTTTTACAATATCTCTATTTTAAGAAAGAGCAAATAACGTGAAGTTTACTATAACAATCAGCTCAATTTTTGCACCTTTACAACTCAAATTTTAAAAGAAGCAATGGAATTTTTACAACAATTATTCAGCACCCAATCCTACGATTCGAAGAACTTCTTTCTAATTGCCGGCCCATGCGTAGTTGAAAGCGAAGAATTAATTATGGAAGTTGCTGAAAGAGTTTTTTCACTATGTAAGAAAATGAGTATTCCCTATATATTTAAAGCCTCGTACCGTAAAGCTAATCGCACAAGCGCTTCATCTTTTACAGGTATAGGCGATGAAGAGGCTATGAGGCTGGTAAAAAAAGTTGGTAAACATTTTAGTCTTCCTACCACCTCCGATATTCATGCACATGATGAAGCCGCAAAAGCAGCAAAGTATTTTGACATATTACAGATACCTGCTTTTTTGTGCAGGCAAACAGACCTGTTAGTTGCTGCTGCAGAAACAGGTAAAATAGTTAATGTAAAAAAAGGGCAGTTTGTAAGCGGTGAGGCAATGAAGTTTGCTGTTGATAAGATTAATAAGGCTGGAAACAATAAAGTGATGCTAACTGAAAGAGGAACCACTTTTGGCTACCAGGACCTCATAGTGGATTATCGCAACATTCCCATAATGCAATCGCATAATGTTCCAGTAGTAATGGATTGTACTCATAGTCTGCAGCAGCCAAATCAAACTACCGGTGTTACAGGTGGAAACCCCCAACTAATAGGAACGATAGCAAAAGCCGCAATAGCTGCAGGTGCAAATGGTTTGTTTATTGAAACGCATCCAAATCCATCAGTTGCAAAAAGTGATGGTGCTAATATGTTACATCTGGATAAGTTGGAAGAATTATTGGTGCAGTTAGTGAAGATAAGGAAGGCGGTTGTTTAAGTTTGTAGTTGAAGTATAACATAACAATACTTAGCAAATAACCGGTCAAACTACACCAGCACGAACGTTGAACAACTATGTATTATACACAAGTACTC
>MWVX01000699.1_pt1 | contig 10939 bp, 9 predicted proteins | sample 1047311 | NCBI WGS metagenome assembly MWVX01 (sample SAMN06349984, study PRJNA376086) | soil metagenome | isolation source: MtG-4 sample Antarctic (ecotone) soil | place: Antarctica | collected 2015-01-13
AGGTCACTGGTGCTTTTCTTTTACAATTATCCACATCTTTATCTTTTCAACACCCCCTGCACCCCCATATAGTAATAGTAGTAATTTTAGTATGTAAAAGATCTAATTGAAACCAAAGGACGCAACACAAGCTGAATAATGCGATGCAGCTAAGTAAATAAAACTAATATTTCCTCCTCACAAAAGCTTCCATGGCAGCATAGTGGGTTAATCCTAGCTGTGCATAAAGATTGGCAGTGTGGGCATTGCGCTCTTCGGCACGCTGCCAGAACTCGCGGTTATCGCTGCCCTGGAAAGGCACCATATCTTTTTGTGACTGGTGAATAAATATACCATGCCGTTTTTTTAAAACCTGGTCCGGGCTCATAGCAATGGCCATTTCAATTTCTTCAATATTCCACTCCTGCCAGGCACCTTTATATAGCCACAGCCAGCAATCTTTAATCCATTCATCGCCCTCATTTTTTATCCTGCTTAAAGATTCCAATACCACATCGAGGCAAACCTTATGTGTGCCATGCGGATCTGCAAGGTCGCCGGCACCAAAAATCTGGTGGGGCTTAATGCGGCGCAAAAGATCTATTGTTATTACCACATCTTCTTCGCTCATTGGCTTTTTCTCTATGGTTCCTGTCTCGTAAAAAGGCAGGTCCTGGAAGTGTATATTATTTTCAGCTATACCCACATAGCGGCACGTAGCTTTTGCTTCACCTCTTCGTATCAATCCTTTTATAGAACGAATTTGTGCTGTGTCAGTTTGATTGTTTCGCTTGCGTGAAAGATATTTCCGCACATCATTAAAGATTTGTTCTGACCGGTCGTTGTTGATACCGGCAATGTCTTCGAAGCCAACAGCAAAATCTATAAAACGGGTGACGAATTCATCTGTAACGGCTATGTTACCTGATGTCTGGTAGGCTACATGTACATCATGTCCCTGGTCGTGAAGGCGTTGAAAAGTGCCCCCCATGCTTATGATATCATCATCGGGGTGAGGAGAGAATATCAATACTTTTTTTGGATAAGGCACAGAACGTTCCGGGTGCATTGGCAGGTGTGTATTGGGTTTGCCTCCAGGCCAGCCCGTAATAGAATCTCTCAGCAAATAATAAACCTGCAGATTAATTTCATAAGCATCTCCTTTCTCTACCAGCAGGTCACTTAGTCCATACTCATTATAATGATTATTGGTTAATGACAGCACAGGTTTTTTTAATTTCAATGCCATATTGACTACAGCCTTCTTAATATTTTTTTCATTCCACTCAATTTCACCGGTCAGCCATGGCGATTTATTGCGGGTAAGTTCTGCAGCCGCTGCTTCATCAAGAACAAAACTACAGTCAGGATGCTGTTGCAATAAGGATGCTGGCACTTGTTCTGAAACAGAACCTTCGGCTGATTTCCTTACTACCGCTGCTTTCGATGGCCCCCAGGCCAGTAAAATGATTTTTTTTGCTTTTAAAATTGTGCTTATGCCCATAGTCAATGCCAGGCGCGGTACTTCTGAAATATTGGCGAACTCGTATGCATTTGCTAAGCGGGTAGTGTTGTCGAGGTTGATCAGCCGGGTACGGGAATGGATGCTTGAACCGGGCTCATTAAAACCAATATGCCCGTTGATACCGATTCCCAGCAGCTGCAGGTCAATGCCACCCATGGCTTCAATTTCCTGTTCGTACTCAGCACAATGTTGTTTTATTTCTTCTTTGGGCAATGCACCATTGGGAATGTGAATATTGTGCTTTTCTATATCAATATGATCGAAAAGAAGGCGGTGCATATAGCGGTTATAGCTTTGCAATGCATCATTATCTATAGGATAATATTCATCAAGGTTGAAACTAACTACATTTTTAAAACTTAAGCCCTCCAGGCGATGCATTCGTACCAGCTCGGTATAAACTGTTTTTGGTGTGGAGCCTGTTGCCAATCCCAAAACACAGGTCTCTTTTTTCGCTTGTTTATCACGGATCATTTCGGCCACCTGTGAAGCTGCGTATAAAGATCCATCTTTAAGTGAATCAAAAATTTTTACCGGAATGCGCTCAAAAGCATCTATCAGATTGATTTCCGTCATTGTTAATCAGGCGGTTGGATAAGTTTAAAGGTAATAGTGAAAAATTTAAATTTCCTATGCATCTAAATAAATAAACTATTCATATAAGAGTAGCGGCCAAATAGGATCATTATATTTGTTTGTAAGCAACAGCATTAATTCACTTGTATTTCGTCAACAAATAACCATGCTTTGTTTCCGGCGCCAGGTGATCCATCCGCTATCTCACCCCAGTTGGCAACTACAACCTTTACATACCGGGCAACATTATTTTGTAAATCGATGCGCAGGCTGTTTTTCTTTTCCTCAGCAGGCTTCATCAATTTATCATTCATTCCGGCTTCTTTATATATCCTGCCATCCTGCGATAAAAAAACTTTTATATTCCCGGGGGGATAAATCCAGCTTGCCGGCTGGTTTAATATATGTACTGTCACCTGTTTCAATGCCTCTTTCTTACCAAGGTCAATGAAAGCTTCCATATCAATTCCCTGGAAACCTAAAAATTCTTTTGTACGTCCCAGCGCTTTGTCATTGACTATACCATCCACTAAAGTAACCGCACCATCGCCTGGGTAAGTTTTTGAAGATTCATTTTTCAAAACAATTTTTTTGCCTGTGGCTTTATTTACAGAAATGGTTAATGGAATTTTATTAACCAGTTTTTTATTTCTGTAATAACTGACAATTATATCACTGTTTTCATTGATGACGATAGGTTTTGAATATTTCAAAGACTGATTCTTCCTCTTTATTTCATAATAGATTTCGCCTTGCTTATCCCTGGGTGCAATAATCAATTTAATGCCCTTGAAATTTGTATTCTGTACAAGGGATAATTTAACATCATAATACGCCTTGCTGTAGTTGGCTTTCCAAAGATCATAACGCTTAAAATGAACCTGCAGCCGCTGTTCAAAATCATTCCAGTTTTTTACTGATTTCGGGCTCCACAGTACTTCGCTTAAAGCACTCATGCGGGGAAATATCATGTACTCGACCTTACCTGGATATTTCATATATTCTGTCCACACATTGGCTTGTGCGCCTAATATATATTTAGCGGATTCATCATCCAGTTCTTTTGGTAAAGGGTCATAATTATAAACGTTTTCAATAGGGTTATATCCACCTATTGTTACCGAATCTTCGGCCGTGCTTTGGGTATGATCAAAATACAGAGGCTTCTGCGGCGTCATGATTACTTTGTGTTTTTGCCTGGCAGCTTCAATTCCACCTTTTTCTCCACGCCAGCTCATCACCACGGCATTTGGCGCTAAACCACCCTCTAAAATTTCATCCCACCCGATCAGGATACGGCCATTGCTGTTCAAATATTTTTCAATGCGCTGTATAAAATAGCTCTGAAGCTCGTGTTCGTCTTTAAGTCCTTCTTTCTTCATCCTGGCCTGGCAACGGGGGCATGCTTTCCAATGTGTTTTCGGACATTCATCCCCACCTACGTGAATATAAGTAGAAGGAAAAAGAGGTAACACTTCATCTATCACATCCTGTAAGAACAAAAAAGTAGAATCATTGCCGGCACAGTAGACATCAGGAAAAATACCCCATGTTTCCTGTACCTGCTTTATTTCTCCAGCTGCCTGTTTTTGTGTGCTCGTGATTGATGCAGTAGTTGGAAATTTTGTAGGCCGGTCCGGGAAACAACTAAGCCATGGATAAGCAGCGATAGCTGCTGATGAATGACCGGGCATTTCTATTTCCGGTATAACAGTTATATGCCTGTTCATAGCATATTGTACAATATCTTTTATATCATCCTGCGTATAAAATCCACCATAACGCTTATTGTCATTGCCTGAGCCCGGATAGCGCCCAATGACCGTTCCGTTTCTGAATGCGCCGACTTCAGTCAGCCGTGGATATTTTTTGATTTCAATACGCCATCCCTGGTCTTCTGTGAGGTGCCAGTGAAAATAATTCATCTTATGAAGTGCCAGGTAATCAATATATTTTTTTATAAACGAAACTGGAAAAAAATGTCGGGTTACATCGAGATGCATACCGCGGTACTGAAACGCTGGATAATCATTGATCGTAACCAGTGGAATAAGTAATGATGAAATTTGAACGTTTTTATTGAGCACTGACTTTACATCATATGGGGCCAATAACTGAATCAGTGTTTGTATGCCATAAAAAGTGGCAGCATGTGTGCTTCCTTCTATGCTGATACCATCTTTGCTTACTGCAAGCGTATAGGCTTCTTTATTTGTTGATTCTAAAAGAGGACGTGTATTGAGCTTGATGCAATCTTTTCCTTCCTGCCCGACTATAACAAGGCTGAAGCCATATATTTCCTGTAAATAATCATTAAAAAGATGAGCAGTTTTTTTATCCTCTTCGTTAGCAACTGCTATCACTGTCTTTTTTGAAAGTTTGAATTCTCCTGCTGACTGTTTAATGCTAACCGGCCTGGGTATTATGGATAATGGATTGCTAACTACTGGCTGTGTATTTGCTGCAGAAGAAAAAAGTATAAAAACAAAAATGATTTTTTTCATAGTTACTTAATGACGGGTAAAATAATGGAAGAAGGATATTGCGTGCTATGGTATATTTTAATATCAGACTTTTGAAAATCGCCTTCATTGGCTTCATAAATATTTAAAAATTTCTGCGGATTGCGGTCTGCTAAAGGAAACCAGCTGCTTTGTACCTGTACCATAATCCTGTGGCCTTTTTTGAAACTATGTGCTACATCAGGCAAATAAAATTTTACCCGCTCTATGTTTCCCGGTGTAAAAGGCGTGGGCTGCTCGAATGAATTTCTGTATTTGCCACGCATTATTTCTCCCCGTACCAGCATCTGGTAGCTTGCCATCAGGTAATTATTCCCGGTAGGAGAGGGAGCCTGGTAACGAAAAGTATCAGGAAAAACATCAATGAGTTTTACAACAAAATCTGCATCTGTAGTGGATATGGAAGTAAACAATTCCGCATATAATGGACCACCCAGTGTTACATCAGACTTTAATGGTTCAGTTTGAAAAACGAGTACATCAGGACGCCGCGAAGCGAAGCGCTGATCATCTGTCATGTATTCTCTTGTTCTGCGCATATGTACATCTTCTGTGTAGGGAACAGGCTTAGCCGGATCACTGGTATATTGAGAAAAAATATTTCCACTTGCGGATTTACTCCAGCCCAAAGTTCCTTCCGGCTGCAGAAATAAATTTTGTGTTTGCATTTCCTTTGGCGGCCATTGTGCAAATTGTTTCCATTTATTTTCACCACTGAAAAAAATAGTAGCTTCTGCCAGCTTTGAAACGTCACCTTTCGCTTTTAAATGATAATTGAAAAAAGGGAGTTCTATATTATTTTGATACCATTCAGAGGTTTTACTTCCAAAATATACATTCCCTAAATAAGAGCCATCAGCACGGCCGCCCCATTGACCATGAAACCAGGGCCCCATCACGATCTTATTGTTATTCCTGCTTTTTTGTTCAATGGCTTTATATAAGTTCCATGCGCCAAAAACATCTTCAGCATCGAATAAGCCACCAACGACAAGTGTGTTTGCCGTTGCCGGAATATGTTGAACATAATTGCGGGTATCACGGGCCTTCCACCAGTCATCAAGATTGGGATGCGCATGCAGGTCTTTCCAGAATTTTATGCTATCTCCCATAATGCGGGCAAAGTTTTTTAATGTGCCGGTGCTTAAATAATAATGATAGTTGTCGCCTGATGGTGAAAAACGCGGAGGAGCTGATTGTGTGGTAGGTTGAGGCCTCGGCCTGCCAAATGACGGATAAAAAGAAAACGCATCCATTAACATGAATGCTCCGTTATGATGAAAATCATCACCCATGAACCAATCGGTAACCGGCGCCTGCGGACTTACTGCTTTTACAGCAGGGTGACCGCTTAATGCAGCCATAGTAGCATAAAAGCCAGGATACGAAATACCAAAAACTCCTACTTTGCCATTATTATGTGGTAGATTTTTTACCAGCCATTCTACAGCATCATAAGTATCACTTGCTTCATCTGTATCTTTTCCTTTCTTTGATGTATCAAATGGACGAACATCAATAAAATCACCTTCACTCATAAACTTGCCACGTACATCCTGGATTACAAAGATGTACTGCTCACGAAAATATAAACGATGATAAGAAGCGGCAAAATCAGGCCAAGCATCAACACCATAGGGTGCCGAAGAATATGGTGTGCGGCGTAACAGGACAGGATGTAATTCTGTGGTATCTCTGGGCAGATAAATGGCAGTATACAATTTTTTGCCATCACGCATGGGGATCATGCGCTCCCATTTTATAAAATTCTCTCTGATCCAGGCACTGTCAAGACTGTTGGATTGGGCCTTAATGCCGCTAATAAGAAAGCTAAACAGGAGAAAGGTGAGAAGTGGCTTCATTATATACGTTTGAACCCTCCTAAGGTAAAAACAAATTGATTAAGTCATTGGTACTTCCATCAATAACAGTTCAGCTCCAGTCTCTGCCTGAATTTTGAAAATGTTTTCATCCCAGATTCCCAATCCATCTCTTCTGTTCAGCGCAATATTATTGATGGATAAATTTCCTTCCAATACAAACACATACACACCATTTCCTTTAACTTTTATTTCGTAGTCGATTTGAAAACCCTGTTCCAGCTTTCCCATACTGAACCATGCCTCCTGGTGTATGTTGATGCCTTCATCTGAACCCGCTGGCGATATAACAGTTAATAATTTATTTTTTTTCTCTGCATCAGAAAATGCCTTCTGATCATATCTTGGAGATACATTCTTTTGATTAGTTAAAACCCATATCTGTAAAAACTTTACCTGCTTTTCTCCACTATTATTTTTTTCACCATGCACAACCCCTGTGCCGGCACTCATAATCTGCACATCACCTTGCTTGATCACGGTAGTATTTCCCATATTATCACTATGCTCCAGCTCACCTTCCAGGGGTATAGAAATGATCTCCATATTATTGTGGGGATGTTTGCCAAAGCCCATTCCCGGCGCCACTGTATCATCGTTAAGTACACGCAACACTCCAAAATGCATTCGTGATGGATCATGGTATCCTGCAAATGAAAATGTATGCCATGAATTGAGCCAGCCATGATCGGCATGGCCCCGTGTGTCAGCCTTATGCAGAACTGTTTTCATTGAATTAATATTTAAAGTTTGTATGTCCATATTGATATGAAGAACATTGATAGGTGAAATTCCAGCCTAACGTTTGTTGCAATTAAATATAACTTCATAAAGTGACGGACGTGCGACGCAACTAAGCTGATAGTATTTCAATTGCCAGCTGAAAAAATTAAGCTGTTACTTTTTCTTCCACAAGTTTTTCCGCCAGCCATAAAAACTGATGTATAAAAGTATTTACGCTTTTCTCAAAACCTGGATCAAGCAAGTTTCCGTTAAGATCAAATTTTTTATCTACCTGTGGTGTAATGAGCATGTAAGGAGAACCTATGCCAAACAGGGCATAAACAAATTGCTGTAACTGCATAGCAGCACGCATGCCGCCCATTGCGCCAGGTGATGCTGTCGCCAGGCCAAACGGCTTATGTTCCTGTTTTGGAAAATGGTCAAATAAATTTTGCATTGCCGGTGAATAACTACCATTGTATTCCGGGGTAAGTATAATGAAAGCATCCGCACCAAACATTCTTTTCGCCAATTTTTTGTGCTCTTTTGGAGCATGATCTATTGATGTAAATACTTTTTGAATGTGGGGTAATATAAATTCACGTAAATCAATGATACCAGTCTCATGCTCTGTCAGTTCATTTAATTTTTTTTCAAGGTGTAATGCCACACGGTGGGTTACACTATTTTCTCTGGGACTGCCTGATATAATTTCTATTCTCATAATTGCTGATTTAAGTTGTAAAGATACAAAATCAATGTTTAAACATCAAATTTAATTTGATCTTTAACTTTATGTAAAAAAACCATAGATTGAGTGCAGGATTTGCTATGTTGTGTGACTGAAATCATCAGAAACCTGTCAATGCTTGTTCAATTTTTTTTAAAATTTATTGATTTTAAATTCAGTTGTTACGATCCACTTACTTAATAATCGAACTTCATACTTATTTTATGTTCAATCGTCGTAGGTTCATTAAAAACTCTGCATTAGGCTCGTTGGCTTTTATAATTAAGCCCGCCTATGCTGAATCATTTTTGGCTGGAGGAATAAAAGATAAGCCCATCGTAATTTCCACTTGGCCTAATACAAAGGCAAATTCGGCAGCATGGAAAATTTTATCCCGGAAAGGAAGAGCACTGGACGCAGTAGAAGCAGGCGTGCAAATACCGGAGGCTGACCCAGCTGATCAAAGCGTTGGTTATGGGGGGCTGCCGGACCGCGATGGTAAAGTAACACTCGATGCATGCATTATGGATGAACATGGCAATTGCGGTGCTGTTATGTTTCTTCAGGGAATAATGCATCCTATAAAAGTTGCAAGGCTGGTAATGGAGAAAACACCCCATGTGCAACTTGCAGGTGAGGGTGCCTTAAAATTTGCTCTTGCCAATGGATTTAAGATTGAAAACTTATTAACGCCTCAAAGCGAAAAAGACTGGAAAAACTGGCTCAAAAATGCAAATTATGATCCTATGACAATCCCCAATTTATTAGAAGAAAAAAATAAACTTAAAAACCCGGGACAGGAAAATAATCACGACACAATAGGTATGATTGCATTAGATGCAGCCGGTAACTTAAGCGGTGCCTGTACTACCAGCGGGATGGCTTTCAAAATGCATGGAAGGGTAGGCGATAGTCCGATCATCGGTGCTGGTCTTTTTGTTGATAATGAAGTGGGTGCTGCCACCGCAACTGGTGTGGGGGAAGAAGTGGTACGAACCTGTGGTTCGCATACGGTAGTTGAACTAATGAGACAGGGACTGACTCCTGAAGAAGCATGTAAACGAACAGTACAAAGAATTATTAAAAAAAGAGGTGAAAAAGCAAAAGGCTTACAGGTTGGTTATATTGCTGTAAACACTAAAGGTGAATTTGGAGGATTTGCCCTGCAACAAGGTTTCAGCTATGCTGTACAAAGCGCAAAAGGTGTAAAGGTGTACGATGCCAAATACTTTTTTAAGTCATAAAACACATCATTCTTACAATAAAAAAACGGACTGATTGAAAAGTGAAGATGAAAAAAAATTAAGCAGCTATATCATTGAAATTGCAACTGCTGATTTTGAAGCTACCAGGTCGGCTGAGAAAGGTGGAGCGGATAGGATAGAACTTTGTGCTGCCCTCATAGAAGGAGGGATAACGCCATCCTATGCAACTATAAAAAAATGCAGGGAATCATTTTCGGTTTCTCTCTTTCCCATCATACGGCCACGGGGTGGAGATTTTTTATATACCGATGATGAATTTGATATCATGATGAATGATGTACTTCTATGTAAAGACCTGGGTTGTGATGGTATTGTGACAGGCCTATTAAAGAAAGGAGGTGGTATTGACTGTGAGCGGACACAACGTTTGGTTGATTGCGCATATCCAATGGAAGTAACCTTCCACCGTGCTTTTGACAGGTGTAAAGATCCACTAAAAGCTTTGGAGCAATTGATCGATATGGGTTGCCAGAGAATACTCACATCAGGTCAGCAACTTTCAGCACTCCAGGGCGTAAAATTAATTACCCAATTAATACAACAGGCAAATGAAAGGATTATAATTATGCCGGGCAGTGGTGTACGGAAGGAAAATATATTGGAAATTGCCCGGAGTACTGGTGCAGTTGAATTTCACTCTTCGTTGCGCAGCAAAAGAAAAAGCGGGATGGAGTTTATACATCCAGCTTTTGCAGAAATTGAAGAAAGTTATATGAATGCAGCGATCAGTGCAGATGATGTAAAAGCATTACGAAAGGCTTTGAATTCATAATTCCTTTTTCTCTTCTTCGATAATCGATATTCCCTCGCTTAGATCCCCGTTTGTCCATTTCCATATTTCATGTAAACGAATTCTGCCATCATGTAAAATTTGCGGAGTGGAACGGCAAATCCCGGTTCTTATTTCGCCTTTACCATTTATATGCTGATACCGCATATCCAATATTCCTACATCATTTGCGAGGGCTATAAGTTGACCAGTGATAATTGAACCTCCTTTATAAGTACCGGTTACGATATTTTTCTCCTGGTAATATTGAAACGTGGTTGTATTGCCTACTTCTCCATTTAAGGAATTATTGATTGTGCGAAAAACTTTATTGTGATAGTTGATCATTATTATGAATTAAGAAGAATAGTTTTTAACTTTTTGCTCAATTTACAAAATCAACTATTATGAATTCAAGTATCTTTTCAGAAATCAATTGGCTTGCTGTACTGGTGGCTGCTATTGCTTATTTTGCACTAGGCGCTTTATGGTATTCCGTATTATTTGGAAAACAGTGGGTGATGCACCAAAAAATTGATATGAATGACCCGGAGGTAAAAAAAGGTACCGGTGCTATCATGTTTGGTTCATTCATTATAATGCTCATCTCATGTATCGGTTTGGCAGTTTTAGTGCAACGCCTTGAGTTGATCGGGGGACTAATGTCAGGAATAAAATTAGGATTAGTCACGGGAATATGTTTTTCTGCAGCTGCGATCAGTGTTACTTATTTGTATATAAAAAAATCATCCACCTTACATTTCATTGATGGTTTGTATCATGTAATAGGACAAGTGATAGCTGCAATCATTTTATGTCTCTGGAGGTAAAGTGGTAATCGTCAATACATGTACAAATTACCCAATTATTCTACTTTGGTAATCTTAACCACATTGGTGGGCAGGTGAAGATGTACCGGGGTGCTTCCTGTACTGACCATTACGTTTCCGGTTTTTAAAAAACCTCTTTC
>MWVX01000700.1_pt1 | contig 10927 bp, 7 predicted proteins | sample 1047311 | NCBI WGS metagenome assembly MWVX01 (sample SAMN06349984, study PRJNA376086) | soil metagenome | isolation source: MtG-4 sample Antarctic (ecotone) soil | place: Antarctica | collected 2015-01-13
CAGGCGCATATTAACCAGATTGATGTTCCTGATATTGTAATTCCCCCGATCAGCAAACAATATTTGAGAAATGTAAAGCAACTGACAACGGCGGGCAATCGTTTTATATTAACCGATGGCATTTCCGATGTTGAAGTAAAAGTAATCAGTGATGAGATCATCAGGGTGAGGATGGCTCCGCAAGGCGAATTTCTTGAGGAATTTTCATATGCTATTGACGATTTCAAATTCCATATAACAGATATTCAAACTACCGAGACCCCAGACTATTATCGTATTTCAACAAATACTATATCATGTCACGTACGAAAGGCTGACTTTTATGTCTCGTTCCTTGACGTGGATGACGTGGTAATAAATGAAGATTCGCGGCCAATGCACTGGGAAGAGAATGCTGAGTTTGGAGGATATTATGTCTATTGCTCGAAGAAGCGGCAGCAAGGTGAACATTTTTTTGGGCTGGGTGATAAGCCCTCTGACCTTGATCTGCTAGGCAAACGATTTACGATGTGGGGTACGGATGCATATGCATATGAGCGTAACAGTGATCCATTGTATAAGAATATTCCCTTCTACATCGGTATTCATAAAGGCGTTAGCTATGGGATGTTTTTCGACAATACTTTTCGCAGCTATTTTGATTTTGCTGCAGAAGAAAAAGATAAGGTGAGCTTTTGGACTGATGGAGGCGAGATGCAATATTATTACATCCACGGCCCTCATATGATGGATGTGGTTAAGCGCTATACGATGCTAACTGGTTCACATCCACTGCCTCCCCTGTGGGCCTTAGGCTTTCATCAAAGTCGCTGGAGCTATTATCCTGAATCAATAGTAAAAGAGCTGGCGCATACTTTCAGAGCTAAGAAAATACCGTGTGATGCCCTTCATCTGGACATTGACTATATGGATGGCTACCGCTGCTTTACCTGGAACCGGAAGTTTTTTCCCAACCCGAAAAAGATGATTGGTGAGCTTTCCGGGCTCGGTTTTAAAACCATTGTTATCATTGACCCTGGCATAATGGTGGATGAACAATATTGGATTTTTCAGGAGGGGAGAGATAACAAGTATTTCTGCCGGCGTGGCGATGACTATTTTATGGAAGGGCCCGTGTGGCCTGGCCGCTGCCAGTTTCCCGATTTCACCAACTCAAAAGTGAGAAATTGGTGGGGCGATTTATTTAAAGAATTTGTAGAACAGGGAGTAGCAGGAGTGTGGAATGATATGAATGAGCCGGTGGTATTTGGAAAGGGAACTTTTCCATTGGATGTTCGGCATCATTTCGAGGGTTACCGTGGATCACACAGGAAAGCCCATAACATCTACGGAATGCAGATGGTGCGAGCTACCTATGAGGGATTGAAAAAGCATCAGAGGAACAAGCGTCCTTTTACCATCACCCGGTCAGGCTACTCCGGAGTGCAGCGATACAGCTCCACATGGACGGGAGATAATATGGCTACCTGGGATCATTTGAAGCTCGCCGTTCAAATGTTGCAGCGACTAAGCATCTCCGGAATATCTTTCAGCGGCTCGGATATTGGAGGTTTCACCGGTGAGCCAACCGGCGAGCTATATATCCGGTGGATGCAGTTTGGTGTCTTTTCTCCTTTGATGCGTGTTCATTCTGCAGGAAATACAGGAGCACGAGAGCCATGGACATTTGGCTCAGGGTATGAGAAACTGGCAAAGAAATTTATATCACTTCGATACAAGCTGCTTCCATACATCTATTCTGCTTTCTGGGAAAACCATAAATATTATTTTCCAATGCTTCGTCCATTATCAATGTTGGAACAGGAGCATGAACAAAATTATTCCCGTGATGATGAATTTACTTTGGGCGATAAGCTTTTGATTGCACCGGTAATTGAAAAAGGAGTAGTATCGAGGGAGGTTTATTTACCTAAGGGCATGTGGTATCACTTCTGGGATCTTTCTGTATGGAACGGAGGGACATACTATGAGGTGCCGGCACCACTTGATACCATTCCGATTTTCGTTAAAGCAGGTTCTGTAATTCCTGAATATCCTGTGATGCAATATGTGGGTGAGCATGAAATTCATGAAATGCTGCTCAACGTTTATTACGCGCCTTATCATGTAAATTCATTTATGTTTGAAGATAACGGAGATACTTTTGGCTATGAACAGAATATTTATCTTGAAAAAAAATTTGAGACCAGCGGAAATGAGGAGATGCTGCAAATACACCAGGTTATAGAAGGGATGTATACACCCCGGTATGAATATTATCGTATAAAAATATATGGGTTGCCATTTAAATTTTCAAAAGTATTGTTAAATGGAAAACAATTGTCAGGAGTAAAACAGGTGAGAAAAGGCAACATATTGGTATTTCGCGCAATAAAAAATTTCAAAAAAATTGAGATTATAGCAGCAGAGAATAAGTACCAATAATTATTTCACTGTTGAGATAAATATTTAATAGTTGATTGTTCAAGAGCAATGTTATAGATTCGAACATCATCTATAGAGCCGTTGAAAAAATAATTTTGTAAATAGCCTCCGCCATTGCCAATGATGAAATGTGCATCGGTATCAGAGAGTTGAAAATTTTCATGGTGGTCATCACTGCCATTTTGCAATACACCGTTCAGATAAACCCTCAATGATATTCCATCGGCCACAAATGCGAGGTGTTGCCAGATTTGCGTTTCTATTGGCGCAGAAGCTTTCAATGGATCTATACCATATACGGTAGTGCTTCCATCGTAAACCCAATTGTCCAGGTTGAAGATTGTTTGGCTGAAATGACTGTCTAAGCTGTATTCCCACGGACCTGTAACTCCTCTTTTGCTTAAAATTGTCATTGCAGTTGCCGTATCAGGAACATTTATCCAGCAACACATGGAAAATATATTGTTAGGAAAGGAGGCCGATGGGAGGTCACCAAAATCAATGAATGAGGAATCATTGCGATTGAATTGCATTGCCATGTTTGTTTCACCATGGCGGTTAAAAATGGGAATTACGAAATATCCGGCACCTGTAACTCCGCTGATAGAATCATAAGCACTTCCATTCAATGGAATATTAACTACGAGCCCGGTGGTAATATCAGGAAGAGAGTCTGCTTCTTTTTTACATGAAAGGACTATGAGCAACAAGAAGATGACAACACTAAGTTTCATAGTAAAATATGATAACGGAATGAATTGAATTTTATTCTACCTCGCCTATAAATCAGAATTTCTAACCCAAAATACAAGTACAATTCTAAAATTTTCTAATGGACACTGAGATTTCTCACCTTGTTCGAAATGACGGGTTGCTTCACACTCAGCTTCTGCACACAACCCAATAATATGTTCGTCATTTCGACGACAGGAGAAATCTCATAGCCATTGCTAATAGCCATTGCTATTAGAATGTTCAAGTCGGAGATTTCTCACCTTGTTCGAAGTGACGGGTTGTTTCACAATTACCTTCTTCACACAGCTCAACGATACGTTCGTCATTTCGACGACAGGAGAAATCTTACAACAATCTTCAGACCACTTGAAAGCTTGAATTTTTGTTATGTAAATTTAACATGTAATGTTCTCTCTAAGGCATCTTAAGATTTATACCTATTCTTTCAACTTTTCTCCCTGATGAGGCCATTTCAAAAATCTTATCTAAGAGGTTTTCTCATAGCTGGTACAGTACTATTTGGAATTGCTTTTCTAATTAATCTTTATGCTAAAAGATATATAGATGCAAAGCTGAACTCGGCGATAGTAAATAATGATTCAATTGCATATCGCATCGGGTTTGAAGATTTAAGTGTAAATGTATGGACGGGCTACGCTGGAGTTGAAAATTTTTACATTATAGCAAAGGAAAAATATGAACGCCCCCCCTTAAATACCATAAATATTAATGCAGCAGCCCTTCGTTTTTCTGGCATTGGTGTTCTTAAGATTTTATTAACTCAAGACGTGGATATTGGTAAAGTACACATCGAACATCCTATAATTACCGTCAGCAATGTGGATACTACAACAAAGAACGAGAGCGATGAATTACCATTAAACTTGTATCTGTTAGTTAAAGAAAACTTTTCTTCGCTCCGAATTGGAACTTTAATTATTAAGAACGGGAGTATAACCTTATTCGGCAGGGATTCAGCCAACCTGTTTATTTCGCTGCCGAAAGTTAACCTGCAATTAACAGATATAAGAGCTGATTCGTCGCTTACTACCACAAAGAGATTCATGGATTTTGGTGGTGTTACCCTTTCAATAAATAATTTAAATGGTCACTTTTTTAATGGCCTTTATCAGATTAATGTTCCTTCATTTAGCTTCGAAAACCGAAATTCATCGCTTCAGATAGACAGCATTTTGCTGAAACCAACAATAGATAAAAAAATATTCGCTAAAAAGATTGGGCTGCAGACAGATTGCCTCAGCTTACAACTAACCAACCTGATGATTAAGTTCTCTGATGTACAAGATCTGATTCTCAATCAAAAAATATCAATAGATAAAATAGATGTTGGATCGCTTCAGCTTCATGATTACTGGGACAAAAATTTCCCACGAAGGAGAACCAGGCAGGCATTACACTATACAGCACTTGTTTCATTGCCATACGCAATTGATATACGTGAAGTGGAGATGAAATCTGCGGATATTATTTATGAAGAGCTCGGCGAGGGTTCGGTTGAAACCGGGTCCATTAGCTTCAACAGGGTTAGTGGTCTAATCAAGAATATCTCGAACATCAATATGAGTGATACTATGAAAATTCATTGTTCTGGATATATGCTGGGTGAAACTCTTATAAGAGCTGATATACTACTGCCGCTTTCAGAAGACCGTTTCATCACTTCAATGCATATGGAAAGCTTCGACATGCGTAAGCTGAATGGAATGATTAAAAATTTAGCACCTGTTAAAATAAAGAGTGGGGTAATTACAAGTATAAATATGTACTGCGAAGCCAATGATCATTCCGGTAGTGGCAGCATGACATTTAAATATTCCGGTTTAGAAGTAGCAATATTATCAGATGATAAGGCCATAGACAGATTAATTATGTCGCGGATTAAAAATTTTATAGCAAATAAAATCGTTCTGGAACAGGATAATCCAAAGAAGGGAGTTCTCAGGATCGGGAAGATAGATTATAAACGAGATCAGGAGCGTAACATCATTAATTATAGCTGGAACCTTGCTTTCAGCGGCATCAAATCTTCCATAGGTCTGAGCGAAAAACGAAAAGAGCTTTTTCAGACCGATAAAAAATGAGGTGAATTTTCAAATCTTTAATTCAAATTTGCCAGCCTGATTATTTATTTATTCATAACCTGAAGATGAAAACTTTGATTCTTGTGCGTCATGGCAAGTCGAGCTGGAAAGACATTGGAATAAATGATCACGATCGCCCGTTAAACAACCGCGGTGAAAGGGATGTGCCCTTTATGGCCAAAATAATCAGTAAAAAAGGTATTAACCCTGATCTTCTAATCTCAAGTACCGCCGTTCGTGCAATTGCTACGGCTGAAGGATTCGCACAAGAACTGGGGTATGAAAGAAAAAAAATTATAACATTAAAGCAGCTCTATCTCGCTGAGTTGGATGGATGGTTGGATGCTATTCATGAAATTTCTGATAAGGAAAATTTAGTAATGGCATTTGGGCATAATCCCGGAATAACAAACCTTGTAAACTTCCTTACAAAAAATAATATTGAGAATTTGCCGACCTGCGGCATTTGTTCAATGATTTTTAAAACAGATAGTTGGATAGGAGTGGAAGCGGGTAGGGGGAGATTAGATTTTTTTGACTACCCGGGAATATATCTTAAAGATTAACTATTAAAAAATTATCCATGTCTAATCAATGTGAGAATAAAGGGAAAGAAAAAGTGTGCAAAATTGGATGTGTATGTTGCAATCCCTTTTTTCCACTTCTTAACCAATGACTACCTTTTGAATTTTGCCCTCTAATAACTTTTCTCCTTCTCACCCTGATTTCCATATCATTAAAATTTTTTGTTTTTAAACATTTGATCTGTTCGCCAGACCTTGCGGGGGTAGATCATTCTCCTCTTATTAAATCCCGATGCTGCGGCATTGTTATTAAATAGCAGGTATGAAAAAGATACCTGCATAAGAAAGTAGTGGTCTTTGTCTTTTGCATCACCTCTTTGCTGATTAGGTCCAGTTATATAGGCTAATGTGCCGTCCGGGTCCATCCCCTCCGATTGGACTGACAGATCATAGGCAAGTGCTGCAGTAGAAGGGTCGGTAAAAAATTTATTGAAATCCTCTTGTGCAACATAGTGCCCGCTTACATCATCGACGTAATCAGTAAAAGTAAAATTTGTACGGTATTCTAACCCGAAGATTATGCTGCCTGAAATATTATACCTAAGCCCGATGCCAAGTGGAATTACAGGCTGTAGGAGAGAATATTCCTGCACCCCGGTACCGAGGAAACCTTGTCCCTCTGTTCTCAATGGCTTAAGATCTATAAGCTCACCCGAATATAAAGCCTGCGGATTAAAATGGAATAACCCAAGACCCCCAAGAACGTAAGGCGCGAACCGGTATCGCTTTGAACCTGGCTCAAAAAATATAAGGTTAGCTTCTAAAATAAAAGTGCCTTCGATGATGTGTGATTGGAAGTTCAGATTTCTATACCATCGAAACCATTCGGGAGAAAATTCTTGCCTTGGCTGAATAAGTTTATCATCACCTGCAACTTCTGTATACGAAAAAGTGGTGCGGGCAGAAATCCGACGATTAAAGTAATATCTGAAATGAAGACCTGCAGCCGGCTTCATCAGAGTTTTTTCTAGATCGAAAAATAGGGGCCTGCCAATATAATTGGCACCTCCCAGATCACCATAAAAACCAGATATCCCAAGTTCAATACCTAAATCATATTGTTGTGCCCAGCCTTTATGGATTACAAGGCTGATAAGTATAACAACCACAACACAGACATATGACAACTTTCTCATCAGGGTATGTAAGGACCAAATTTATATAATTAAAAAGAAAGCACCTGACTAACAAGTGCACAGTTCATCCCTTAATATAATTTTATCATCTGACAAGCCGGGATTAGCTCCGATGCTCTTAACGCATACAATAGCAGATGTAGGTTAAATAACCAGTTAGTTTTGCTGACCGACCTTATTAGCCAACTTAATAAGGTTTAAGGCGCTGCCAGCTTTAAACCATTCTATCTGTGCTGCATTGAATGTATGATTCAATAATATTCCCTCTTTCGACCCGTCTTTATGGTGGAGCACCATTGTAAGCGGAACATCAGGTTCAAAAGTAGTTAGACCGACAATGTCTATCACATCATCTTCCTGTACTTTATCGTAATCGGCCTTGTCGCAGAATGTGAGGGCAAGCATGCCCTGCTTTTTCAGGTTTGTTTCATGAATGCGTGCAAACGACTTCACAATCACTGCACGCACACCCAGATGACGTGGTTCCATGGCTGCATGTTCACGAGATGAACCTTCGCCATAATTTTCATCACCCACTACAACGGTTCCGAGACCGGCTGCTTTATAGGCTCTTTGCACCTGAGGAACGGAACCATATTCACCAGTGAGTTGATTTTTTACACTGTCCGTTTTTTCATTAGAGAAATTAAGAGCACCAATAAGCATGTTGTTCGAAATGTTGTCGAGATGTCCGCGATACTTCAGCCATGGGCCTGCCATAGAGATGTGATCTGTAGTGCACTTGCCCTTCGCTTTTATAAGCAGTCGTAAACCTTTTAGATCAACCCCTTCCCATGATGGGAAAGATTCCAGTAACTGAAGACGATCAGAATCTGGATTCACAATCACGGGTAAATCAGCTTCGTCAGCCGCGGGCGCCAGGTATCCTGCATCTTCAACAGCAAATCCCTTTAGTGGAAGCTCGATGCCCTCGGGCTGGTCGAGCAATACCTCCTCACCATTTTCATTGGTAAGAGTATCTGTTAGCGGATTGAATGACAGGGAGCCTGATAATGCAAAGGCAGTTACAAGCTCAGGTGAGGCTACGAAAGCATGGGTGCTCGGATTGCCATCATTGCGCTTTGCGAAATTCCTGTTGTAAGATGTGAGAATAGAATTTTTCTTGGTAGGATCTTCCATGTGCCGCGCCCATTGACCAATACAGGGTCCACAGGCATTGGCAAGCACCATTCCACCCATAGATTCAAAGGTCTCAAGCAAGCCATCGCGCGCAATTGTAAAACGGATCTGCTCTGAACCCGGAGTGATGGTAAATTCCGATTTTGCTTTCAGATTTTTTTTCAGTGCCTGCCTTGCGATGGAAGCTGACCGGGTCATATCCTCATAAGAGGAATTTGTGCATGATCCTATCAATGCCACATCAAGCTTTTCAGGCCACCCATTTTCCCGCACGGCATCTTTAAATTTTGAAACTGGCCACGCGAGATCGGGGGTATAAGGACCATTAATGTGTGGCTCAAGCGCATCAAGGTCTATTTCAACAACCTGGTCATAGTATGTTTCCGGATTTTCATTTACCTCCTCATCAGACCTGAGGTACTCGGCCACAGTGTTGGCCATATCAGCTATTGCTTCTCTACCTGTTGCTCGCAGATAAACTTCCATTCGCCTATCATAAGCGAATACCGAGGTGGTAGCTCCAATCTCAGCACCCATATTACAGATGGTGCCTTTCCCGGTGCAGCTTATATTTTCCGCACCGGTACCAAAATATTCTACAATAGCACCAGTGCCTCCTTTCACAGTAAGGATTCCAGCAACTTTCAGTATAACATCTTTTGCAGAAGTCCATCCGCTCATCTTCCCCGTTAGCTTTACTCCGATTAATTTTGGAAACCTAAGTTCCCATGGCATTCCACTCATTACATCCACCGCATCCGCTCCGCCCACTCCTATGGCGATCATTCCCAAACCACCCGCATTGGGCGTATGCGAATCTGTGCCAATCATCATTCCACCAGGAAAGGCATAATTTTCCAGCACCACCTGGTGAATGATTCCGGCTCCGGGTTTCCAAAAGCCAATGCCATAGCGCCGCGACACCGAGGCGAGAAAGTCATAGACCTCCTTATTGATATCCAATGCTGTTTGCAGATCTGGCTCGGCTCCAACCTTGGCCTGAATAAGGTGGTCGCAATGAACCGTAGTTGGAACCGCTGTTTTCGCCTTACCTGCTGTCATGAACTGTAGTAGTGCCATTTGCGCGGTAGCATCCTGCATAGCTACACGATCAGGTGCAAACTCCACGTATGATTTTGCACGAGGAAACGGTTCCGTTGGAAACTGTCCTGATAAGTGTGAATAAAGAATTTTTTCTGATAGCGTAAGGGGCCGATTTAACAACTGCCTGGCGGAATTTATTTTTTCACTCAACCTGTTATAAAAAGATTGAATTATGTCTACATCAAATGCCATGGCAGTGTATTTAGGTGTTTAATTATATCAATATTGAGAAAAGTAAAATGTTATATCGCAGTTTATTTATTTGTACTTATTTATTTGTACACCTTGTGTTATTGATTAAATCGAAATGTCTCACGGTTAGGAATATAACACTATAATTAAATTCTTATCCATCACTTTCTAAAACTGCAAATGTAAATAATGAGTTCTTCATGTTTAACTACGCTAAAACTATTGATTATTTTTAGGTCATAAATATTTCATGGGACTTAAAGAAAATATCCTTCTTGCACTGAGCGCAATACGCAGTAATTTATTACGTACGGTTCTTACATGTTTAATAATTGCATTTGGCATAATGGCGCTGGTGGGAATCTTGACTGCTATAGAAAGTTTAAAAACTTCTATTTATAGCAACTTTTCCAGCATGGGCTCCAATGTGTTTACAATTGAGCAGGATTGGTCGCAAATGCAGGGCAGCGGGGGAGGAGATGAAGAAAAGCCCGGACCTCCTATACTGTATCGCGATGCTGTTTTATTCAAAGACAGGTATGAATTTCCTGCTGTCGTCTCTGTGTCAGAAGATATATCAGGTATATCCACAATAAAACATGAATCAAAAAAGACCAACCCCAATGTACAAGTAGTTGGTGTTGACGAAAATTATCTTGTAACATCAGGAAATGAAATTGCCGCGGGCAGGTTTTTTACATCTGATGAGGTAAAAGAAGGTTCTCCACTTATTGTTATTGGTAAAGATGTGGTTGAAAAAATTTTTGGTTCCAGCGCCGATCCTATAAATAACTTCGTATCGATGTTTGCCATCCGATACCGTGTTATTGGGGTATTGGCATCGAAGGGTTCGAGCATGGTGTCGCAGGGTGATAATGTAGTGCTCATTCCGCTCCTGAATGCAATCCGCAACTTCAGCGGCAGTGAAAATTCTGTATCAATTGCCGTGAATATAAATGCCGTAGACCAGTTGCAACCTGCCATTGATGAAGCTACGAGCACTTTGAGAAACATCCGTGGATTGCGTATATCTGAAAAGGATGATTTCGAAATTTCGAAAAGCGATGAACTTGCCAACGAACTGATTGGAAATATTACATACGTTACTTACGCTGCTACACTGATCGGCATAATAACACTCTTCGGTGCGGCCATTGGTCTAATGAACATTATGCTTGTGTCCGTAACTGAGCGCACCCGTGAGATAGGAGTAAGCAAAGCATTGGGTGCAACAAAAAAAGAGGTGCGACGTCAGTTTTTAACTGAAGCAATTGTAATTTGCCAGATCGGCGGAATGCTGGGGATAATACTTGGAATTCTTGTAGGTAACTTAGTATCTCTTATACTGGGAGGAAATTTCATTATACCATGGCTATGGATTTTTGTAGGCATTACTTTTTGTTTTTTGGTAGGATTGGTCGGGATTATATCCTGCCATCAAAGCTTCAGGTTTAGACCCGATAGAGGCGCTTAGGTATGAATGAAGCAAAGGGAATACATCGGCGTCTTT
>MWVX01000701.1_pt1 | contig 10894 bp, 13 predicted proteins | sample 1047311 | NCBI WGS metagenome assembly MWVX01 (sample SAMN06349984, study PRJNA376086) | soil metagenome | isolation source: MtG-4 sample Antarctic (ecotone) soil | place: Antarctica | collected 2015-01-13
ATTCAAATTCTATCTCCACATTTCGCCAGAAGAGCAGCAAGACCGGCTGAATGAAAGAATGGAAGATCCTACCAAGCATTGGAAATACAATGCTAATGATTTTAAAGAAGCCGAATTGAGAGACAAATACATGCAGATGTATGAAGATGTTTTTGAACATTGCAGTGCTGTTCCCTGGCACATTGTACCCGTAGATCAGAACTGGTATAAAGAAAATTTCATTGCAAAGACTGTAACTGAAGCATTGCGGAATCAAGGGATGAAATATCCGGGTCTTACCAAAGATGAATCAAAACCATAACTAAGTAAATTTTTTCTCATGGGTTTTATTAAAGAATTCAGAGAGTTTGCACTAAAAGGCAATGTAGTTGACCTCGCTGTTGCAGTGGTGTTAGGTGCAGCTTTTGGCAAAATAGTCACTGCTTTGACTGCTGCTTTAATCATGCCTTTAATCAGCCTTATATTAGGTAAGGTTGGTGTAAGTGAAATAATTTTCCAGGTGGGCAAAACCATATTCCCTGTTGGACTTTTGCTGCAATCAATTATTGATTTTCTATTTGTAGCCCTTGTGTTATTTGTTATTATCAAAGTCATGAATAGATTGCACCGCGAAAAAGAAGAAGTAGCAGCACCTGCCGAACCAGAACTTACTTTATCAGAAAAACTACTTGTTGAGATCCGGGATAGTGTGAAGGCGAATAGGGAATAGGCAATATTGAAAAGGAAATAGTCAATATGGGCAATGTGCAATAGGGAAGGGTAATGTGCAATAGCAAAAAATTATAAATAAGAAACTAAATCGGACTTGGTGCATAATATAAATTACCAGATAAAGCTTGCACAGTTTGAAGGCCCGTTTGACCTTTTGCTTTTTTTCATTGAAAGAGATGAATTGGATATTTATAATATTCCTATCACGGGTATCATCAAAGATTTTTTAGAATACATACATGAGCAGGAGTCTCTGAATATTGAGCTTTCAAGTGAGTTCATTTTATTTATTTCTATGCTGATGCGTATCAAAGCAAAAATGCTTTTACCCCGTAAAGAAATAGACCCTGATGGCAATGAACTGGATCCACGTCAGGAATTGATAGAAAAAATACTTGAGTACAAACGATATAAGGAAGTAGCAGCACAAATGGCGGAGCTGGAGGCTAACCGCATGCTCATGATCCGGAGGGGAAATATACAGTCAGAATTATCCGGCATAGGCGAAGAAGCCGGTGAAGGAACCGAAATACAGGCGATCACACTCTTCAAATTAATGAAGTCGTTCGAAAGAGTGATGCGGCGGTATGAAGACAAATTCAACAAACCCACACATACTATTGTGCGATTTAATTATAGTATGGAGGGAATAAAGGCTGATGTGATCTCAATGACTCAAAGTGAACGTACGCTGTCTTTTGAACGGCTTTTTGAAAGGGCAGAAAACAGGGTCCATGCTATTTTTTTATTTCTCTCACTGCTTGAACTGGCACAACAGAGATTCTTACGAATCATAATTGGTGAAGGGCACAACAACTTTATTGCTGAATACAACGAAGTACAGGAAGGGCTCACAGATGAAGAGCACATGAGGTTGTTGTAAATTATTATTTCATTTCCCTGAAAAGAAAGAATGCCTTTTCCATTTTATTAAGTTGAGTTTTTCTTAAAATTAATTCTGCTTTGAAAAAAACATCACCTCACACAGCTTTAAAATCATCATCAAAAAAATCATCTGCAAAAGGCTCAGCATCACCATTGCAGGAAAATGATTTTAGTATAAGTATAAAGAATCGGTTCAAAGGGTTGATGCCTAAACCCATGCCCCAAGATTTAAAACCAATGTTGGCCGGGATTACAGCAGAAGCTTTTGATGATGAGAACTGGCAATTCGAGTTGAAATGGGATGGATACAGGGCTTTAAGTTATCTCAACGGGAACAATGTAGAACTGCGTTCCCGAAATAATCTTTCTTTTGATAAAAAATACAAGGAAATAACTGTGGCATTGCAGCAATGGAATATGCATGCAGTAATAGATGGAGAAATCGTTGTGCTGAACGAAGAAGGTCATCCTGACTTTGAAGCATTACAAAAATGGATACTTGCTCCCAATGGTAATCTGGTTTATTTCGTATTCGATGTATTATGGCTTGATGGATATGACCTAATGCAGCAGCCTTTAGTGGAGCGGCGGGAAATATTAAAAGAAATTATGCCGGAGTGTAGCATTATAAGGTATAGTGACTCTATTGATCATACAGGAATTGACTTTTTTCAAATAGCAAAAAAAAATGCATTAGAAGGTATCATAGCCAAAAAAAAGGATTCCGTCTATACCCCCGGATATAGAACAAAGAGGTGGTTAAAGATTAAAATAGAAGAACGTCATGAAGCTATAATCTGCGGCTATACTAAAAACAGGGATTCAGACCGCTTGTTCAGTTCTCTGGTTTTAGGTGTTCAGGATGAGGGTAAAGTAAAATTTATAGGTCAGGTAGGAACAGGTTTCAACCAGGTATCTCAAAAAGAAATTTTTACAAAACTCACACCCTTAGTCAGTACAGATTGTCCTTTTGATAAAGTACCTAAAACAGGAGTACCAACAGTGTGGGTGAAACCTTATTACATCTGCGAAGTAAAATACACAGAGCTTACTGCAGAAGGACTGATGCGGCATCCATCATTTCAGGGATTAAGGCCAGATAAATTCATCACAGACTTCAACGAAGGAGAAATAAATCCACTTTTAAAAAAGAAGAAAAAGGGCACAGCACATTCAGCGTTAAAAACGGTAACAGAAACTACTGACAGCAAAAAAACTTTGAAATCGAAGATAGAAGAGAAGGAAAGTTTAGTTGATTTTACCAACACCGACCAGGTAGTAACAGTAGATAAACAGCTTTTAAAAATCAGCAATCTTCAAAAAATATACTGGCCTAAAGAAAAGATTCGTAAGGGTGACCTGATCAATTATTATCACTGGATGGCTCCTTACATTTTGCCTTATATGAAAGACAGGCCGCTATCACTGAACCGGCACCCAAACGGCATAAATGGTGAAAGTTTTTATCAAAAAAACATGCAGGGAAAAGCAGAGCCTTGGATTAGATTGCACAGAAGGTTTAGTGAGTCGAATGGAGAAAGCAAAGACTTTATGGTATGTACAGATGAAGCTTCGCTTCTTTACATGGCCAACCTCGGCTGCATTGAAATGAATCCCTGGCACAGCCGTACTAATAAGCCTGAACACCCTGACTGGTGTGTGATAGACCTCGATCCGGGCGAAATTTCCTTCGAAAAAGTAATCGAGACCGCACGGGTGGTAAAGAAGGTGTTGGATACTTATCAGATCACATCGTTTGTAAAAACCTCAGGTTCTTCGGGCATACATATATACGTGCCCTTTGCAGCAAAGTATAATTACGATCAATCCAAACAATTTGCAGAATTGATCGCACATATTGTGCATGAAGAATTACCTCTTTTCACGAGCCTGGAACGTAATCCGCAAAAACGCAAAGACAAAATTTATATTGATTACCTGCAAAACCGGCCCATACAAACGATTTGTGCACCATACTCGGCGAGGCCTAAACCCGGTGCCACTGTGTCCACACCTTTGCACTGGGACGAAGTGAAAAAGGGCTTGGATATGCATGATTTTACGATCCATAATATCTATGAACGTGTGCAGGCAGAGGGCGATCTTTTTACCGGTGTTTTAGGTAAGGGTATTAATTTGAAAAAAGTGATAGGGCAGTTAGCAGGGCTGATTTAATTATTGCACCGCCTCGTTATTTATGCACAATGCTACAATATTCCTTAATATCATCAATACACTGGTTCTTCTTCAAAAACGATTATTGGATCTAAGAAAAAATGTGTTCTTTTTCTGTATAAAGAAACACGATTTACCAGGCCGAATAGTGAATTTATTATTCTTGCATCAAAAACTTTTTCCGAAGCAGGGTGGGAAATATTGTTTACTTTTTGGATTAAAACAGGTAAGAAATTACTGACGCCATTTTTTAACATAAAAGTTTTTTCTATTTCGCTCGTCGGTGTATTTGTAAACAAAAGAGTATCACTGTAGATTTTCAAAGTGTTATTTTGTACATAATAAAATTTCAGACATTTTCCATTCCTTTTTTGTGATGCTTCTACCTCTACCAAATAAAGGGCGGTGCTGTCCATTGTTGATAATTCTTTTGATTGTTGAATATAATAAACCAAATAACTAGTAAAGTCAATTTCTGAATGTTGAGCGAAAGAAGTACTGCTGAAGAGTATTAGGAATGAGATTAAATATATCCTGACCATTTAATTAGGAGTTAAATTAGAGTTACAAGAAGCGCCCTTTTCTGCTATGCGGTGTTTTAACCATTTTTTTGATTTGACTATTCTGCTCTGCTCACATGTTTTATTCAGAAAGGCCTTGAATTAGATGCACTTTTGATGGAAAGCCATAAAAAAACTAAAAAATATTTATTTTCAAATTCGAATAAAATAAAATAGGGTATTTTACAATAGCAAAAGATATTCATTTGCAACTAATAAATAGAAGATGGAAAAGAATAATCCTGAAATAGAAAAAGCTGATAAGCCCGGAACTACCAGTGCTTCCACCGATCAGCCAACAGATAACAAAATGGCTCAGAACCCCAACCCCAGGGCTAATGAAAATATTAAGAACACTTCATTTGAGCGTGAAGAAAACAGCAGTGATAGTGTGGGCAGCGAGATCACCGATGGCGAAGCCGGCTAACGAAGAATCGTAAAATTATCCAGTTCCATATCCCCTTTTGGAGTCACCAGTACTTCTTCTACAATCGCCCCGGGTGGGCCTGCTTTAGCCCATTCAATAAATTTTTCTAATTCTGCTTCACCGGCAGATATCAACAGCTCTACAGTTCCGTCCTTGTTGTTTCTTACCCAACCTTTCAGGTTTAGTTCAATAGCTTTATCGGCGGCATCCATCCTGTAAAATACGCCCTGTACTTTTCCCCGCACGATTATTTGTATCGTTGGCATTGCGTGAGTTTAATAAACTTTTTTTATTCCCATCTTTTCCCATGCTTCAAACACTTTTTCAGCTTCAGGATTGGGCATGTGAATGAATGATATTTTCCTCATTTGTGGTGTTTTTTCTATTTCATTGTAAATGTATTCATCATCAAAATTAATTGCAGCAGCCTGTTGTTTCGTATTCGCATAGATCACACGGTGAGGCCTTGCCCAATAAATAGCGCCCAGGCACATGGGGCAGGGTTCGCAACTTGTATATATATCACAATCTGTCAACTGAAATGTCTTAAGCTTATTACATGCATTCCTGATGGCCACTATTTCAGCATGTGCGGTAGGATCATTCAATGTGGTTACCTGATTGCAACCTTCCCCAACGATCTCATTATTTTTTACGATTACACAACCGAAAGGCCCGCCCTGCATACTTTGCATACCCTGTCTCGAAAGTTCAACAGCACGCAGTAAAAAATTTTCATTCATTTCGGAAATTTTATGCCTTAATAATGTAATGGTAACCAGTATTAATAAAAAGGTAAACCTTCATTTTTATCTTTTTTTAAAGCCCGCAACATTTGTCCAAAGTCCCATTTTAATGAAAGGGCCTTTAAGCTATCTGCAATTCTTTTAGCTTTTGTGTGATCCGTTTTTGCACTCTCTATCCAACGTGAAAAATAAAGCCGGTGGGAAGGGGCAATTGAATAAAAATAATCGAGTGCCTCAGTTTCTTCTTTCAGACATTCAATCAAATCGGGAGAAATTGCTGGTTCGTTTGTGTCAACCAGAAGTTGAACCATTATCCGGTCTCCTTTGCTTTTTCTGATTTGTTTTCTAGTAGTTACATTCAGTGCCATTATAAAACTGCCTTCGCCCATAGGTATCAATGCTACGCCTTCAAAAGAATGGGCATCGAGCTTCCCTTTCACACGAAATGATTTATAATTGCCCGGTTTTAAAAGCTGTGCCTGAGTTGCATTAATCTCTATATATGTCCAGCCGGTTTTTTCACCTTGTCTGCTAAATTTTTTTATAATCGTTTCAAATTTGAGCATTTGATTATTTAACCACTAAATCTGATACTTTTCTATGGCACAAGATTAGTACTTACAATTAAAAATATTATGAATAGACAAAATAATCAAACCACTTCAAATAATCAATCACAGATCAATAAATTAGATAATCCCCATCATGGCCCTGATGGAGTGGATAAAGCTCCGGGAGAAGAAAGTTCTGATGATCATGTACAATTCATACAGGAAAGTCAAAAAGGTAAAAAAGTAGATGCTGATCCATCAAAAGAAAGTGATCAGCCGATAGATCAAACACTTTAATCATTTTAAATTTTTAAAGATGAGCAACAGAGAGAATGAAAACGCATCGCAACAAACTCCGGACAAGGAGAATATCAAACATGGAGTTGTCACAGTAAATGATGAAAATAATCCCTCGCCAGAACAAAGGGACGAAGCAATACGTGACGAGCCCGATACAGAAAGGTTGCGTTCTGAAAAGCAAAGTGTTGAAGAAGGAGCAAGACAATCTGGTAATGAATAAATGGGTGTTTAAATACCTTTTATTAGAAGCTAAAAAAATAGTAATTGAGTTTTTCAAGATTAAAATCAATCGGGGTATTCATCTGAACCCATCACCCATATAAATGATTGTAAATCTATATGATCCTTAGGTTTCAGATCTCTGCAATCCATTTTTATACAATCTGCAAATTTGAGAAGATCAGAATACGTAATCCAGTTGGGTTTGGAAATATATTGAAAATCATAACCGTATTTTTTTGCTGCAGCTTGCGTTACCCTGGGTTTTAAAAAAATATGCTCTTTGGGATTGGCAATAAATCCAAAAACAGTTTGAAGGGGCGGTCAATACACGGGTTTGCTTACGTGGAAGTTTACCTAAGGCGCTTGTGAAATTTTCAAAACGATCTTGCAAGCTTCCTGATCCAAATACATAGTCGTATAATCATTCTGTAAAAATTTTTACACCTTCAACGGACTTCACGCTATCCCGCAAGGCCATTTTTTCAAATGAAAAAAGCAGGTTGGTTTTCGTTTCTATACGTACAGCTCTTGCAGCGATTTCGTCATATTTTTTTTGAGAAAGTAAACGATCGTATTCCACTTTGTTTAATAATCCCTGCCATTGTTCATGTGCCTTCCATTTATAACCTCTTTCCCATTCTACATAAAGTGGATCATAAATCCTTTTTTAAAGTAATGTAGGAATTTCTTTTTGCAACGCATTGCATCGTGGCCCGGTTTTGAATTTTTGTTTGAAAAAATACGCAACATAATACCTGAGGGCTGCAATATCATTGCCAATATGTCAAACACAGCTGACTTGGTTTGTATAGATGCTTTATAATAATCTACCTGATTGAAAGTTGGGTTCTCCCTAAAATTATTCATGGCATTAATTTAGTTCATTTCCTTTCTAATAAATAATAACATGGCAGATTGTAATTTTTCAATTCCTTATTCAGGCACACCCGATCAGGTCATGATTAAAGCACGTGAAGCTGTACTGAAGCATAGTGGTTCAATTACGGTAGACGATAACTGCGGCAATTTCCAGGTGTCCGTATTTGGTAGTACGATCGAAGGAACTTATACAGTTGCAGGTCAAAGCCTATACATAGTTATTTAATTAAAACCTTTTTTAATTCCATGCAGCACCATTGAAGGGTTTTTAAAATCACAAATCACTAGCCCATAAACAAATAAATATTCTTCAGAATAATACAATATTGAATGGTATGTTAAAGCTGACTCAATATTACAAGGCGTATTTACATTTACGTTTATGCCCCTGAGAAAAATGAAGCTGCTAAAATGCTTCGCCATTCTGATTTGCCTCACATTTATTCTAAACGCTTCGGCACAGGATTCCCTGGTGAGATTTCAGATTCTTAATTCAAAAAAAGAACCTGTGGCTTTTGCTTCCGTACATGTAATTGACATGTCTGATAGCGCACGTATTCAGAACCAGATTGCTGACAGTCTCGGCATCGCAAGCTTTAATCTCACACCCGGGTTACAATACAAGGTGCAAATTTCTTCAGTGAATTTTGAAACATTAATAAAGGGCATCCGTATTACGGGTAAAAACCTTCAATTTGTATTCACGCTGCAAACTGCCTCTAAAACTTTATCAAATGTAGTGGTTACTTCTACCCGCCCGCTTATTCGGCAGGAAGATGATAAAACTATCGTGGATCCTGAAAACCTTGCAGCAAGCTCCACAAATGCTTATGAGATCATAGAAAAAACCCCGGGATTATTTGTAGACCAGGATGGAAATATTTACTTAAGCAGCATGACACCAGCTACTGTTCACATCAACGGGCGTGAGCAAAAAATGAGTACTGCAGATGTAGCGACTATGCTCAAAAGTCTGCCACCCAATTCTATCGCATCCATAGAGATCCTTCGAACACCTTCATCGAAATATGACGCATCAGGTGCAGGTGGTATAGTAAATGTGGTATTAAAGAAGGGTGTACGGATTGGCTTCACAGGCAGTGCCAATGCAGGATTTAACCAGGGCCGCTATGGCAACCGGTTTGCAGGATTAAATCTTAATAACAATACAGGGGCACTGAATACTTATCTCAATCTACAGTACAGCAAGAGAAACCAGTATGAGAAAATAAGTTCGGATCGTTTTTTTGCTGCCGATTCTGTACTCACACAAAGTGCATTTACAAAATATCCCACAAATACGTATTATTTAGGATATGGCATTGTGTACACGCTGAACAAAAAATGGGACTTGAATTATGATGGTCGTATAAGCTTAAACAGATCTGCGAACCACAGCGAAAACAATTCCCAAATCAAAGAAATCAGTACAAACAAGGTCTTTGTTGCGAATGATGCTTTTGTAAACAACAAAACACGGAATTACAATATTACTCAAAGCGCATCTTTGAAACATAAAATAGACAGTGCCGGATCAGAATGGAGCACTGATGTTTCCTATAATTACGCACCAAATAACAATGAGCAATTGCTGCGTACCGAGTTTTCAATTCCCTTCAGAACAGCATCTAATGGGCAAGGAGATATAGAAAATAAACTTCATTTTTTCTCAGCACAAAGCAATTTATTGAAAAAATTGAATCATCAGCTTACTGTAGAAACAGGGATTAAAACCACCAATGTAAAATTCAACAATAACACAGCTTATTTCCGTGGACAAAACGGATCAATGGTGAAAGATCCGGCACGTACAGGAGAGTACCAGTATATTGAAAACATTCATGCACTCTATTTACAAGGATCAAAAAATATAAAAGGGGTTATTCTAAAATTAGGTACACGATTGGAAAATACGAATATGAAGGGAAGGCAAATAACACCACAGGATACATCTTTTTCATTGAAGCGAACCGACCTCTTTCCTTACGTATATATAAGCCGCAACCTTATGAAGATTGCCGGATATGATCTTAGAGCATATCTGGTGTACAGGCGTACTATTAACCGGCCTGCTTACGAATATCTTAATCCCTCTATAAGGTTTGTCGATCCTTACTTATTTGAAACAGGTAATCCCTCTCTAAGACCACAATTCACACAAAATTATGAAGCAAATATATCTGTAGATGAAAGACCAATCATAGCGATAGGCGTAAATGAAACAAACGACATTTTTACACAGGTGGTTTATCCCACAGATTCAAATCGGGCAGTAAATTTCCGTACCTATGATAACCTGGGAAAGAATAAAGAAACTTACTTCAGAGCATTGGGTGCTTTGCCTCCCGGTAAAAAATATTTCTTTGTTTTTGGAGGGCAGTACAACTATAATTCATATAATGGTTTGTATCAGAATAAAGCTTTTGTCTTCAAAAAAGGAAGCTGGTCTATTTTTACTTACCACACCCTGAAACTTACACCCTTGACCCAGCTATCTTTGAATGGGTTTGCACGTTTTAATGGCCAATTGCAGTTTTACGAATTGAGTTCTTTTGGGTCATTGAATTTGAGCCTTACACAACAGTTTTTAAATAAAAAATTAATAGCAACACTCAGTGCAAACGATCTGTTTTTTACAAATAATAATGAATTTACCCTTAGTCAGGGAACTGTAAATGCGGCTGGTTATAGAGAGGGAGATACACGTAGGTTTGGATTAAACCTGAGATATAATTTTGGCTTTCGTAAAAAAGAGGATAATAATTTCTTCAACATTGAATCACCTGAACGTTCAAATTGATTAAAGCCTGGGTAAATTGTTGGGTAGCAATTGCCCTTCATATTTAAGCAAAGTATGGGAATTTTATCTTAAGAAAAAAAATGCTGATAGAAGCAATCATCATGGCTGCCATTCTGAAAACTCCGGAAGATGCGCTTTGTTCTAAAGTATATGCAATTCAGAGGATTACAATCGGTAATCACGTTACTTTCTAATTATAAATCCTACGAACTCAAGTGGCAACCTACAAGCGATGTATTTCTTTTCTACCCTATATACGCAGATATTCTACTAAAAAAACTCAGGAATTACTAACTACCTGTGTATTGTGATTCACCATCTTTATAATGCGAAGTTTATTAAAAAGTACAATTGCCGGATAGCACATATCAAACTCACCTTTTTTAGCCGCGAAGTTGCTGCGTGAAGGAAATGTATGGTGATTATTATGATAAGCTTCGCCAAGCATCAACAGATCAAGTTTGAATAGGTTTTTGGAGGTATTGTCTGTTTCAAAACTCGCTTCACCATATTTATGTGCAAACCAATTTATGATCACCCCATGAATAGGCCCCATCATAATATGCACAGGCACGAGAAGATACCACCAGGGTGAAGGAGCGTAAACTACATATATAGCCATGTAAACTGCAGACCAC
>MWVX01000702.1_pt1 | contig 10888 bp, 11 predicted proteins | sample 1047311 | NCBI WGS metagenome assembly MWVX01 (sample SAMN06349984, study PRJNA376086) | soil metagenome | isolation source: MtG-4 sample Antarctic (ecotone) soil | place: Antarctica | collected 2015-01-13
ACATGTGAATATAGCTGCAAATTTTACTAAGGTATAACGCTTCTTCTGCTGCTGTATCACCGGCTCCAACTATGGCCACTTCTTTACCTTTAAAAAAAAAGCCATCACATACTGCACAAGCGCTAACTCCGTAGCCATTTAACCGTTGTTCACTTTCCAGTCCGAGCCATTTAGCACTTGCACCAGTACTTAAAATCACTGCATCTGCTTCTATCCATTTTTCTTCATCAATCTGAACCTTGAAAGGAGGTGCAGAAAAATCCACATCAGTAGCTAATCCATATCGTATGTCGGTTCCCATGCGGGCCGCCTGTTTTTCAAAATTTACCATCATATCCGGTCCTTGAATACCATCAGGGTAACCCGGATAATTTTCTACATCTGTCGTTATAGTAAGCTGACCGCCCGGTTGAATACCCTGGTATAAAACAGGTTTAAGATTTGCCCTTGCCGCATATATTGCTGCAGTATAACCTGCCGGACCGGATCCAATAATAAGGCAATGAGTTTTTTCATTCGAACTGTTATCCATAAAGTGTAAAAAAAGTTATCAAAAGTTCTTACTAAATAAAAATTTATGGCGGGTAAGATACGTGTAAAACAAGTTAGAGGATCATTGAGGTATTATAATAGTTTTATAAAATGCAGCATAACCGGTAAAAGCACCCAACGCCCCATTAGAAATGTTTCCCAGCACTTTATTGGGTGAAGCAAAAGGGTTGCCGATGCTTTGATAAGCAAATTCCATTGTAAGCCAAAACTTATAAGATACTCTGTCAATATTGCAAAGTTTTAGTGTTACAGTATCACCTCTGCGAAAATAATTTTTATCAAATGAAATTTTGTTGTTTCTGTCAATTCCGGGATCAACCCTTATTTCATAAGTGCTGCCATCAATTACCTGGTCATCGTAAACAGAATTTTCTCCCGGTAGTAAAGGACCTTTGTTTTTTTTAGTGAAATAACGAATATAATTTCCTAAACCTGGCGGATCAGTAGCTTTAACCATTACCACCACATTATTGGTATCGGTATTAAACGGAGCAGGCTTCCACCATAAAGAGTCTGGTTTTTTTGCCAATTCAGGAATAGTTGTGCTTGCATTATATTCTTTCCCCTGGCTAATAATTTTTAAATTATAGGAAGTATTAAATTGACCGTTTAGTTGTGAAGCACTGTTTGTGGTATCAATTGAATAATAAGATAGGCTGATACCGCCAATTGATTCAACAAAATATTCTTTTAGTTTATGTTCTTGTATACCATCCGAAATTGAGACCTCCGCATCATGAATAAATGCGCCGGCTAATAATTGGGCATCAATAGAAGCATAATAATCAAAACTATTTGTAAGAACAACAACTGGTGGCATATTGTTTTCAATAGAAGCATCCACTACCAAAAATTTTTCTGCTTCGTGTAAATTGAGATCAATATTTTTTTCGCAGGAAACAAGTAATAGAATACTGCATACAAAAACAATATATTTCATGGACTGTAAAAATACTTATAATAGGCCTAAAAAAAGTTGGCTATAAACCCATTATTAGATTGAGCTATTAATTTTTATCAAATTCCGGTAATAATACTTCATAAAATTCTACCGATAAATGGAGCGTTTCGTGGCTTTATTAAAAACTTATCAGATAAGACTGGAAGAAAGTTTTAACCAGGAAATAAATGCTGTTCAACACATAAAAAAAGCCACCCTGTTATGAAGTGGCTTAGCAAAATAAAAGCTTTGTTATCCCAGGTACGCTTTTAGGGCACTGCTGTAACGGGCCTTTTGTAAACGTTTAATGGCTCTTTCCTTTATTTGACGAATACGTTCTTTTGTAAGATCATACTTTTGACCAATTTGCTCAATGGTTACTCCATTTTCTCCATCCAAACCGAAATAAGCATTTACTATCTCAGCTTCACGGGGACTTAACGATTTTAATATACGACGTATTTCATTTTTTAAAGAATCATGCATTACATCTTCGTCAGTTTCTCCGCCGCCTTTTAAAAGATCACCCATAGCTACATCTTCGGCCTCATGTACAGGGGCATCTAATGAAGTATGGCGGGTGTTACTTTGAAAAATGTTATTAATCTCAGTTTCACTCATTTCCAGGATCTCAGATAATTCTTCTGTTGAAGGTTCTCTTTCATGTTCCTGTTCAAAAGCCATATAGGCTTTATTTGCTTTGTTATAAGTGCCAATTTTGTTTTGAGGCAGGCGGACTAATCTGCCTTGCTCTGCCAACGCTTGTAAAATAGACTGGCGAATCCACCATACCGCGTATGAAATAAATTTGAAACCTTTAGTTTCGTCAAAGCGCTGAGCTGCTTTAATTAAGCCGAGGTTACCCTCGTTAATAAGATCACTTAATGATAATCCCTGGTGTTGGTACTGTTTTGCTACAGATACTACGAAACGTAGGTTGGCTGTTGTAAGACGCTCGAGAGCTCTTTGGTCGCCCATTTTAATTTTCTGTGCTAAAATAGTTTCCTCTTCCGGAGTTATCATCCCGATTTTAGAAATTTCCTGCAAATATTTTTCTACCGCCTGTGAATCCCGGTTAGTAATTTGCGTTGCAATTTTAAGTTGCCTCATGTTATGTATTATTATTATTATTGATTTAACGCTTAAAAGACCGAATTGGTTGGAAATGTGCTGCAAATAATTCGTTAATAATAATATAACTTAAAGTAACTATCTGCCGCTTCAATTTTCTGCAAATTTACGAGGTATAATCGGCATTTCATAGCTATTTTTATGAGATTATCTGCGTTATGCACCAATTGTGGAATTCTTTAAGATTCGATAAATTTTAGGAGTTCCTATTAAATTTATGTTTTATAGTTATATGGTATCTCAATTAGTCATTTATGATAGATTTTAGATCAGATACATTTACAAAGCCTACGCCAGGTATGCTACAATATATGTTTGCAGCCGCCGTGGGCGATGATGTTTTTTGCGAAGATCCCTCCGTAAACTCGTTAGAAGATATGGCGGCAAATATGTTTGGCATGCAAGCAGGATTATTTTGCCCCAGTGGAACAATGACGAATCAAATTGCTATAAAATGCCATACTCAACCCGGAGATGAAGTAATATGTGAAAAGATGAGCCATATCTATATTTATGAAGGTGGCGGGATGGCATTTAATTCAGGCTGCCAGGTAAAAGCAATTGAAGGTGACAGAGGAAGGATTTATGCCGAACAAATTATAGATGCAATTAATCCTGATGATATTCATAAACCGGTGAGCCGTTTGGTAAGCCTGGAAAATACTACTAACCGGGGCGGTGGTTGTTGTTACAATTACTCTGATATACAAACTATTAAAGAGGCTTGCCTCAATAATAGCTTAAGACTTCATTTAGACGGTGCCAGATTGTTTAATGCTTTAATAGCATTAAATGAAACTCCAAAACAATACGGGCATATTTTTGATAGCATTTCTATTTGCCTGAGTAAAGGGTTAGGAGCTCCTGTGGGAAGTGTTCTTTTAGGTACTGCGGAATTTATAAAAAGAGCCAGAAGGGTTCGCAAGGTCTTTGGTGGCGGAATGCGGCAAGCCGGGTATCTGGCTGCTGCAGGCATTTATGCTTTGGAACATAATATTGATAGATTAACCATTGATCATAAACATGCCAGGGAAATTGCGGAAGCTTTGTTAAAAAAATCATTTACAGGTAAAATGATGCCGGTAGAAACTAATATTATCATATTCGAGGTTGTTGAATCTTATTCAGCAAAATCACTTTCAGAGGAACTCTTACGTTTTAATATACGTGTTATGCCCATTTCAGCAACTCAAATTAGAATGGTGCTGCATTTAGATGTAACGTGCCAGATGGTTAAGGAAACTATCAGGGTAATTGAAAGCTTATGATTAATTAAGGTCTCCAGGCAATAAAATTTCTTTTAGAAAAATTACTGGCTTTTGCTGTATGTAATACCCTTAAAAGTTATAGGGTAATTGTGTTTCTTTGCAAGAAAAAACAGAAAAAAATGTTACCAAAAATAAACCCGACTACTACAACAGCCTGGCAATTGCTGAATGATCATTACGAAGAAATGAAGGCGGTCCATATTAAGGAATTGTTCCGGGAAGATAGTGGCAGGTTCAAAAAATATTCTTTAGCAGCGCCGGATATTATCTGGGACTATTCAAAAAATATTATTACCGATAAAACGCTGCAGCTTTTATTACAACTGGCAGAAGAATGCGAATTGCAGTCGGCAATAGAGGCGATGTTCAGCGGCCAAAAAATTAATGAAACAGAAAAGCGTGCGGTGTTACACACGGCACTAAGAAACTTTTCAGGCAAGCCTGTATTGGTTGACGGAAATAATGTAATGCCTGATGTAAATAAAGTATTGGAGCAAATGAAAGATTGTTGCAGCAAAGTGCATAGCGGCGAATGGAAAGGTTATACCGGTAAAAAAATAAAATCAATTGTAAACATTGGCATTGGCGGCAGCGACCTTGGGCCGGTAATGGTAACTGAAGCATTAAAATCATATTGGATAGAAGGGATAGAAACTCATTTTGTAAGTAATATTGATGGGAGTGATATTGCAGAGACATTTAAAAAAATATCGCCGGATGAAACCATTTTTCTTATAGCGTCTAAAACATTCACCACCCAGGAAACTATGACAAATGCTTATTCAGCAAGAGAATGGTTTTTAAAAGAAGCAGTTGATGAACGTTTTATTGCTAAACATTTTATTGCATTAAGTACAAATGAAAGTGAAGTAAAAAAATTTGGTATTGATACGGAAAATATGTTTGTGTTTTGGGATTGGGTTGGCGGGCGTTATAGTTTATGGAGTGCTATAGGCTTATCAATAGCCTTAACTATAGGCTATGATAATTTTGAAAATCTTTTAAAAGGAGCTCATGAAATTGATAAACATTTTCAGGAGAATGCATTTCATAAAAACATTCCGGTATTAATGGGTATTATCAGCATTTGGTACCTGAATTTTTTTAAAGCTTCGTCAGAAGCCATTCTCCCTTATGACCAGTATATGCATCGCTTTGCGGCATATTTTCAGCAGGGAAACATGGAAAGCAATGGTAAGCATGTTGATAGAAACGGTGAAGCTGTTACCTATGCTACAGGCCCTGTAATTTGGGGCGAACCTGGCACTAACGGGCAGCATGCGTTTTACCAGTTAGTTCACCAGGGAACACAATTTATTCCCTGTGATTTTATTGCGCCTGTTATCACGCACAATCCCATGGGGCAGCATCATAAAATTTTATTGTCTAACTTTTTTGCACAAACTGAGGCTTTGATGAATGGAAAAACAAAAGATGAATTATTAGCAGAAGATGTTTCGCCGGAATTGGTTCCATACAAAACATTTGAGGGCAACCGTCCTACAAATTCTTTTCTTATAAAAGAAATTACTCCATTTACTTTAGGCGAGTTGATTGCATTATATGAACATAAAATTTTTGTACAGGGAATCATTTGGAATATATACAGTTTTGATCAGTGGGGAGTGGAGCTTGGTAAGCAATTGGCGAACAAAATTTTCGTTGAGTTAGAGAATGATGCAGAGGTTACTATACATGATTCATCCACTAATGGATTGATCAATGCATTTAAAACACTGAGGCAATAGTGGTCTGAACTGGGAAAATTGAGATTTATGGGATTGTTGGGAAAACGATCTGAACAGGAATGTTGTCTAAACTGAGAAATTGGGATTTATTATTTGTGGTAAAAATGTGTCTCAACCGAAAACAAAAAAACCTCTCAAAAAACGAGAGGTAAATATATTTTTAAAAGTTTAGTTAGTCCCAAAGGTTCCTTCCCAATATTCCCAACAATCTCATAAATCCCAGTTCAGACCATCCCCACTTTAGACATCACCACTTATCTACTTCTTCATCATTGTTATTTTTTAAAATGGCAGCAGATTCTATTGGTGGGGGGGCGTCAGAAATGTCGTTTTTGCCAGCTTCTTCTTTAGCTATATTATTTTCATCTGCCTGATTTTCTGCTACCGGATTATCTTTCTCATTTTTTTCGAAGTTCTCATTATTATTATCATGGTTAAAAGCATCAAAATCAAAATCAGGCATAAGGTCTGTTTTTACATATTCTACCGCTTCGATAAGGCCTCTGATAAATTTATTGAAATCCTCTTTATATAAAAATATTTTATGCCTGTCATAACCATCTTCGTTAAATCTTTTGCGGCTTTCAGTAATGGTTAAATAATAATCATTTCCACGTGTTGCCCTTACATCAAAAAAATACGTTCTTCGTTTACCGGCCCTTATTCTCGCACTGTAAACACTTTCCATTTTTTTATCATTATTCTCGTACGCCACTTTTTATAGATTTAATTTATGAGTAATTTTTTAGACGGGGCAAAGATAAAATTGTTTTTTAAATGACAAAACTTTACACGTATGCTATTTCATTACACCTTTACACCCTGTCTCTCCTGCTTTTGCTGATAATAATACATTTGTGAATACAATCCATTTTTTTTCATCAGATCAATGTGTGTGCCCTGTTCAGCAATAGCCCCATCCTGCAGCAATATTATTTTATCAAAATTAAATAAGGAGAAAATTCTGTGAGTAATAATAATAGCTGTTTTATTTTGCAGGTAAGCATACAAGTTTGTGATGATTTCATTTTCTGTTTTTGCATCTACAGCGCTTAAACAATCATCAAAAATCACTATCTCATGTTTTTTTATCAATGCTCTTGCAATAGATATCCGCTGTTTTTGCCCGCCACTTAAAGTAACACCTCTCTCCCCTATCAGGGTTTTATATTTTTTATCAAATTGTAATATTTCTTTTTCTACAACTGCCTGTCTTGCGGCTTCTGTTACCATTTGTTCTGTTACATTTTTAACGCCAAATCCAATGTTATCATAAACTGTATCACTGAATAAAAATACATCCTGTGGCACATAGCTAACCTGTGAACGCAGATCATTTAGCGTAAAATTTTTTATGGAATTACCATTGTATAAAATATCACCATGCTGTGGATCATACATTCTTAACATTAACTGCGCAAGAGTAGATTTGCCAGCACCGGTTTTCCCGATAATGGCAATCTTTTCTCCTTTATTTATTTTTAAATTAAAATTTTTGATAGCATGAATGCCTGTATGAGGATAGGTGAAATCAACATGAACAAATTCTATGTTACCCGTTAAAACAACTTTTGCAGCATCAGTTGAATTTTCAATAGTTGGAGTAGTATGTAAGAATTCGTTTATCCGTCTCTGAGAAGTTGCAGCCCGTTGTACCATGCTGGCTGTCCATCCTATTGCACTTACCGGAAATGTAAGGATCAGAATATACATTATAAACTCTCCTATCACACCAATATTTATTTGTCCGTTAATCACATACAATCCACCTATCATTATGGTTAACAGTGTACTCAGGCCTATTAATAATGACATAGCCGGAAAATAGATTGCTTCTGTCCTCGCAAGTGAAATGGCGTTCTTCCTGTATTCTTCACTGTTTTTTTCAAAAAAACCAAGCATAGCTTTTTCCTGCACAAAAGATTTTATTACCCTTATACCTGAATAAGATTCCTGTGCATTAGTAGTGAGATCAGAAAGCAAGGCTTGTATTTTATCGCTTTTTTTATTGATAATAGTGTTTACATAATAAATAGTGAAAGCCAATACCGGAAGCGGCGAGAGCACATAAAGAGTTAGTTCTTTATTTTCTTTAAGCATATAAAAAACTGAAAAGCCTATTGTAGCAGCCAGGTTAATTATATACATAATAGCAGGTCCGGTGTACATACGTATTCTGCTCACATCTTCTGATATCCTGCTCATCAGATCACCTGTGTTATGGGTTTTATAAAAGGCAGTATCCAGCTTTTGATAATGATCGAATATTTCATTCTTTTGATCATATTCAATATGCCGGCTCATCACAATAATTGTTTGCCGCATTAGGAACATAAAAAATCCGCTTACTAAAGCCAGCGCTAAAAGTATAGCGCCACAAATAATAATTTTATTTTTATAAGATGATACTGAATTTTCAAAATTTTCAATCATGAACTCCTGAACTAAAGGATCGTAATTGCCTTTACTGCCATCCTTTAAAGGCGCTGGTGAGGCATGCCCCTTCCCAGGCTTTTCTTCAATAGGTTCACTATTATTATACTTCCTTTCCGGCGATTCAGGCACAGCGGACTGGGTCAAACTTTGCTCAACTGTATTAAGCACATACTTTGTAATTTGAGGAGCAAGAATGCGGAAATAGTTGGATAGAACAATAAATATTATACCTAACAAAAAAAGCCATTTGTATTTATAGAAATATTTATTAAGTGATCTCAGATGCCGCATTGCCACAAAGTTACAAATTATTGATGTTGATGTTTTTTCCCGAATTATCCATGTTTGTACCTGGGTTAGTTTTTAAAATTTACATTTGTAAACTTTACCGTATGAAAAAAATAATTATCTGGAGCCTCTTACCTTTTTTAATGCTTGCATGTAATAGCCCTGAACCTGCTCCTGCACCGTCTTCTTCCAACAAGCCCGCTCAAAAAGTTACGCCGCAGTTATTTACCGGTACAAAATCTGTTTTCAAGAAAGTTGAATTACTTCCATCCGGCATTGAAAATATTTTTGGTAAAGCTCCTTCAAAAGAAAACGGTTTTTATAAATTTTCATTTCCCAGGCAAGATCTGTCGGTTACAATTGACGGTACTAAAATAGATCCGCGGTTTGCTTTTACCACATGGTTTTCTTTTATGCCTGTTGATACAACCTATGCCATGCTTATGGGCGATGTTGTTTTATTAGAAACTGAATTTAAGGCAGTGCTAAAAAAACTTGATGAAAGAGGCATTGACATTGCAGCTATTCATAATCATTTGCTAAATGAAAAACCTAAGATCATGTATTTACATGTAACAGCCATGGGCAACCCGGTTGATCTGTTGGCTAAATTAAAAGAAGTATTGGCCTTAACGGCTACACCAGTTACTACATCATACAGCGATACCGCAAGCAATATTGATTGGAGGAAAACTGAAGAAATATTAGGTTATACCGGCAAGAGAGAAGATAATATTTTAAAATTTAGTATACCGAGAGCAGAAAAAATTAAAGACCAGGGAATGGAAGTACCGGAGAATATGGGAATAAACAGTGTAATTAATTTTCAGAAGATGGGAAATAAAGCTGCTTTAACCGGTGATTTTGTTTTAACCTATAACGAGGTAAATACGGTACAAAAAATATTAACAAGAAATAACATTCTGGTTACGGCAATCCATAATCATATGTTGTTTGAAGACCCACGTTTATTTTTCATGCATTTTTGGGCAGTGGATGAGCCTGAAAAATTAGCGACTGTATTGCACGAGGTTTTAAATAATACAAATCATGAAGGAAAAAAATGAATGTATTCATATTAATGATGAAATTATACAGTTACAATTACCCAAAATAGCTGAAGTAAAAGTTAGCGCTTAAGAGATCGCAGTGAAATAAATTTTTTATGGTTCAGATAATTTTCATAGTTACCTTATTTGACTAAGCCTTTCACTTTGGGAGCTTTTATTCACATCCGGCCTTTCTCCTGGTATCTATCAGGTATTGAATTTTCCATTGTCCTGAAAGCTTTACTAAATGAAATGAATTAACACCACAATGACTAAATTTTCATTTATAATAAAATTTATAGGGAGTCCATACAAAGGCTAATGGCCCATCAATCTTAATTATTTCAAAAGTTATTCTTTCATCAGCGTTTCCTTTTTCTTCTTTACTAATAAAACCTATAAAATCTTTTACCTGTTCATTACGTACTTTAACATTACCATCTTTATCACTTACAATTGTTTGCAAAATAGCGCTATCCAAAAATGTACCTGCAAGCGTTATTGCGTCAGCATTTTTCATAGCTTCAAACAAAGTTTGTACAATTTTCTTTACAGAATCTTCCTGAGTTTGAGCAAATAAGTGTGGGGTTGCAAAAACGCTCAGAAATATTAAAATTACGGTTCGCATCGAAAATAATTTAGTAACTAAAATTAGCTGTCCCAAAAATAACAGTGATTGAATGATTGATTAATAACTTTATTTAAGCAGCATTCTATAATTTATTAATGCATTGAGCGTTAATAAAACTATAAGATAAAATAATTAAAAGAATATGGTTGCAAAATTGAATTATATGAAAAAATCATTACCGATGAAACATAAAAATCTATTTAAATGGTTAGTTGCAGGGCTGGTATTAATTATATCCACCACAACTACAGAAAGTTATTCTCAAATAAAAACAAGGAAATTGCCGGATGGTACTATTCTTTATCCTGACGGAACATACAAGCTTCCTAATGGAGAAATAAGAAAAAGAAGATCAACACGTACTACCAGGCTTCCAAATGGCACAGTTATCTATCCGGATGGGAGAGTAAAATATCCTGATGGAACTGTTCATTATCCGGGAGATGACCGCAACGGTACTGTTCGTTATCCAAAAAATGATCGAAGAAATGGAAAATCGTTGCCTCCCGGGCAAGCTAAAAAGAAGTATGGTTCAAAAAGCGCAAAGCCTTATGCACCTGGTCAGCAGAAGAAAAATCATTCTGTCAATCGTCATGATAACGATAATGATTGGAAGGATAAACAAAAAAATAAAGATTGGAGAAGTAAAGGCAAGAATAAAAGGAAGAAAAGTTAATATAACCGCAATCACTAATTCTTTAAACCTCTTGTGCAGAGGTTTTTTTATTTATATCCTAATATTTTGAGCATGCTTTGAGCAGTTTGTTCTTTAGCATATACCCAATCAATCAGGTTTCCGTTTTTATCATGTTCAACTATTATATGCTTTGGTGATGGTATCAGGC
>MWVX01000703.1_pt1 | contig 10887 bp, 12 predicted proteins | sample 1047311 | NCBI WGS metagenome assembly MWVX01 (sample SAMN06349984, study PRJNA376086) | soil metagenome | isolation source: MtG-4 sample Antarctic (ecotone) soil | place: Antarctica | collected 2015-01-13
GCATTGCACAATGTAAAGCCCATGCAAGTGATGTTGCAATTCCTAAAGCGTCCCAGTTTATTTTAAAGTTCATTTTAATAAGGTAAGCAAAGGTAAGGGATTGCAACAAAGTTGCAGAAGTTATAGTTACAGTTTTAATACAAATGCTTTAACAAGGCCTTGTGTAACTTGCAGCTTAAAGTAGCGTGATGCGGAAAAAATTTATCGGTTATTCTATATTCTTTACACTTCTTACAATAGCTTTTTTCTATTTTGTTTTTGCCGGAACAGACAATTGGAAATCAAAATTGCCGACAGTAAGCTATGTAAAACCCTTTTCTTTTATAAACCAGGATGGAAAAATGGTTACAGAAGAGGATTTGAAAGGGAAAGTAACGATCATAGAATATTTTTTCACTACGTGTAAGGGAATTTGCCCAAAAATGAATTTAAGCCTAAGGAAAGTTTATGAACAGTATAAAGATGAGCCGGATTTTTTTGTTCTGGCGCATACTGTACAACCTGAAAAGGATAGTGTTCCCCGTTTAAAGTTTTATGCCGACAGTTTGAAAATCGACACCAGAAAATGGATGTTGGTTACCGGCAGAAAAGATAGTTTGTATAAAGCGGCGAGGGGAAGTTATTTATTAGATGATGCGCAGAATAATGTGGAGAAGATAGAAGATCAATTTTTACATACCCAGTTTCTGGCGCTGGTAGATAAGAGCGGTAATGTAAGAGGGGGTGTTTATGATGCGTTGAAGTCGGACGAAATGAAAAAGCTTGGTAATGACATTAAAAGTCTTTTGAAAGACAAAGGCGATTAAGGTGGAAGACAAAGAAAGAAATATATAATTTACTTTCAACTTTTGAATGGGTGCATTCGAAATTGTCGCAGGGTACCATAAAGCATCCTCCTAACAAAACACAAGAAAAGATGCCATGAAAATATATAAGTACAAGGGAGTGACACAAGGATGAAGCCATGAAAAACCTGTGCTGGTCCCAAAAAAGTAAGCGACAATTTGAAATGCACCCCTTTCAATCTCAACTTTAAATTTATGAGCATGGAAAACGTACCCATTAACGATATTTTAAAACGAAACCAGTTAAGTATAACTGAGAGCCGGAAAAAGATTCTCGATCTGTTCTTACAGAATAGTGGCGCATTAGCCCATAGCGATATTGAAAAAAGAGCTGGTGAAAAATTTGATAGGGTAACTGTTTACCGCACCCTTCAAACCTTTGTTGAAAAAGGTATAATTCATACTATTCCTACAGCAGATAACGCCATTCTTTATGCGCTTTGCAAAGATGAATGTACTACAGGGCATCATCATGATAACCATGTTCATTTTGTGTGCGATAATTGCAATATTACTTATTGCCTTGATAATGTTGTGACGCCTGAGGTAAAGCTGCCCAAAGCTTTTACGCCAAAAGTTATTGAAGTGGTGGTAAGCGGAGTATGTGGAAATTGTAATTAGATATATTTTTATCCTGCAACCATCACCCCTTCTCCATCTCCCCCTTCACAAAGTCCATCAACGATTTAATATAATCAGGCGATAAATTAAACTCTAAACCTGCAGCTTCGTATAAAGCAGGTAACGTCTTCGTTCCGCCAAGGCTCAAGGCATTTATATAATTCTTCAGGGCCTGTTCTTTATCTCCCTGGAACTGTTTCCACATGCCAATTGCGCCCAATTGAGCAATGCCATATTCAATATAATAGAAGGGAACTTCAAACAAATGTAACTGCCGTTGCCAACCTATTTTACGATATTCTTCAAGGCCGCTGTAATCAATTGAGCCAGTAGAAAATTCATTCAATATCTCCATCCATTTTTCCGTTCTTTGTTTAAGAGTATGTGTAGGGTTTTCATACACCCAATGCTGAAACTTATCAATAGTGGCTATCCAGGGAAAGATGCTTATAGTTCTTTCTAACTGGTGCTCTTTAGCTCTTTTTAAATCTTCTTCCTTATCAAAGAAGACGCTCCAGAAATTCATACTGAATAATTCCATTGCCATGCTTGCCACTTCAGCAATCTCCATTGGATATTCTTTGAAAGCGCTCAGCGATAACCTGTGAGATAGAAAGGAATGAATAGCATGACCGCCTTCATGAACCATTGTAGTTACATCATGCATTTGCCCGGCAGCATTCATAAAAATAAATGGCGCTCCGCTTTCTGCTAACGGACAATTATAACCACCCGGCGCTTTGCCTTTGCGACTTTCCAAATCCAGATGTCCAAGCACTTTCATTTTCCTAAGACAATCAGCAAAGAACGGATTGAGCAGCTCAAAACATTTTATTGTTTTCTCTGTTAACTCCTCGCCTGTTTTAAAAGGATTTAATGGTTGCACTCCTTCGGGTTCAGCTTCAGTATCCCACGGGCGAAGGGTATCTAAGCCAAGCTTCTGTTTTTTCTTTGCATAAATTTTTTCAACTAAAGGAATTACATGGAGCTTTACTGCTTCATGAAAATTGTAGCAATCCTGTTTTGTATAATCGAAGCGGCCCAACTCTGCAAATTTATAATCTCGATAATTCTCAAAACCTGCGTTCTTCGCTACCTGGTGACGCTTCTCAATCAGCTTACTGTATAAATCATTCAGTTGTTCTTTATCCTGCAGCCTTCGTTCATTTATCTTACGATATACTTCCTCGCGTAAGCTTCTGTCGTGATCTTCTAAAAATTTTGAAGCTTGCTGCAAGGTGTACTCCTGGCCTCTCACTTCAATAGTCATCTTGCCTGCTATTTGCCCATACTGTTGCTGCATTACACTCAGCTCAGCCTGTACGGGAATATTCTCTTCTCTAAACAAGTCTATACTCTTACGAACATTACGCAGGTAAGTAAAATACTCGTCCTTATCCAATTCGCTGGTAAAAGGGCATGCAATCAGCTTTCGATTTAGCTTGTCAGCATAAGGTTGTAATTGTGGTTGTATCTGCATACAGAAAAAAGTAAAAGCTTCTTCCAATGCTTTGTCGGTAGTATCACAAGTCATTCGTATTTGTCGCCAGCATGCATCTTCACTTACTATGGCTTCAAGCTCACTCATATCTTTTAACCATTGCTCAAGGTCTTCGCGATTATTAACCGGTCTTTCAACAAGATTTTTAAAATAAGGCTCTAACGCATCCCAGTCTGTAACAACAAAGTCAGCCGGAATAAAACGCCGCTCAAGCTTTTGTATATCGGCAGTTAACATCATTTAAGTAGATTTAATTTTTTAAAAAGCTATAAGCCTTTTTCCTCTATTTTACGTACACTTTGACGTTATCGATGAAGTCCTTGGCTATGCACCGTGTACCTTCTTTTAAGAATGGCTTTTTTGGGCATCTTCCTCCTTTGCCTGTCCCTCTAACTCCCTTGAGTCATCGTCCTCCTTTGTCTGTCCTTCTAACTCAGTTGAGTCATCGTCTGTTTTATCCTCACTGCCTTCACTTAATTTAATCTCTACGTTATTTGCTTTTACCACACTAAACCACCGTATCATTTTTTTCATATCGCTGGCATATACTCTTTCAAAATCTATATCAGGATATACTTTTTCAAAGTAAGCTCTAATAGCTGCATTATCTTTTTCGTTTGGTAAAGGTTCACTGCTACTTTCCATAGCACGCAGAACTTCGACAAGGTTTACATTCTCGTTTTGAGTATATACTTCAATACTTTCAAGATGAGAAAAATTATGTACTCTGCTTGAAACGAACTTTGTGCTTTTATCCTCCAGCGATCGAACAATGGCACCATCCTTTTTGCTTCCAACCAATTCAAACAAACCACCCATTCCAGTGATAGAAACTATTTTTCCATATTCCATACAATCTATTTTTAGGACGTGCAAGATAATTGTAAATGCTAAAACCAAATTGGGGCAAAAGAATTTTAAGATTTTGATGAGGGCTGGCAGCTATAATTGCTAACTTCTTTAATTGCACTCCTGGTTCTTAGGAAGAATAGATAAAACTATACGGTCGTCAGAAGTCTTAATGCAACTGTTTGCTTGTAATCTTAATTAGTACATTCTATGATTTATACCTTGCTGTGGAGAAGTTTGCAGTTAATAAGTCCTAATTAAAGTATGCTTTTAACTTTTAAAGTAGCCATAACAGGGAGTCCATTTCGCATTACAATCATTTTTAAATTTACTCCTACTGTTTGCATCATTGTTTTATAAAATTGTATGTTCTGGCTAATGTTATTGTTAATAGCAACAATTATGTCTCCTGCTTTCAAACCTGCTTTATCACCGGGAGAATCTTCAATTACGTCTTCAATTCGTATTTGCCCGTCAACGTTGTAAATGCCCAGGCCGGTATATGAATAATCGAAGGGATCTGAATAATGATTGTTAGGGAGCAAATGAATTTCATTAACGGCATAATTAATTATCAGGTTAAAACGGCGAAGCAAATCGTTACCAATTAAGCCACCTAAATAAGGATAATTAGTTATCTTAAATTCATCATTAAAAATGTAGGTAGGAACCTTACGAAAGCGGTACGGCCCAAACTTAACTTCACTTACCGTACTAATTTTTAAAGACTTTTTCCCCCCAAGCCCTTCAACCTGAGTCGTTATGATCTTTTTGTTTTTCTTTAGAATAGCGCTGTCCCGCTCGTACTCATCGCTTATAAGAAAACATAAGCCTGCACCTGTATCAAAATAAAAGCTGCCTCCCCTGGTAAACTGATCTTTAACTTTTGCCTGCATTACAGGAATGCCATTAATAGTCGGCCTTAAGAGATACCCTCCCCGTGGGTACTTTATCTGACCTGGAAACCACACCTCTAATTCATTAGTATTGTAATTAATTTTTACAATATATCTCTGCAAAAAACTAAATCCGATAATACCATCTATTTTAACCCCATAAACGCTTGTAAGCAATCCATAATCGTTCACATGAAAATTTAAATGCTCTACCGGTAGTCCAGGTAAATGAAGTGTACGGTTGCTTACAAAACTTACCTTCCTCACCCCACCAATACCCTTAACAGTTCTCTCCGATGCTGTTGCAGGCAAATTAAAATATTGGACTGTCGCAGAATCCAAAGAAATGCCTCCACTTCCGGTATCCAACACAAAATTTAAGGTGTCAGGAATATTGTCCAGTCTTGCTTCAACTATTATAATTCCGCCGGTAAGGATAGTAAAAGGAAAGCGGGTAACAAACTTTGCAGCAGGCTGAACAAACTGTTCCTGTGCTCTTAGTACCGGCGTACAAATGGTAACAGATAAAAAGATAAGAAAAAGTGTAGCGTGGCAAATATTTAGACTGTTATACTGTTTTCGTCGTTTCACTCCATTCAATTTTTGGTCAGCAATTAGCTCGTTAAATTACACCATTTCCTATTTGTTACTCCTGCCGGCTACCAATTATTGAGGATAATTTATGAAACAGAAAAGAAAGCGTTTACCTTGTTGCTGTTGCAATGTGTATTTTTGCTGTTCTTTAAATTGATTTAATGCAAGTAGCTGAGCTGTATAAAAAGGCACTGGACTTTGGGTTTTTAAGTGTTGACGAAGGGGTTTTTCTTTTCGAGAAGGCCGCAACAGCAGAGTTAATGAATCTTGCAGATGAGCTGCGTAAAAAGCAGGTTCCTCACGGAAAGGTTACATGGATAATTGACCGTAATATGAACACAACAAATGTTTGTGTTGCTAATTGCAAGTTCTGCAATTTCTACAGGGTTCCGGGGCATAAGGAAGCATATATTACTGATATTGAAACTTACCAAAGAAAGATTGAAGAAACTTTTCGTTATGGAGGCGAACAATTGTTGTTGCAAGGCGGTCACCATCCAGCCCTGGGCCTCCGGTACTATGTTGACTTGTTTAAAAAGCTAAAGGAAATGTTTCCCTCGCTTAAGTTGCATGCTTTAGGTCCGCCTGAAGTGGCACACATTACCAAGCTTGAACGAAGTACGCACAAGGAAGTTTTGACAGCTTTAAAGGAAGCAGGTATGGACAGCCTGCCGGGGCCGGGAGCCGAGATATTAGTTGACCGTGTTCGACGCTTAATAAGCAAAGGAAAATGCGGCTCGCAGGAGTGGCTCGATATAATGCATGAAGCACATAAGCTTAAAATAACTACCAGTGCAACTATGATGTTTGGGCACGTGGAAACGGTGCAGGAGCGAATGGAACATTTAGTTAAGTTGCGTGAAGTGCAGGCTAAGAAACCTTCGTATGCAAAAGGATTTATTGCTTTCATCCCGTGGACTTTTCAGGATGTAGATACATTGCTTACAAAAATCCGCGGCGTTCAAAATCTTACTACTGCAGATGAATATATAAGAATGATTGCATTAAGCCGCATTATGCTGCCAAACGTAAAGAACATACAAGCAAGCTGGCTAACCGTTGGTAAACAGGTAGCGCAAATGTGTCTTCATGCAGGAGCAAATGATTTTGGCAGTATTATGATAGAAGAGAATGTGGTAAGCGCTGCAGGTGCGCCTCACCGTTTTACCAGTAAAGGAATACAACAAGCTATTCGTGAAGCAGGTTTCGAACCGCAATTACGCAATCAGCAATACGAGTTTAGAGAGATGCCGCAGTCAATGGAAGAGCAGGTTATTACTTACTGAACGGGTTAATAGATATAATGCCTGGCTTAAAGTTCTTAAGCGAGCTTTATCTTATACTAACCAATCAAATATTTGATTTTCTTTTCCGGAAGATATTATAAACTACCAAACCGATTCCTGCAAACATAAACCCTAATAGAGGACCATATCCAAATTTTGTGGGAAGGTAATCTCCAAAAATAAGACCTGACGCCGCTCCTGCAGCGATGATCCCTACTTGAATCCAAAAGTCACTTCTTGCAAGGTTAGGATTCATACCTTTTTCGATTAGTGCCATCCGCTCTTTGCTTTGGGAAGTAATATATAAATAGAATATTCCAAACACCGTTAACAACACCAATACTATTAGCAGCACAAATAATAGTGAACCTAAAAAATCTGTTTTCATAATTGTTTCTTTATTACTTTGACATTACAACAACAGCTCCCGGTTACAATTTTTAAAAATTTTTTTTTGTAACCGAGACCTCCTTCTTGTTGTCTAAATAAAAAGTGAGTAATCAAAACGACTTTATAATAATCGAAAAGGTATTGAACGGAGACGTATCTGCTTTCAGTTTCCTGGTAAATACTTATAAAGACATGGCTCTTACTTTAGCTTATAACATCGTATTAAACAGGCAGGATGCTGAAGAGATTGTGCAGGATGCTTTTGTTAGGGCTTTTACGGGGCTTAAAACATTTAAGGGCAATTCCAGGTTTTCTACCTGGTTTTACCGCATCGTTGTCAATACATCTCTTAATAAAAGGAAACTTAAAAAACTAAATACAATTACTATAGAAAAATATTCAGAAGAAGAATTATTGAACAGCATACCCACCGGGCTTGCCCATTATAATAAGGACGAGCTAAAAAGCTTTATTAAAACGGCCCTAAATACGTTACCTGAAGCAGAGAGGATTTGTATAACAATGTATTACCTTAATGAACTTACAGTGGATGAAATAAATTTAATAACAGGATTTTCGCAGTCGAATATTAAAGTACTTTTATTCAGGGGAAGAAAGGATCTGTATCATAGGCTTAAGGATATTTTGAAAGATGAAATACACCATTTAATCTGACTAACAATATGGAGGAAGATATAAAATTTAAAGAGTTATTAAAAGGGGCATGTGAAGAAACTTCTCATGATTTTACTGCTGAGACTATGCGTAGAATAGAAGCGGTATCCGCTTCAAAACCGTACCTGTCGCCTTTACTTAATCGTAAGATAAGGATTGCTTTTGCAATGGTTTTTGCAATCATCCTGACAGCATTATTCACGATAAGTATTTTCATTCAACCTTCGGACCTGCCTTACAATTTTTTTATAAAAATTCCCGCCTCATCCTTTGAACATTTTTACAATCTTGTCTCTTTTACAATAGCCTTTTGGGTTCTTATGTTTCTAAATCATTTTCTGAAAAACAGGAATACTAATAACAATTGGATTTAGTGTACGCCCAGGTTTCTTTAAATCAATCCGACCAAATGCTGGAAAACAGGGAACCGTAATTCTACTAACAAAAGCTGTCCATTATTTTCTATTCTATCCGGAATGTTTTTTAGCAATCCTTTCTTCAATAGAAAGATTAATTCTTAATTTCAGGCATGAAGAATAGACTGTGCACAGTAGCGGTGTTCATTTTCCTTACACTATCTCTTTTAGCCCAATCTGTTAAAACAAGCAAACCAAATATTCTTATCATAATAGCAGATGACCTGGGAGGGATTGACTTACATTCTTTTGGCTCTAACGACATATCTACACCAAACATTGATGCTTTAGTTAGCAGTGGCATGAAGTTTACCAATTTCCATTCTAACTCCTCAGTATGTTCGCCTACACGTGCTTCTTTATTAACAGGTCGCTATCCTGATTTGGTCGGTGTACCTGGGGTTATTCGTACCGATCCAAAAAACAGCTGGGGCTATTTATCGAAGGATGTTCAGCTTCTTCCTGCAATTTTAAAAAAGGCAGGATATCATACTGCTCATATAGGTAAATGGCACTTAGGTTTAAAGCAGCCTAATCTTCCTAATCAAAGAGGGTTTGATCTATTTCATGGGTTCCTGGGCGATATGATGGATGATTACAATTCACATTTGCGTCATAATATAAATTATATGCGAATGAATAATCAGGAGATAGCTCCAGCAGGCCATGCAACAGATATTTTTACGGACTGGACTGTAGAATATATTGAGAACAGGGAAAAGCAGCAGAGCCCTTTCTTTGTTTACCTGGCTTACAATGCTCCCCACGATCCAATTCAGCCCCCTGCCAGCTGGATAGAAAAAGTAAAGAACAGAGAGCCTGGCATTACAGATAAAAGAGCAAAGCTTGTAGCCCTGGTTGAACATATGGATGCAGGAATTGGTAAAGTAATTACGGCATTGAAAGAAACCGGAGTCTATAATAACACCATTATTTTTTTTGTAAGTGATAATGGTGGCCGGCTGGATTTAGGGGCTAACAATGGAAAGGTTCGTTCCGGGAAAGGTTCTATGTATGAAGGTGGATTAAAAGTGCCGGCGTGTATAACATGGCCAGGAAAAATAAAAGCGTCATCATCAACAAATGAGCTTGCTTTAACGATGGATATATTTCCTACTATATTACAGGCAACAGGAATAGCCTATAAAACCAGTAGTATTGATGGCGTTAGCTTATATAATTTAGTAACATCTAAAACAGATACATTACCTGAAAGAGTTGTTTTCTTTTGCCGGCGGGAAGGAGATGCAGAATATGGTGGCAAAATGATAGATGCAGTTCGCAAAGGAGATTGGAAATTATTACAAAACTTTCCTTTTGCACCCCGTGAATTATACAACCTGAAAGATGATCCTTTAGAGCAGAACAACCTGATTTTAAAAGAAAACAAGCAGTTCAGGGAAATGGAAGCATTAATGCGTTCTCATATTCTAAAAACCGGAAGTGTAAGGTGGCAATAGAACAATTTAATTATGACATTTATTTCAATAGCAGGAATACTTATTCTTATCAATTTTTTAGTTTCGTATAAAGGCTTTAAAGATCATTCATTTTATGAGCGTGTTAATTTTAAGATTGATGCTGTTAAGGATCAGAAAGATTACAAGCGGCTAATCACCTCAGGATTCGTTCACGTGGGCTGGATGCATTTAATTTTCAACATGGTTGCCCTGTATTTCTTTAGCAGTAGCCTGGAAGGTTATATTGGATCAATAAGTTTTTTGATAATTTATTTTGCCGGCTTACTTGGCGGCAATTTGCTAAGCTTATTCATTCATCGCTTCGATTCCGGTTATAGTTCCGCAGGAGCATCAGGTGCCATTCTGGGCGTTATATTCTCAAGCATAGCATTGTTTCCGGGTATGAGCATTGGCTTATTTCTTATACCTCTGTCAATACCTGGATGGCTTTTTGGTTTAGCGTATGTATTGTTCTCAATCTATGGCATTAAATCCCGAAGTAATAATGTAGGACACGATGCACACTTAGGTGGCGGACTGGCAGGTATGTTGGTGGCCATTCTATTACATCCTTCTGCACTTGCCGCAAACTATTTTGCCATTTTGATTATAGCAATCCCCGCAATAGCATTTATTCTTTTTATTGTTTACAAGCCCGAGGCGCTGCTGATCGATAATTTGTTCTATAAGAAAAATCATTACTTAACGCAGGAAGACAAATACAACTTAGGTAAGAGGGATAAGCAAAAGCAACTAGATGATGTGTTGGAGAAAATCCACAGAAGAGGGATGAAGAGCCTTTCGGAAAAAGAAAAAGAATTTCTTAATAAGTACTCAAAGTAACACGAGTATAGCCAATTTACTAAAGTAATTCATCCAATTTTAAAACAGACTGCCAACCCCATATGCGTCTCTCAACTACCACCCCTTAACATAACAACGCTACAAAACAGGTACCGCCATTAATGCTGTCCGGGGTCTCTTTAATCTTTCTCTGAGAGGAAGTACAGAACCTACAATTAATTATTCCCGTTCCATAAAAGTTTATTAAGGCCGTTGGTTTATTAAATTTTTAAAGAGAACAGTTCTACGCCGTTTCCTTTTCCTTTTAACTCAACGTTACCCAGGCTTTCTGTTTGCCAGTCCTTCAAATCAATGTTGTCTTTGAAATCTTTTGATACTATAAATTTCTGGTTTAACTCACTGCAGGCACTTCTAATTCTTGCTGTAGTGTTCATAGTATCACCGCTCATTGCAATATCTTTTTTTACAACTCCGATCTCACCCACGGTTACATCCCCCCAAATGTATTCCTACTCTAAATTCAGGTATTACACCGTACGTCCTTCTAAAC
>MWVX01000705.1_pt1 | contig 10860 bp, 10 predicted proteins | sample 1047311 | NCBI WGS metagenome assembly MWVX01 (sample SAMN06349984, study PRJNA376086) | soil metagenome | isolation source: MtG-4 sample Antarctic (ecotone) soil | place: Antarctica | collected 2015-01-13
ATAAACAAAAACACCAAACCATATTTAAGACAAGTATTTATTCAACCGATAGTGCAGAGGTAAAGTACTTAACGAGACAACTTTTTTCAGGACGGGTCAATACAAAACCAAGCTGCAGTTCCGGGCAGGACATTATAAAATACCCGCCCCTCGCCAAGCCTCAAACGTTGTGTGCATCCCTTTCGCGACACATACCGATTTAAATCACTCAGCCTCCTGACAATGATTTTAAACAAGTTTAGTAATACGGGGTATTTGTTCCGGGTTGATCTGAAACTATCATTATTTTACCTGACAAACAAGTCAAAATATGTTTTGATGCCCTCCATTGTAACTTTTTCTATTCTCACTTACTCTATTGTTTTGTACTCAATCAACAAATTGAATTAATTGAATATTTTATAAAGATAAAGTCAATAAAAGCGGTGACTATTAAAGAAAAGTTTTAAAAATTAAATTATGGAAACAAATCAAACAATCAGGTCAGTGTTCAACATACTGAAACTTACTTTTGGCATCGTTCCAATAGTAGCAGGTTTTGACAAATTCACCAACCTGCTAACAAATTGGGAGAACTATCTTCATCCCGGGTTGGCGTCAATGCTTCCATTTACACCGCATACATTTATGATGATTGTGGGTGTAATTGAAATTATTGCAGGGTTACTTGTTCTTGCAAAACCCGCTATCGGCGGTTATGTTGTTGCCGCATGGCTCACACTAATTGCGCTTACGCTGCTGGCAAGTGGAAACTATTTTGATGTAGCTGTGCGTGACCTTGTAATGGCAATAGGAGCATTTTCTTTAGCACGGCTTGCTAAAGTTGTTTTGGAAGAAAAGAATGTACATGTAAAAAATGCTTTTGCTTAAAGAGGTATTCAATTTTTCAAAGCTACCTTTAAATGTTACCCATTTCATTAATAAAAAAGGAATAATAGAGATGCTGGTTATTAATTCAACAAAGAATATTCAGCAATACGCTGATAAGGATGTGGTAGAACAAATTCTATCAGGCAATACTGCTTTGTTTGAAATATTGATCCGCAGGTATAATCCCTTTTTATATAAAGTTGGCAGAAGCTATGGATTTAATCACCAGGATACACAAGATTCGATGCAGGATACTTATATAAGCAGTTATGAAAAACTCTCACAATTTGAAAACCGTTCCTCTTATAAAACATGGTTAATAAGAATTATGCTAAATCAGTGTTACCATACGGCAAGTAAGCACAGCTATCAAAAAGAACAACCAGCAGAAATATCCGATAATCATAATTCTCCTCATATGTTTTTAAAAAACAATCATAGTGACACGGGAAAATCTGTTATCAACAGTGAGTTGAATAAAGTTATTGAAGCCTCCCTTGAAAAGCTTTCCGAAAATTACAGGATGACATTTGCTCTTCGGGAATTGACAGGTTTAAGCGTTGATGAAACAGCAGACATAATGAACACAACAACATCGAACGTAAAAGTGAGACTGAACCGTGCAAAAATGATGTTACGAAAAGAAATTGAAAAAACATATACGCCAGAAGATATTTACGAGTTCAATCTTATTTTTTGCGATAAGATTGTAGAGAATGTTATGGATAGGATAAACAAAGCGCAAAGCCTTTATGATAATGTTACATCAGCAAAAATAAAAATAAATTAATGGCAGCTTCATCAACACAAACGAATTTCGACAACGAAACATCCGGCAGCAATATTTCTGTTTGGATAGATACAGCACAGGCTCCGGATTTTGCACCGTTGCAGGAAAATATAGAAGCGGATACTGTAGTAATTGGTGCAGGCATTGCCGGCATAACGACAGCTTATTGCCTTACACAAGCAGGCATGCAAGTAGTATTGATTGAAGATGGTTTACCCTGCAGTGGCGAAACTGGCAGAACAACCGCACATATAGTAAATGCGCTTGATGATTTTTACAGCGACCTTGAAAAGATGCATGGAGAAGACAATTCAAAGCTGGCTGCTGAAAGCCATACGGCTGCTATTGATTTTGTAGAACGCACCGTTGCAAAAGAAGGTATTGAATGTGATTTTACAAGATTGACAGGCTACCTTTTCCTGCATCCTAGCGATAAAATTAAAACCCTTCAGGATGAACATGAAGCCACAAACAGGGCAGGAATTAAAACCGACCTAATCGATAAAGTGCCCGGCATTTCTTATGAGCCAGGCCCTGCTTTAATGTACCCTGACCAGGCGCAGTTTCATCCTTTAAAATATTTGTATGCGCTTCTTGAACGCATAGTAGATCAAGGAGGTAAAGTATATGCGCATACTCATGCCGAAGAAATAAAAGAAGGCGTAGTAACTGCTAATGGTTATTCTATAAAAGCAAATGATATTGTTGTTGCTACCAATACACCTATCAATAATCTATTTACAATACATACCAAGCAACATGCTTACCGGACTTATGTAATTGCTGCACTGGTTCCAAAAGGAAAGGTTGAACAGGCATTGTGGTGGGATACCGGCGACCAGGATAGTAAATGGGTGAGCATTCCATATACTTATGTTCGTACGCAGGCTTACGATGATACACACGACCTGCTGATAGCAGGTGGACAGGACCATAAAACGGGACAGGCTGATGCAGAAGATATTTTGCAGGATGAACGATATAAGAACCTGGAGGATTGGGCACGGCTGCGCTTTCCTATGATGACAGAGGTTGTTTACAAATGGTCGGGACAGGTAATGGAACCGGTGGATAGTCTTGCCTTTATTGGACGTAACCCCGGCGATAATCATATCTACATTATTACCGGAGATTCCGGTAATGGAATGACACATGGAACTATTGGCGGTATGCTGGTTTCTGATTTGATTATGGGAATTGATAACCCCTGGCGAAAGCTGTATGACCCTGCACGGATAAGCATAAAAGCGACCGGTGACTTTTTAAAAGAAGCAGGGAACATGGCAGCTCAATATGCTGACTACCTGAAAGCCGGAGACATAAAATCGGTCAAGGACTTAGCACCAAACAAAGGAGCAGTTTTGAATGTAGGATTGCATAAAGTAGAAGCTTACAGAAGCGCCGATGGAACATTAAACGCTTATACTGCTATTTGTCCACACCTGGGCTGTGTATTGCAATGGAACCCCGATGAAACATCCTTTGATTGTCCCTGCCATGGGTCGAGGTTTACAAATGAAGGCGTTGTTATAAATGGACCCGCTCTAAGCGATTTAAAACGTTATGAGATAAAGGATGAGTAGTTGATGGGTGGGATTTGTTTTTTACGTGAAGCTATTATGCATTGTTCTGTAAGTAAACGAAATGTTTCAAGATTTCTAAAATATAAAACTCAAATACCAAGATCAACTTTTAATCCGGACCGGGTCAATTGCAAAAGAAGACAAGCTTAACCAGCCCAATGCATCAGCTTTTATATCAACCCACCATTTGGGTACCCCCTCTAATGTCCAGAGGTTTTGCAGGCATTGATGCAAAAAGAAATGATTATAAGGAAGAGGATGAAAACGGAAGTATTTCAATTCTATTGTAATGCTTTTACTTACACACCCCAAATAGAGAAAAGCCCGTAATACAGGCTTTTCTCAAGTTTTTCAAATGATAGGTTTCTTTAAAAAGGTAAGTGGAATTGGAATTTGGTCTTTCAAAAAATACATCTCGCCAAGAGCAAATTTCGAGCCAGAAAGATAACTCATTGACTCCCATACTAATGGTTTTTTGGCCCCTGATTCTAATAGCCGGAAAGCATTTAAATCCTTCTCTTTAACCATTTATTATTTTTGTAGCCTTATGGCATTTCAACTGATAGCTCCATATAATCCTGCCGGTGATCAGCCTTTTGCCATTGAGGAACTTACAGAGGGAATATTGCGGGGAGAAAGGGACCAGGTGCTTCTTGGGGTTACCGGTTCGGGTAAAACATTTACCATGGCTAATGTGATACAGAATGTGCAAAGGCCAACACTTGTACTTACTCATAATAAAACACTGGTTGCCCAGTTGTATGGTGAGTTCAAGAGTTTTTTCCCTGACAATGCCGTGGAATATTTCGTGAGCTATTATGATTATTACCAACCGGAGGCCTACATGCCGGTAAGTGATACCTATATTGAAAAAGACCTCAATATCAATGAAGAGCTGGACAAACTTCGATTAAGAGCTACCAGTAGCTTACTATCGGGAAGGCGGGATATAATAGTTGTAGCCAGCGTAAGTTGCATCTATGGTATGGGTAACCCGACAGATTATGAAAGCGGCATCATTCGCATTGCCAAAGGCGAACATCTATCCAGGCAGGGATTCCTGCATTCACTTGTAAATTCTTTATACAACAGGACTTCTGTAGAATTCAACCGGGGTAGTTTCCGGGTGAAAGGTGATACAGTGGATATAAACCTTCCTTATGTAGACTTCGGTTATCGGATCAGTTTTTTTGGTGATGAAATAGAAGAAATTGAAACCATTGAAATAAAAAGTGGAAAGCGTATCCTTAAACTCGATGATGCAGCCATTTTCCCTGCGAACTTATATGTTGCCCCTAAAGACATTATGCAATCTGTAATGTACGAAATACAGGATGAGATGCAGGCCCAGGTTGATTATTTTAAAAGTTCAGGAAAATTTATAGAAGCACAACGCCTGAAAGAAAGAGTTGAATATGACCTGGAAATGATCCGTGAGTTGGGTTTTTGTAACGGAATAGAAAATTACTCCCGTTTTTTTGACCGGCGCAAGCCAGGTACAAGACCCTTTTGCCTGCTCGATTATTTTCCAAAAGACTTTTTGTGCATGATAGATGAAAGTCACCAAACAGTGCCTCAGGTGAGTGGCATGTATGGCGGGGACAGAAGCCGTAAACTCACACTTGTTGACTATGGATTCCGCCTTCCTTCTGCCCTGGATAACCGGCCCCTGAATTTTCACGAATTCCAGGAATTGATCAATCAAACGGTGTATGTAAGCGCTACACCCGGAGATTACGAACTGGAACAAACAGGTGGCGTGGTGGTGGAACAGGTGGTACGGCCAACAGGATTGCTGGAACCTCCTATTGAGATACGTCCCAGCGTAAATCAGATAGATGACCTGCTCGATGAAATAGACAAGCGGGTAAAGAAAAACGACCGTGTGCTGGTGACCACGCTTACCAAACGCATGGCAGAAGAAATGGATAAATACCTGAAACGGATTGACATAAAATCAAAATATATACATAGCGAAGTGCATACGCTTGACCGCATAGAAATCCTGCGTGACCTCCGGCTTGGTAAAATCGATGTGCTTGTTGGTGTCAATTTATTGCGGGAAGGATTGGATCTGCCTGAGGTTTCCCTGGTTGCTATTTTAGATGCAGATAAAGAAGGTTTTCTACGAAATGAACGTTCCCTTACGCAAACTGCAGGCCGTGCCGCAAGGAATGTGGAAGGACTCGTTATTTTTTATGCCGACGTCATTACAGAAAGCATACAGCGTACAATAGATGAAACTACGCGGCGACGGGAAAAACAAATTGCTTACAACATAGCCTATAACATTACACCTACCAGCGTACTGAAGTCAATAGACCAGGTAATGGCGCAAACTTCAGTTTTAGATATCAAAGGCTATGATCCCGATTCACCTTATGCCATAGATGAAATAGTGACTAAGGCAGCAGAAAGCGATGCAGAGTACACGACGATACCGCAACTGGAAAAAGTAGTAAATAAAACAAAGAAAGAAATGGAGAAGGCAGCCCGTGACCTTGACTTTATGGAGGCTGCGCGGTTGAGAGATCAAATGTTCAGCATGCAAAAAAAGCTGGATGAAATGAAAGTAAAATAAGTTTAGCATAGCAACCCAATCAGGGATCTGAATGGAACCATGTTTGAAATAACCAAGACCTATTTTTCTCTTCGTCCATTTTTAAAATTTATAGCTTTTTGAAAAAATAAAAAATTGAATCTGTTGTCCATTCCTAAAATAATTTATCAAACCTACAAGTCAACGAATTTGCCCCTGCTTACACGATGGCATATACAAAGTTTTCGTAAAATGAATCCGGATTATGATTATCAATTTTACGATGATAACAGAGTGGAAGCTTTTTTTAATGCTGAGTTCGAACCGCGTGTTCTTCATTTGTATCAAAAAATAAAAATTGGTGCGGCCAAAGCTGATATGTTTCGCTACGCCATACTTTTAAAAAAAGGTGGCGTCTATCTGGACATTGACAGCACCATCACAGCAAGGCTGGATAAATACATAAACCCTCTTGACCAGGCCATTATCTCACGGGAACGCCATCCCGGATTGTTTGTGCAATGGGCATTGATTTTTGCACCCCATCATCCATTTATGCAAAAAACGATGAATAAAATAATTCAGAATATTGAGGAAAACAAATATCCCAATGATGTACATCGCATGACCGGACCAACTGTATATTCAGAGGCGATCAATGAATGTATAGCTGAAAATCCGGATGTGCCATATAGAATCTTAGGGACTGACTATGATTCTCTATTCCGTTTTAAATACCGCTTTCATTCCCTGTTTTATAATAAAAAAGAACATTGGAAAAAAATGCAGCTCACAATGCCTGTACTCAAAGAGTTTTGAAAAATTACTTCCTTTATGCCATTATTAACTTTTGATAACAACAACTCTAATACATTTGCTGCTATAACCCTTTTTATGAGAAGAAGTTTTCTATTTCTGTTGATGACTCTTATTGTCAGTATTAGCAATGCACAATCTGATTCTGCAGAAAAAGCCAATGTACTTAATTTGAAACCGGTTGCACGTTCGAATGATCATTTAATGTTTAAAATCGGTTACCTCATTTGGAGCGGAGCTGCTGATTCCATAAATACAGGGGGCATTCCGCGTACAGCGAACGCTTATTTTCTTTTTGATTTTCCATTCAAAACCAATCCTAAATTGAGTGCAGCAATTGGTGCCGGCTTTGGTACGGACCATATGTTTTTCGATGAAATGAATGTGGGCATCAAGGACAGAACACCAACACTTCGGTTTACTGATCAGAAAGACTCTAGCCATTTTAAAAAATATAAGTTATCTACCGTTTATCTCGAGGCACCGGTGGAATTGCGATTCAGCTCAAGACCCGATGATAATAAAAAAAGCATTAAAATGGCCTTGGGTGTGAAAGTAGGTACCTTATTAAGCGCCCATGTAAAAGGAAAAAACCTTTTGGACAGGGGGGATAAAGAGATCAATGACTATAAAGTAAAAGAACACAGCAAGCAGTTTTTCAACACCAAAAGACTGGCTGCAACAGCCCGCATTGGTTACGGCCATTTCTCTCTGTTCGGGTCTTATCAACTTACTTCTCTTTTTAAAGAAGTAGTGGCCCCTAAAATCAACCCTGTGAGCCTGGGCATTACACTAAGTGGTTTATAAATAATATTTTATTACAATTTATTTTATGAACGATCCCTCTACCGGATCGTTTTTTTAATTTTAGCTCCATGATTGACAAGATAAACAGGATAGAAAGTGAAGAGAAGGCTGTACTGGTAGGTGTAGTTCAAAAAGAGCAAAAGGATCTGCAGGTAAAAGAATACATGGATGAACTTTCTTTTTTAGCAGAAACGGCAGGTGCTGTAACGGTAAAACGCTTTGTTCAAAAGCTCCAGCATCCGGACAGTAAAACCTTTGTGGGTAAGGGAAAACTCCAGGAAATAACGGATTATGTAAAGCAAAAAAACATTGACCTTGTCATATTTGATGATGAACTTACCGGTGCGCAGATCTCAAATATAGAAAAAGAAACAGGCGTCAAAACTATTGATCGTTCGGACCTGATTTTAGACATATTTGCCCGCAGGGCTAAAACAGCTCAGGCAAAAGCGCAAGTGGAATTGGCGCAATACCAATATATATTACCCCGGTTAAGAGGCATGTGGAAACATCTGGAAAGACTTGGTGGTGGTATTGGTACGAGAGGTCCGGGGGAAACAGAAATAGAAACGGACAGGCGTATCGTTCGGGATAAAATTTCATTGTTACGTAAGCGGCTTGCAGAAATAGATAAACAGGCATTTACCCAGAGGAAAGAACGTGGTGAATTTATTCGGGTTGCATTGGTGGGCTATACCAATGTGGGGAAATCTACTCTCATGAACCTCTTAAGCAAAAGCGAAGTGTTGGCAGAAAATAAACTATTTGCCACCCTGGATACCACCACCCGTAAGATCGTATATGGAGCTACTCCTTTTTTATTGAGTGATACAGTGGGATTTATCAGAAAGTTACCCCATCACCTGGTGGAAAGCTTCAAAAGCACATTAGATGAAGTGAGGGAGTCGGATATTTTAATACATGTAGTAGATACTGCTCATCCGTCTTATGAAGAACAGATAGGTGTTGTCAATAAAACACTGCAAGAGTTGAATTGTTTCGATAAGCCTATAATTACAGTGTTTAATAAGATGGATCTCTATGCACAAAATACATTTGATGAATGGTTGGACGAAGCCACAAAGAAGCAGATATTAGATGACCTGGTACAACGCTGGCAGGAGCAAACAGGGGGGCGGGCTATTTTTATTTCTGCATTGGAACGCACAAATATTGAGCAGTTGCGCAATACCATTTTAGAAAAAGTACGAGAACTTTATCACATCCGTTATCCTTATAAAACTTCCTTTTATTATTGAAATGGATAGCAAAATTAGTTGGGTAAAAATTGCCGGGTCTATTGCTGATATTTCGTTTGCAAAAAATAATTTAGCGGAGGTAACTGCTGATGGGAAAATAGTTTGCATTGGAAAATTGGGGAACGAGGTTTTTGCTTTTGCACAAAAGTGTCCGCATGCAAGCGGGTTATTAAGTGAGGGTTTCATTGATGCATTAGGTAACGTAGTTTGTCCCAGGCACCGATATAAATTTTGCATGAAGAATGGCCGAAATGTAAGTGGTGAAGGATATTATATGAAACACTGGCCTGTAGATGTGCGGGAAGATGGTGTATTTATTGGGTTTGAACAGACATCCTTATTTGGCTTGTGAATTAAAGAGACAAACCTGATTGTTTAGTTATATAAACGTACATGATTACTTTCCCAAACATCTAAAATTATATTAAAGGCTTTTCAAACAACCATGTCAGCAAGATGAAGGCTAAATTCTAATGAAACCTTTAATTGAGAAGGCTTCGGCAACTTTTCGACACGCTTAAAGTTACAAAGGCTTCTGTCAGGCTGAGTCTGCCGAAGCCTCAGCCTGACAGAGACATAAATTAAACAGGTTTTAGAGATGCTCTTAATTAAGATTTATAATTAAACTACATTATTAATCTAACACAGTTATTTATTAGAGATTTTATCTTTTTTCAGTATATTTAGCTTTATTTCACCTACCTTAATCTAAATAATATGAAAACAAGAAATATTTGTTTTGTACTTGTTTTACTTGCTGGTTTTCTTTTTTATGCTTGTACAAAAAATTCCGGAACTGATGATCAAAAAAACACCACACTTCAAATACTTCTGACAGATGCCCCCACTGCATTACAAGAAGTCAATATTGACCTGAAGGAAGTACGGGTGAAATTTACCGATACCGCTTGGGTAACGCTGCAAACAACGGCAGGGATTTATAATTTGCTTGCCCTGCAAAACGGTGTCAGCAGTATCATTGCTCAAGGGAATTTTGCAACCAATGTTGTAAAGGAGATTCGGCTCATTCTCGGAGAAAACAATACAATAAAAGAAAATAACCAGATCTATCCTTTACGCATCCCAAGTGGGTCAGAGAGCGGCCTCAAAATAAAAGTTGATAAAAAATTGAATGCGACTATTGAAACTCTTTTGATAGACTTTGATGCAGCCTTATCAGTTAAAAAAGAAAATGATGGCTTCAAGCTTCGTCCGGTTATAAGAGTAAAATAAAGTAGTTCGTTTATTTTATCGAACCTCACATTGTTGGGGTTTTTTTATCCCCGTATTTGGGTGCTTCACTTAAGTTCTTGTTGCAGAATAACTTTTTATTAATATGTAAAATAATTACATACTATATATATCCCGTTGCCTTTATAATAAATCATAAGGAACAGGATCGATAAAGAATTGCAATCCTGCAATCGTAACCAGCTTTTTTATAATAATTCTGTTTTTACTAATCCTTTCATTGTTCCAATCAACATTATTCATTTTCAAAAAATGAAAAAACCTTATTTTTGCCTCCCAATTTTAGGAACGAAATAAATTTATATTCCTCCTTAGCTCAGTTGGTTAGAGCATCTGACTGTTAATCAGAGGGTCTCAGGTTCAAGTCCTGAAGGGGGAGCGGCCACAGTAAAGGGTTTCAAGAGATTGGAACCTTTTTCTCTTTTTTAGTTGCACCACAATTTGCACCACAAACATTTCAAGTATTTTAATATACCAAATTCCACTAACCAGAAGAGTATATTTTCAATTGAAACTTTTTTGCTTTAGTGTTCATCACGGTTCAGGGAAATGTGTGGTTACTTATTGTCAATAAATTCTACAGAGGTCAGCTAATCTTGAACCAAAGCAGTGAATGGTGGGTACCACAAAAGGCTCTCCTTTGTTTGTATTCTTGGCTCTCGCTTTTTAGTGAGCTTGTGATATTCGTGAAGTCTTCCTATCTTGTTTACACACTCCTACTGCCTATGGATATAACAGTCGTATTATCAGTTCTAATTCCTGTTTTATCAGGATTGGCATTTTTAACCTACCGCCATCCACCTATTGCACGATCAATGCATCCCGTACTTATTATTTGTTTATTGCTTTGTTTATCATATACGATTATCTATGAACGTGGCTTTACTAATGCTACCGATATTGCACTTAATCATCTTAGACTTGATAGCTTAGGTATTATCAATG
>MWVX01000706.1_pt1 | contig 10860 bp, 9 predicted proteins | sample 1047311 | NCBI WGS metagenome assembly MWVX01 (sample SAMN06349984, study PRJNA376086) | soil metagenome | isolation source: MtG-4 sample Antarctic (ecotone) soil | place: Antarctica | collected 2015-01-13
GCTTTGATTTTGTTTGGCTTTGGGTATTCTTTTTCTGCTCATATTTTCTCCTTCGGTTAAATTAATTTTAATTCAGCTTAATTTCAAACAGGCGCGGAGTTTAGCACTTCGAGCGCGGGGATTTTCTTCGGTTTCCGCTTCACTTGGCACAATCGGCTTGCGCGTCAAAATCTCAATTTCCCTGCTTGCACCGCACGTACATTGCGGCAAGCGTGGCGGACAAAAGCATTTTCCGGCGAGTTTCTGCAGTGCTTGCTTAACGATTCTGTCTTCCAAAGAATGAAAAGTTATGATTGCAAGTCGTCCGTCTTTTTTCAAAATACTAACTGCATCGCGGATAAACTGCTCTAAAATTTCAAGTTCGCGGTTGACGGCGATTCTCAGTGCCTGTTTGAAATTAAGCTGAATTAAAATTAATTTAACCGAAGGAGAAAATATGAGCCGAAAAAGAATACCCAAAGCCAAACAAAATCAAAGCCCGAAACGCGAACGCAAACCAATTTCGTGGCGATACAGTTTGCTGACACTTGTTTGCGGGCTTTTTCTCGTCGCCGGACTTTTCGGCGCGGCACGTCAACATTTTTCGTCCATTGAATTCGGCATCAAAAATTCAAGACTTCGCAAACAGATAACTGAACTCGAAGCCGGACAGCGGAGGTTGATTTTAGCCAAAGAAATCGCGCTTGCACCCGACGAGATAAAAAAAATCGCAAAAAATTTCGGTTTAAAGGAAACGACGGCAATCAATATCGAAAATTTCCCCGCCAATCCTCAATTGCAAAACAAACCGCTGGCGGAAAAATCTAGTGAAACAAAGCCGCGCCAAACAATAGAATCCGAAATTGCGGCGGTCAAAAAAGAGTTGAACAAATCGGCAAAAGAGGAAAAAGTTGAGGAGAAATCGTCGAAAATAATCACTAAAAAAGACACGCTTCAGAAAATTCCGGTAAAAGAACAAACTTTTACGCGAGAAAGACTCATTGCTGATAAACAGTTTTGACAAAATTTCTTGATTGACATTGATATTAAAAATTTATAAATATGGCGGAACAGATAAAAAAAAATAAAAATCCGATGCAAACAATCTTCACGCGCTTTATGTTGGTTGTCGCATTTTTTATTTTGTGGATTGGCGCAATCAGCGTGCGGCTTGTCCATTTGCAGGTTAATCAAAGTGAATGGCTGCGCGAGCAAGCTCTCGACCAACGGCGCGATAAATTAAAAAGTAAGATGCTGCGCGGTTCAATTCTCGACCGCACGGAACGCGCTCTGGCAATGAGCGTCCATGTCAAATCTTTGTATGCCGACCCTGCCGAAATTACAGATGTCGAAAAAACCGCTCAACAAGTTGCCGAAGTATTAAAAACAAAGCCGGAGCAGATTCTAAATGATTTGCGCGAAGCACAGGAAAAAGGTAAAAGATTTGTCTGGCTGGCGCGGAAACTCGACGAAGACGCGGCACAAGAAATAAATAAAGCTTTAGAAGACACAAAACTGAAAAAGTTTGATTTGCCGAAATTTGTCGGTTTGCATTGGAAAGAAGAACAAAAACGCAGTTATCCGTATAAAAAATTAGCGGCGCAAGTAGTTGGTTTCAGCAATTCCGACGATGTCGGGCAAGCCGGAATTGAACAGTCGCAGGAAGAACTCCTTAATGGCGCGGTAATTCAAGCCTGGCAAGACCGCGATCGTCTGGGCAGAGTTTATGACCAATCGGAAATTAAGCGCGAACCGCCTAAGGACATTGTTTTAACCATCAACAGTTCGATTCAATATAAAGTCGAACACGCACTCGAAAAGGGAGTCAAAGCCGCGCACGCCAAATCGGGTGTGGCAATCGTGCTTGACCCGAAAACCGGCGAGGTTTTGGCGATGGCAAACTATCCGACCTTTGACCCGAATGACTTCAGCGAATTTCCGACGGAAAATTTTAAAAACAAAGCCATCCAAAGCAGCTTTGCGCCAGGTTCAATCTTTAAGCTCGTTACCTATGGAACAGCTTTGCAGGAAAAATTAATTAAGCCGGATGAATGGTTTAGCTGCGGCAACGGAGTTATCGAAGTTGGCAAACACGAGTTCAAGGACAATCACTGCGGCAGAGCAATTTCTTTTACAAAGGCTTTGGCGATTTCAAGCAATCTCGGCGCGATTAAAGTAGGCTTGAAAATCGGCGAAAACAAATTCAGTAATTATATTCGGCGATTTGGTTTTGGCGAAATGAGCGGCATCGAACTTCCGGCAGAAACGCGCGGGCTGGTGCGTCCGATGGAAAAATGGAAAGGCGATTCGCTTGCTTCAATGTCAATCGGATATGAAATCGGCGTAACGGCTTTGCAAATCGCTTCGGCTTTTGCGACTATTGCCAACGACGGAGTAAGAGTTCGCCCACACATTATAAAAGAAATTCGCCAAGCCGACGGAAAAGTGATTTCCACGACAGAGTCGGAAAAAATTCAAGTCGTCAGCGCGGAAGCTGCACTAAAATTACGCGGAATGCTGCGCGAAGTGGTGCTGAAAGGAACCGGAAAAGAAGCGGCACTCGACGGTTACTCGTCTGCCGGAAAAACGGGAACGGCTTGGAAATACGACCCTAAAATAAAAAGAGTGAGCGGAAGTAAATATGTTTCGTCGTTCATCGGCTTTGCTCCGGCTGATGATCCGTCAATTGTGATTGCGGTGGTGCTGGACGAACCGCAAGGCGCGTTACGCAACGGCGGACAAGTTTCCGCGCCGATTTTCCGCGAAATCGCTGAGCAGACTTTGCCCGAACTAAATATTGTGCCTGATGAAACCATTCACCCCGATAATTTAACGGCGCAAGAAATTCCAATCGAAACCGAAATTGCGCCGATTTCAACACAAAAGAAAGACGCGCCGGAAAAGGCAGAAAAAACCGCGACGAGCAAAAAAATTAAAGAAACGAAAAAGGAAAACAAGCCGCCGAGCGAAGAGAAAAAATCAATTAAGCAGAAAGCGGTGATGCTGAATAATGAAAACAAAGACAAATTATCGAGAGAAAGGATAAAACAGAAAACTTGAAACTTGCAGATGCGATAAAATTTATGAACGCCGACGCGTTAAAATTTAATCCTGCTCTACTGAACACGGAAGTCAATTCGTTTGTCATTGATTCGCGCGAGACGCAGGCGGGCGCGGTGTTTTTCGCGCTTTCGCAGCCTGACTATAAAAATAACTGCTTTAACGGCGATTTTGAAGACGCGCACAAATATATTCCGTCGGCATGTTCAAAAGGCGCGATTGCCTGCGTTGCGCGTCCGGACAGGTTTGAAGAACACAAAGCGGTTTTAGAGCAATTCAAAGACCGCTTGATTTTTGTAACGGACGTGATTTTGGCTTTGCAAAAATTGGCGCGCGGCGTTTATCTCGAATGGAATAAACCGGTTGTGGCGATAACCGGAAGCGCGGGAAAAACAACGGTGAAAGAACTGACAGCGCACGTTTTGCAAAGTTCCGGCAGAGAAGTTTTGCGAAATATCAAAAATTATAATAACGGACTTGGTTTGCCAATTACGGTTTTGAATTTGGCAAAGGATAATTCTTATGATGTGGCAGTTTTGGAAATGGGAATGTCCACATCAAACAACGAAATTGCGCGTTTGTGCAGAATTACGCCGCCGGATTTTGCCGTTGCGCTGAATGTTTTGCCGGTTCACGTCGAATATCTCGGCTCGATTGAAAATGTGGCGAGAGCCAAAGCCGAACTGATTGAAGGAATGAAACCCGAAGGCATTGCGATTTTAAATGCCGATGATTTTCGCGTTTTGGCGATGCGCAAGCTGCACAAAGGCAATACAATTACTTATGGGATTGAGCGGAAAGCCGATGTTTCAGCCAGCGATATTGAAATGGCGCGATTCGGCGAAACGCGATTTACACTTTGCACGCCAAAAGGAAAAGCCGAAGTTTCAATGCAGCTTTCGGGACGGCATAATGTTTTGAATGCGCTGGCGGCTGCCGCCGTCGGATTTTGTTTCGCAATGTCGGCACCGGAAATCGCCGACGCGCTCCGCTTAATTGCGCCGCCGCCGCAGCGCGGAGAGGTTTTGCATTTTGCCGAAAATTTTACGATCATCAATGATTCGTATAATTCAAATCCAGCCGCGCTTTTGCAAATGGTGAAAACCTTGGTTGATGGCAGACAAGACGCGAAAAGATTGATTGTCGTCGCGGGCGAAATGCTTGAACTCGGCGAAAATGAAAGGGAAATTCACCAAACAACCGGCAAACAATTAGCAGCCAGCGGAATAGATTTTTTAATTGGCGTGCGCGGTCTGGCGCGAGATATGACCGAAAGCGCAAAAAATGCAGGTTTGCGCGAAACAAGATTTTGTTCAAATTCGACGGAAGCAGGCGAATTTTTAGCAAACGAAATCAAATCCGGTGATTTGGTTTTGGTCAAAGGTTCGCGCGGTGTGCGGACGGAAAATGTGATTGAAAAGTTATTGGAAAAATTTGAGTTGGAAATAGGAAATAAGAAAAGAAATTGACAGGGATAGACAGGATAATAGGATAAAAAGCGGGAACAAATCCAAAATCCAAAATCCAAAATCCAAAATCTAACCGATGCTTTATTACTTTTTATATCAATGGATTTTCAAAGAATACGGCGCGGGAAGCGAGTCGTATTTTTTTAAAGGCTTGAATGTTTTTCAATATCTGACGTTTCGCACGGCTTGGGCGACGATTACCGCGCTGGTTATTTCGCTTCTGTTTGGCGGCAAGGTTATAAAAAAACTTGCTGAACTCAAATACGGACAGGAAATCCGCGAAGAACTTTCGGCGGAACATCAAGCCAAAAAAGGCACGCCGACAATGGGCGGAGTTTTGATAATTGGTTCGGTTATTGTTTCGACGCTTCTCTGGGCGCGGGTTGACAGTCTTTATTTGTGGCTGGCACTTATCGCAACGGTTTGTTTTGCCGCCGTCGGTTTTACCGACGATTACATAAAAATTGTCAAAAAGCGCAGTTTAGGATTAACCGGAAAACAGAAACTCGCTTTGCAATTGATAACGGCGATTGGAATTTGGGCGGCGCTTTGGTATTTCGCCAATTATCCTTGGAACATTAGCATCCCGTTTTTCAAAGCGACGGCTTTGCCGGACGGCGTTACATATGTCGGTGCGATAATTTATTTGTTCTTTATCATTTTCGTTCTTTTGGGCGCGTCAAACACGGTCAATCTGACTGACGGAATGGACGGTTTGGCTTCGAGCGTAACATTTATTGCGATGTCCGCGCTGACCGCGCTGACGTATGTAGCGAGCGACCGGCGTTGGGCTGAATATCTCGACATTACGCACAAACCGGAAGCGGCGGAACTGACGGTTTTTTGCGGCGCGATGGTTGGCGCAAGTCTTGGTTTTCTGTGGTATAACGCGCCTCCGGCAGAAGTTTTTATGGGCGATGTCGGCAGTTTGTCAATCGGCGGCGCGCTCGGCACGGTGGCGATTTTGACCAAACAGGAATTTCTCCTTCCGTTTATCGGCGGCGTTTTTATTATTGAAGGAGCTTCGGTGATGTTACAGGTCGGATATTTCAAATTTACAAAGCGCACGACCGGCACGGGAAAACGGATTTTTCTGCAAGCGCCGCTTCATCATCATTTTCAGTTTGGCGGTTGGAAAGAATCGAAAATCGTGTTCCGCTTTGTGATTATAGCGATACTTTTTGCGTTGTTGAGTCTTTCGACTTTGAAATTGAGATAAATGGTTTTTGGTCTTTGGTCTTTGGCTTTTGAAGAAATTATATGCAAAAGACGAATTTTGAAAATTTAGAAATTTATCAGTTATCGGAAAAACTTGCTGATGAAATTTGGTCTATTGTTTTTGAGTGGAATCATTTAGCACAAGATACGGTTGGAAAACAACTTATTCGTTCAACGGATAGTATTGGAGCAAATATCGCAGAAGGAAGTGGGCGTGGAACTGATAAGGATTATTCCCGCTTTCTCAAAATTAGTAGAGGTTCTTTATATGAAACAAGACATTGGCTTCGTCGCGCATACAAAAGAAAACTTTTGGTGCAAACACAAATTAACGGATTAAGTTTAATTATTAATGAACTAACACCAAAACTTAACGCATATATTCGTTCAATCGGAACATTCAATATGGAAACTAAAATTATCAAAGACCAAAAACCAAAGACCTAAGACCGCAATGAAATTGCAAGGTAAAAAAACTTTAGTTCTCGGCGCGGGAAAATCCGGCGTAATGTCTGCCGAATTTTTGGTGGAACGTGGCGCGGTGGTCGCGCTTCACGACAAAAAGCCGATTAAAGATTGGACGGACGAAGCACGTTCTTTGAAAAATAAAAAAATTGGTTTGATTGACGGACAAATTCCTTCGTGGCTGCTTGACCAGATTGATTTGGTAGTTATCAGTCCGGGTATTCCGACGGGCGTGATTCCGGCGCGTTATGTTGAGCGCAAAGGCAGCGAAGTTATTGGCGAAGTTGAACTCGGCTTTAGATTTATCAAAGGTCGCATCGTTGGAATAACAGGTTCAAATGGCAAAACGACGACAACGACTTTAATCGGCGAACTTTTGAAAAACGCGGGAATTCCGGTGCAGATTGGCGGAAATATCGGAACGCCGCTTGTTTCATTAGCGGAAAGTTCGCGTGAAGACGGTTGGACAGTAGTGGAACTTTCAAGTTTTCAGCTTGAAACGATTAAAGACTTTCACTCGAATGTCGCGGTTGCTTTAAATGTTACGCCGAATCATCTTGACCGCTACGATTTTTTCAGCGATTACGCCGCCGCCAAACACCGATTGTTTATCAACCAAACGGCGGACGATGTGGCAATTTTAAACGCTGACGACGAAATCACCTTGAGTTGGGCGAAAGGTTTGAAAGCGAACATTACATTTTTCAGCGTGAAAAAAGAATTGGACGAAGGTTTGTTTTTGCGCGGACGAGATTTAATCTGCCGCGCCGGTGGCAAGGAAAAAGTTTTGACAACACGCGACGATATTTTCCTGCGCGGATTGCACAATGTCGAAAATGTTTTGGCTTCTTTGGCGGCAGGTCTGGCGTGCGGCGCGTCGCTTGATTCAATGCGGGAAACGGTGAAAAATTTCAAAGGCGTTGAGCATCGCATTGAATTTGTTGCGGAAATCGAAGGCGTGAAGTTTTTCAACGATTCAAAAGCGACCAGCGTTGATGCGAGCGCGAAAGCACTCGAAGCGTTGAGCGACGGCGACGGCAAAATAATTTTAATTCTCGGCGGACGCGGCAAAAACGCTCCGTATCAGCCGCTCGTCCGTTTGATAAAGGAAAATGTTCGCGCTTTGGTTTTAATTGGCGAAGACGCGGAGAACATTGAAAATCAATTGAAAAATCACGCAAAGATTACCCGCGCCGATTCGATGCCGGATGCGGTTAGAAAATCTTTTGAGTCAGCCGAAAATGGTGATGCGGTTTTGCTTGCTCCGGCGTGCGCGAGTTTCGATATGTTCAGGAGTTTTGAAGAGCGCGGAATGGTTTTTAAATGCGCAGTTGAAAATCTGACTTCTAAAAAGCAGGCAAGGAAAGCGATATGAAAATCTATTTTTTGATAGTGTTTGTTGTGTTTATAGTGGGGCAAAGTCAAGGGCAATGCGACAAGGATAAAATGCAGAATACAAACAAACCGGCGGCGAGCAGCACAATGCCAAATCAAGGAAAAGAAACGCCGAAATTTGACCGCTTGCCTGACGGCATCAAGCCGGACACAAAAATCAGAAAGGATACAGAAAATGACAAAGGCGAAGTTGTTACTTTTGAAGTGATAACTGCCGAACAAAGACTAAACGAACTCAAAGCCGGATACGAAGGTGAAAAATTGGTTGACAGCAAAGGACGGGAAATTAAATTTTTTGAGCCGCTCTGCCGCGGCGTTTCGCAAGGATTTGAAGAAGACGAAAAAGCACGGAAGGAAAAAGAAAAAGAACTTGCCGAACTTGAAAAGAAATATACCGTGATTGTTTTATATTGCGACCCGCAAAAGGTAATGTAATTGATTTGAGAAATGACTAAAAAACTCCGTATTGATTGGTTTTTATTTGTGATTGCCGCCAGCCTCGCGCTGTTTGGCGTAATTATGGTTTATAGCGCGTCGGCGATGATTGCGCTCAAGGAAACGCAAGGCGAAAGTCAATTTACTTATTTTTATAAGCAGTTTAGCTTTACGTTGGCGGGTTTGGCAATGATGTATTTGTCAAGCAAGATTGATTATCATTGGTATCAAAAAAGTTGGGTCGTTTATGGACTTTTAGCTTTAACCGTTGTGCTTTTATTTAGTGTTTTTAATTTTCCTTCGATCAACGGCGCGCGGCGTTGGATTCGGTATTCGGGTTATTCGTTTCAGCCTTCGGAACTGGCAAAAATCGCTCTGCCCGTTTTTCTCGCCTATTTCTTGACGAAAAACGAGGAAACAATTGGCGAATTAAAAGAAACAGTGCTGCCTTGTGCGGCTGTTTTTGCATTTCTTTGCGCGTTGATTTTGGTCGAGCCTGATTTAGGAACGATTATTATTCTTTCGGCAATTTTTACGATTGTTTATTTTGCGGCTGGCGCGCGGATTCTGCATATCGGTTCGGTTATCGCCGGTTGTCTTTTGATTGGAGCAATTGCGCTGATTTCCTCGCCTTATCGTCGAGGACGCATTTTTGCTTTTTTAAATCCTTGGGAAAACGCTGACGATGCCGCTTATCAGGTTGTGCAAGGTCTCTATGCGATTGGTTCGGGCGGAATTTTCGGGGAAGGTTTTGCCAAAGGTCAGCAAAAACTTTTTTATTTGCCGTATCCATATTCGGATTTTATTTTTGCCGTCGTCGGTGAAGAATTGGGTTTAATCGGCACATTAGCGGTTGTCGCAGCTTTCAGTTTGCTGTTATGGCGCGGCGTGCGCGCTGCACTTCTCGCGCCTGATAGGTTTGGGAAACTTCTCGGAGTGGGCATTATTACGGGAATTATTGTGCAGGCGCTTTTTAATATCAGCGTCGTGATTTCAATTTTGCCCGCCAAAGGCATTCCGCTTCCTTTAATTTCCTACGGCGGTTCTTCGGTTGTCGTTACACTGTTTGCCGTTGGGATTCTGCTGAATTTGTCGCAATACACGGGAGTTGTTGATGTTAAAGCTGACGTAAGAAATGATAATTACGACGAAAAGTTGCGACGAAGAAAGCGTGGCAAAACAGACTTGAAGTAAATATAGAAAGTTTTCAAAAATAGTAGATAGGAAATAGTCGAAACATACTGACTACTGACTACTGACTACTAACTACTATGAAGGTTTTAATTGCCGCCGGAGGAACGGGCGGACATATTTATCCGGGAATTGCCGTTGCCAAAGAAATTATCCGGCGTGATGGCGGCAAATCAAAAGTTTTATTTGTCGGCACGGCACGCGGTTTGGAAACAAAAATTGTTCCCGAAAACGGTTTTCAGCTTTCTTTAATAAACAGCGCAGGACTAAAAAGCGTTGGTTTTGCAGAAAAAATCAAAGGTTTAATAATTCTGCCGAAAAGTTTTCTCGAAGCGCGAAGATTGATAAAGGAATTTCAGCCTGATGTAGTTGTTGGCGCAGGCGGTTATGTTACGGGTTCGGTGCTTTTGACGGCGAGTCTGATGCGTATTCCGACGCTCGTGATGGATTCAAACGCGCTTCCCGGATTTACCAATCGAAGGCTTGCGCCATTTGTTACAAAAGCCGCGTTGAGCTTTGAAGAAGCCGTTAAATTTTTTGGCAAAAAAGGCGTTGTTACGGGAAATCCGGTTCGCCGAGAGTTTTTTGACATTCAGCCGAAAGCCAGAGGCGAAAAAATCAATCTCTTAATTTTCGGCGGTTCGCAAGGCGCGCGAGCAATAAATACGGCGATGGTTGACGCGCTCGGAAATTTGCAGAATTATAAAGATAAATTGCAGATTACGCACCAAACCGGCGAACTTGATTTTGAAACCGTGCGCAGAAGTTACGCGGAAAACCATTGGCAAACGGCGGACATTCGCCGATATATTTCCGATATGGTTTCGCAGTTTGCAGAAACGGATTTGATAATTTGCCGCGCCGGTGCGACAACTTGCGCCGAAGTTGCGGCGGCGGGAAAAGCCGCGCTGATGATTCCCTTGCCGACTGCCGCCGACGACCATCAGCGCAAAAATGCCGAAGCGTTAGTTAATCAAGGCGCGGCGCGAATGATTTTGCAAAAAGATTTGAGCCGTGAAAGTTTGGCAAAAGAGATTATTGACTTAATTGAATCGCCCGAAAAAATTACCGCGATGGAAAAAGCGGCGAAGAAATTGGCGAAAGCGGACGCGGCGGAAGTTACGGTAGATATTATTGAAAATTTAGCAAAAGGGAAAAATTGATTTTAGATTTGAGATTGCAGATTTCACAAAATCCAAAATCCAAAATCGAAATGTTTCGGCACGTTAAAAATATACATTTCATCGGTATCGGCGGCATTGGAATGAGCGGCATTGCCGAAGTTTTGTGCAATCTGGATTTTACTGTTTCGGGTTCGGATTTGAAGAAATCAAAAAACACCGACCGGCTTGAAAAACTCGGCGCGAAGATTTATGAAGGACACGCGGCAGAAAATGTCGGCGACGCGCAGGTTGTCGTTTATTCATCGGCAGTAAAAGAAGATAACCCGGAAGTCATTTTTGCCAGGGAAAACAAAATTCCCGTCATTCCGCGGGCTGAAATGCTGGCGGAATTAATGACCTTAAAACCGTATTCGGTAGCGGTTGCCGGAACGCACGGAAAAACTTCGACGACTTCGATGATTGCGACAATTCTCGGACACGCCGGAGTTGAACCGACAACGGTTGTCGGCGGTGTGGTTGACACG
>MWVX01000707.1_pt1 | contig 10843 bp, 1 predicted proteins | sample 1047311 | NCBI WGS metagenome assembly MWVX01 (sample SAMN06349984, study PRJNA376086) | soil metagenome | isolation source: MtG-4 sample Antarctic (ecotone) soil | place: Antarctica | collected 2015-01-13
ATTTACAAAACTATTATCCGGCTTTGATGTACAATTATTAAAAATAACATTACCTGCTTTTCATGATCTGGGATTGCGATACAAACAATTTTTGCAGGCTTTGAAAGTTGGAAACCCGGAAAGAATAAAACAATCAGGGGAGTTGATCACATGGTTATTGGAGCAACAAAATATCGTTGATACCTATGAGTTGATTGTAAAAGAAAATAAAATTAAAACAAGGGTCACTCACCACGATACCAAATGCAGTAATGTTTTGTTTGATGAAAACAAACATGGGCTATGTGTTATTGACCTCGATACGGTCATGCCTGGTTATTTCATCAGTGATGTTGGTGATATAATGCGAACCTATCTCTCTCCTGCCAGTGAAGAAGAAAAAGATTTTTCCAAAATTGAAATCCGCATTGATTATTTCAAAGCCATTGCTGAAGGATACTTAAACGAAATGAAGGATGAACTCAATGAAACTGAGATACAGTATTTTGTATATGCCGGAAAATTCCTGATATATATGCAGGCTATCCGTTTCCTTACAGATCACCTGAATAATGACAGTTATTATGTGGCTAAATACGAAGGACATAATTTTATCCGAGCAAAAAATCAAGCGATTCTGCTGCAAAAGTATATGGAAAAGGAAGAATTATTGAACAGTATTGTGATGGATTATTCTTCATCTTTTGCACCCGCGTCTTTGAAATTATATTAAATCACCTGTTTGATAACTTTCATAAAATATCATTTTTCCAATTAGCGCAATCTTAGTTAATTGAATTTGGTGAACGGGTTGGAATTGTGGGCTTCTCCAGTTGTATCATGTTTTGGGAAGTAAAATTCATTTTGTACAATTTTGCTTTCGTTTTTCCTTAACGTCAGAATATTTTATGATTCATTGCGTATTGGGCTTACCCAAAGCCCTTTTGATCCTTAACCTCGTTTATTGTCGCAAACTAAAAGGTGCAAGCCCAAAAATTTTTAAAATTTATTGATTAAGGGCTATGAGAATAAAATATAAGGTTTTAATTTTCTATTTCGTCATGATTATGCTGTGTGCACTCAATGGAAAAACAGTGTGGAAGTAAAGATATGACGACAAAAACTATTCATTGACCTTATAAACAATTCTAAATTTTTACCAGATAATTCAACTTTTAATGTTGTAATGCAAGTGAAGAGAATTTTGTAAAGCAGGGCAATACAAGTACAAAAGAAAAACCAATTCGGGTGGCCATTTAGATGTATTTAACTGCAAAAATTCTCAATCATGAACCAACCACAGCTGGCTGCTCTTCTGGAAAGCATTACCGGTCACCTGCAATCGACATCCTCCGGTCAGGAAAGATCTTTACAAAAAGCACAACAAATTATTGCATGCTCTCTTCTGCGATCAGAAGATACAGGCAGCGAAATGCTCTTTGGCAATTCTGATTTTTATTCCAGAGAAAATATAACAACAAAAACGCTTAATCATTTATCTGATCTAGCTACCCGGACTGTGCAAGAAACAGGAGAAAACAACCTTCGTGCATACCTGCGTACTGTACCTGTCAGCAGTCAACACACGGCAGGAAGTAAACCAGACTGGGCTATTGGAGCCAAAGCGATTGATACAATGGGTCCCTTTCTAAACCCCGAAGGCAGGCTTGTATGGGTTGATGTATATAAAGTAGTGAAGCTTACCACACTTTACCTGGGCACCAAACCCATCCTTTTGTTCAATGCTTCAATAGGGATAACAAGCGGAATAGCTAAAAATTATTCAATGGTTGCAGGAAGCGTTTGGATCAATGCAAGTCTTCTTTCTCCTGATGGACCTGTTGACAGGTTTGTCGGGGTGAAAGTAAAGTCAGGAACTGTAAAACTGAGCCTTGCCCCTAGCTTTCAAAATGATAAAATAACGCTGAACCCTGGTTCCAATGTTGAATGTTCGCTGGAACCTGACCAGGACAACGATGAAGGGGCATCAGAAACTTCAAATTTTGGAATTGATGCCCGTGAAAGTAATTACCAGTTACCCGCCATGTGGAAATTCACATGGAGCAGCAGCACAAAAAAGGTCACGTCAATGTCGGTTGGCCCCGCTAGTTGTGAAATCTTTGGCCAGTCTTTGTCCTTTACTTACGAACCTGTTGTCAATCTCACTTTAGGCTACAATCCTTTTTTACATGCAGTAGCCATACAATGGAAAGCAGACCCTTCTGAAATAAATATTGCTCAAAGCAAAAGTCCTTTTATCACTCTTACCGGTGCAGCGCCAATATTAAAAAGTTACTGGATTCTGCCGGCTGCTATTTTGGATGTCATCAATCCCCTCGAAGCAGAAGGCAATGGATCTGTTTTGCTCGAGTGTGATAAAGGATTGCGTGCAGCCTGGAAAAATCTTCAAAATGAAGATGCCAGATTTATTCACCCTTTTATCATAGGCAGTCCGGGTAACATTTCAATAATTGATCTTGCTGCGAATACTTCTGGTGCATCCCAGCATTTTGATCTTTGGAAAGACGCTAAGAAACCGAACCGAACTTCAACCGACCTCCAATTCATTAAAAATGTGCCGTTTATTTTAAACTTAAGCAGTGCCAAAGGTCAGGAGCTTTTGACCACTGTATGCAATAGTGATTTTAAAATCGACAGGCCGGTAAAAGTAAATGGAGAACCTTTTTCTTTGCGTTCTGCATCCTCTTTGCTCATGCTCGGAGCCAGCCAAGCCCATAATCTTATTTATCTCTTCGATGATTCTCTACTCACCGATTTTGTATCAAAAGGCAGTAATGAAAAAATAAGGTCAGTAGCCATCGCTTTGGAGAATGCATTATTTACGGTATCCCCGGTGCACTCTTGTATGTTATTCGGTGAGTGCGATGACCAATGGCAGAAAGTCGAGAGAGCCAACCTTTTTATTTCATTTCATTTATTACGTTACCTGCCTACGCTACCCGATCCATATGTAGGAAAATTGAAAAGGTGGGAAAGGCTTTTCGGAGGAGAAGATTTTGGAAAACAAAGAAGCGGTGGAATGTCAAACAATTTTAACAGCCTCCTTTGCGCTGTGAAATATAGCCCCATTAATGCAAATAACGATGACGTTACAACTGGCTTTTACTTTGGTTCATACCCTGAAGGCATTTATGAATTGGCTTCAGATGCTGAAAAAAATAACAAGAAGAAAAAAACAGAGGAGAAAAAAGAGGGGTTGAAATCTCAAACCAAATCAGCGAAAAAGAAAAGTGAAGAGAATGCAGATGTTCAATCGTTCAGTGTTTTGGGAAGTTTTAAGGGAGCCATAAAAGTGACCAGCGCTTCATTGGAAAAAATAAATAAAGGAAACAATTTATTGCTCGAATCATTAAAAGTAAAGCCCGACTTTTCAGGGATACTGAGGACTGAGTCACCGGAAGTGATTACTGATGTATCGGGTAATGCACTCAAACAACAGATCAGGGAAACCAATACAAGTTTGCGTTATGAAGACCTTTGGGATTCTGCCCTTTTTGGTAACAGGCTTAATGCTGAGCCTTTTGCCCTCCTTGATGTAAGTAGCAATGCGAACCAGTTAGGTATTAGTATCAGCGGGGAAATGATCATTGTGAAAACCGGAACAATTGCCGGAGATGGCGAAAATAGGGCTGTTGTGAGCAACGCATTTCCTTTTATTATAGAGGGAATGCAGGTGAAAGCAAAAGGGGAAATGGTTAAATCCTTCACCTTGCCGCAAATGGCATGGGAACCTATTCTCAACCTTACAACACCTGATAAATCGGATGACGAACCACCGGTAAAACTTGAAATGGATCCCGAAGCAGGCTATTTATATTTCGAAGATGATGGAGGACCAACACGAATATGGAATAATAGTATTAAACCTGTAGCATTGGCTCCTATTCAGGTTATTGATGCCCTGGTGGATGATTTTAAAACTGATCCAAAAAACTTTACGGTTTCCTCATTCACATTGCCCTTTGGGTTAAAAGCACTCGGCTACATTTCGAGAAATTTTGTTGAGCCTACAAAACCTGATATTACTAATCTTAGGCCTAAGTTTAGAAAAAATGCCGATGGTAGTTTTGGCATCATCGGAGGCATTCAATTGAGGTTTGAAGGAGGTGATTTTAGCAAACCTGTACCAACACAGGCCGAAAAAGACAGTCCGATGTTTCCCGGGTACGTTATTCAGTTAAATAATCTTTTGAACGGTGTCGGCAAGCCTTCTAATGCCAGCAATCTTGGTCATCATGTAACCAAAATTTTCAATAATGAATTTCTTTACAGTGGATTAAACAAATCCAACAAATTAGTAGACTCGAGGGGTGTACCCGTGTCCCGCATGGATTTAACAGGTTATGGAGCCAATATTTTCAGCGATTGGCTTAGCCCAACTGCTGCCATGGCACAAACAAGCCAGGCTAAGTTCGATGTACTAATGGGCCGCACTGCCCATGAAGTGATACAGGTTAAAAGTATTCTGTATCCCTGGGGCATAAGAGTAGTACGGACTATTACAATCTTTCGTACTGACACAGGATACATTTATCGGACGGACAGCGGCTGGAAAGCGGAGAGCGATGGTAAGTTCGATTTCTCGTATCGTTATTTAAAGAGAAATCTTACTGATTTTAAAATAGAAGAAGAACCTTATGAGTTCCACCCAGGTGTTATAAACGGGTTGTTTAATGTCCGAAATATCAAAGATGCCCCATCTGTAAAAGCATATGTAAAAAAAGTTGATATTCAAGACACAGAATGGTATGTCGATGGAGTAAAAGGCCAGGAAGTGCAAAATAAATCAGGTGATAAAATACCAGATGATATAGAATGCTTAGGTGTATATTTCGATGCTGACGTAGAAATTGAAAACGTAGTACAAGGTCATAACAATAAAAGAGTAGTCTCAAAAAAAATACTAGGTTATGTACAGATAGCGCCTGCAGGAAAGCCATTGAAACCAGAGCAGTTAAAAGAATTAATTGCACTGCAGAATGACAGCATTGGAGGTGACCTTGATTGTGTGATCAATATCAATGGCAGTGATCAACTGATGCGCATCAATCGCTTTGATATAAATAACTCTTTTGATGTAAATGACAATCCTGTTTTTGTAATAGCCGCCCGTGGCAATGTCGCCCTTCCTAAAGCTGGCAGCTGGTCTGTGGTGCAGCATAATGCTGGCTCAGGCGTGGTGACTCCAATGGATGAAAATATAGCTGTACCACTCATTCGCACAGGAAAATGGATAAAAGAAAAAGTGATTGATCCATCTGTAGTAAGCGGCGAACTGTTACGCATTGCACATCCTGCAGAAGTGCTCCGACCGCCCTCTGATAAAACAATCAACTTTGGTTTTCTGCAAACGACATCTACTCAAAAAGCTTTATTTCTCACCCCGGCGTACGGCCTTGCACAGAAAAAATTATTAAGTAAAACTCCTCCGGTTTTTGCAGATGCCTACCGGCTGATGGAAGGCAACAGCATTTTTCCAAATATTGGAAATGCCATTAGTGATTTTGGTAAAGCGATGCCTATGCTCAACGGTAAAGACAGTGCAGGAAACACGGTCCAAGCTTTCGTAGAAAATACACTATCCGACGGAGGCACAAAAGTGCTGGAACTAATGGAGGTGCAAGTGAAAAAAGCCGGTGATGCAATAGTGGATCAGGGCATGAGCATGCTACAAAAAGGGGCAAACGGGGCAATAGATAAAGCATTGAAATTTGATGTGCCTTCTTTTGATATACCCTTAATAGATACAAAAACTTTAAAGATCTGCATTGAGTACCAAACCGTTAAAACTGTAAAAGAGGGCGACCCTCCCCCGCCGCCAGTCTCCAGCAAACTAAACTTTGATGTAGACTCTTTTTCAAATGAGTTGGGCAAACAATGGAAGAGCAGGTTGAACAACGTTGCCATGGTAGTAGACCTTGGAGACCTTGAAAGGTTGATGACGATCAAGGGAAACTTCGATTCAAAAAAAGGAAAAGAAACAGGTTATGAAGGAGGGGAGAATTCCGGATCAAACGGATTGCCTGTACCTGAAATAGAATTCAGCAAAGAGCTGCAACCCGTCATAGACATTTTGCAGATACTAGCTGAATTAAGTGCAGGAGAATATGGAGAAACAATGAAGAAAGGTTTGAAGATCGCCATGAGCAATAGCGGGGAAATATGGGAATATAAATTTGAAGCAACTAAGGACATTCCTGTGGTCCGTTTTCCACCATTAAAAGAAGCTTACGATAGTGCACAGACCCCACTAAAATTAGAAGCTTCTCTCGGTGTGGGTGTATATTTCAATGCAGCATTAAAGGTGACAACTGAGCCCGGTCAACTACTTCCAACTGCAGGAGCTTTTCTAAAATTTCATGGTGGATTAAGTGTGATGTGTTTCTCAGTGGGAGTTGGATCAATATATGCCGTCGGCACGGTAGATGTAAAAATTGCATGCGACACGAAGGTAGGACCTAACCTTACTCTTGCATTTGGTTTTGGAGTGCAGTTAGTTGTAAGCCTGCCGGTCGTAGGACATGCAAGCGTTACCTATATGATAGGAATTAAGATGTATGCGGATAAAGATAAAGTAATCATTACTGCACTGATGTTGTTTAGGGGTAATGCTGAATTAGTCGGGGGTCTTGTTTGCGTTACGATCAGTATTGAAGCAAAGGGGATAGTAGTAAGAGAAAATGATAAAACACAGGCTTCAGCCCAGGTAACATTTGCTTTGGACATCAGCATATTCATGGTGATTGATATCTCTTTTTCTAAAACATGGGGAGAGGACAGGCAGATCGCATGATTGTTTTTCCCAATCTTTAAAATATTTTAAATACTAACATGGAAGCAAAGAGAAGATATACGATAATGGTTTTTCCACAGGGTTTTAACGGAAAAAAATTAGCAGTAAATTTAGTTTTAATTCCGCGTAATCAGGATCCATTCAAGCCTTATCCAACCGGCTTAGCTGCACCACATGGTCTAGCAATTCCTTTTGCAGACCTCGTGCCTCAATTTGAAATAAAGGTGGTGAAGGGATTGGAAGAATGGCCGATCAGTAATGCAAGCACTCCTGCACATACACCTCAGGTACTACCCATCACCGTAAAAGAAGCTACAAACAAAAATGCATTGTTACAAGCCTTGGCTGCAGATTTCGGTGCAAGGATAAATAGCACCGATACGGATAAAGCAGAAGCAAATGAATTTGTTGTTAGTAAATATTTACCAGAAAGCTATCGGGAGGCGTTCAACTTTACTACACCCAGACATAAAAATGCAAAAACAGATGACAGTTATCATTGTGCTATAAGAAAGGATATAAAGAAAAAAGAAGATTGGAAAAACACAGATGATTTGAGCTGGGGACAGGTCTTTGCCCATATACTTCGCCAGCCAATACTGGCCAGAGCATGCGGCCTGATATATAGCGCAGAGGTAGCAGTGGATGCACATCCGGACTGGTTTAATAAAGGTGCTTATATCTATGCTGATATTGTAAATCCGGACTATAGAAGAATCCAGGATGAACTTTTAAAAGATGCGAATGGACCTTTCATAAAAAGATATGCTGCAAGACTGCCCAAACTTGTGGTGGATAAAAAACGCCCTGTGTTTGCGCCACTTTTGATCCCCGTACTTTATCAAAATGGAGTGGTGGATGCTGAACCACCTAACGCACCCTGGGATGCCATATTTTCAGAGATCAATGAATATAATGATGGCTTTGCTAAGATTGTACATGCAGCACAACCTGTAAGCAGCAATTTATTAAGTGAAAAGCAGGATGCAGCACATCCCGTAAACGATGTAGGGTTTCGCCTCGCCTGGGATGATGAACAAATTTTAATCTGGTATATACGCCAGCTTACACACAATCCCGACGAGCCGGGAAAAAGAATAGATGTTCCGCTGGGGGTGTATGGTTATCGCATAGATGTAAAAAAGGAAGGAGCAGCAAACTGGAATAGTTTAAACCTCGTGAAAAGCAAACAACAATATAAGATCGGCAATGCTACAGTAGGAAATGCTGCTAATGAAATGATTGAATTGCCTTACCAGGTCTTTCCCACTCAACCGGATAATGATACAAATGGCTCTTACTGGTTGCCTATGTATTTTACAAATTGGATCGGGAAAAGTCTTGTATTAAAAGACACAGATGCTGTAAAAATTTATAGAAATGATGAAGGGTTTGCTCCTTTGGGTGCTCCAAAGAACGTGTCACCTACTACCCTATTCGATGAAGTGGCTGCAGAGGCGAAACTCTTTTACGGCAACACTTATGAGTTCAGAGTTCGTATGATGGATATCAGTGGAGGCGGGCCGGTTGTCCAAGACGAACTTTTCAACAACGGCGCTTCACCAAATGCCAAAAAATTATTTAAGAGATACATTGCACCCGGACTTTGCATGATGCATAAGCCCGACAGCCTTCTGCATTCAAAAACCGAGTTTTTTAATGAAACAAAAGTTGGAGGTGAAAGCGTATTTGATGCAACTCCTTTTTTAAAAATAAAGCGGCCGCTACTTAGCTACCCTGCTGTTGTATTTACCGGCAAATACCAGGCAAAAGGATTAGACCCTGTACAGTTACTCATTAACTCGCCTCATGTTGAAACAGCACCAGATGGCAAGAAAAGTTTTACCCCTGCATTAGCCGATCCTGATGTGACGGAAGTAGAAATAAAAGTAGAGGTAGAAACGCTTAGGATGGACAATCTCTTAAGTAAAAGCGGAGATGAGAACTATATTACATTATACAGTACCACTCGAACTTTTCCAGATGATTTCGAGGCTGAATTGACAGTCCCAATTGTGTTCCGGGATGCTAAAGCTTTGAATCTTGGCAATCAAACAGATCCATTTGATGATAATACAATTAATAATATTGTCATCGATGGAATGACTGAAATTCCTTTACCGACTGCCCGAAAGGTTCGCATTACTGTAAGAGCTGTATGTAAAAGTCAAATCAATTATTTTGGTTTTGCGAATCCCGGCAATGCTGATCTGGACAGTCGCTACGGTACTACCACGCAGTTATTATTTTATAAAGAATCAGGTGCAGAACCTGAACTGTTTTTACCAAAAGAAAATGTGGCACCTATAAAAGCAATTTACCTTAAACCAGACCCGGATCTGATTACCGAAATCAAAGATGTAAAGGTCCATTACCAATTAGAAACTTCACATACATTACCTAATGTGGTGCAGAGGCTGGCACAACAGTTGGGTGTAGTGGCAAAAGGACTTACACTTTTAAGCAAAAAAGGTGAGCGTGTGATATTTGGTTGCAATAGTAAAATACAGCACCATTTAGCCCCTGACCAAAGCAGCATCACTTTTGCTTCTAAAGCCGATTTAACAAATCACTGGATTGGTTGCATTGTTTATCGTATTAATCGCGACTGGAGTTGGGATGCATTGGAAGATGTAAGTTTTACCATTTCCCGCAATAAAAAATTCCGTCATGATGCGGCTGAAGAAATGGAAATGCTAGCAGTGGGTGATATTGAAATGAAACATTATGCTTCATTTGAATCATTGATACCAGATGATTTCGGCATTATTAACAGGCACTATACCACATTAATATTTATAGATGCCATTGAACCAAAGACGGCACTTACCAGTGCAGGAGGGCAATTGCGTTTCCCCGATGAATTGGAAGTGGATTATGTCATCAAGCCCAGGTTTAAGAAAAAACACGGCAGCCCAATGGAATTGAAACCGGAAAAATTGTTGTTGCCTACTACCATTATCCCGGCCCAGGTTCCTAAGATCGTTAGTGTGGGACTTGCGTTTTCACCTTACCGAAAAAATGAAAAATATAGTGCAACAGAACCAAGACAAAGATATTTATGGGTGGAATTAGACGAACCTGTAAAGGATCCCCATGATACTTTGTTTTGCCGTTTACTAAAGTATGCTCCCGATCAATTGCTAAGCAGCAACAGGGAGAGGCCTGCAGAAAACATTCCAGATCTTCCGCTGCCCATCGATCCTGAGTATATACGAAGTATTACTCCGAATCAAACAGATGATATGGCCGGCTTAAGTGCGATGCAGGCAATGGAAAAAGCAAGTGGCAATGATGATATACACTACCTGCTGCCTTTACCTCCGGGGCTTCATGCTGAAAGCCCTGAATTGTTTGGGTTCTTTACTTATGAATTCAGAATTGGGCATGGCCACTGGAGCAATCTACCTGCGGGTAAGGACAATTTGTGGAGCACGGCAAATGGACGTTTCGGAAGACCGTTGAGAATAACAGGGATGCAACATCCTGCCCCTACTTTATTATGCAATGTAAACCGGGATATGGATAAAGTTTATGCAAGTGCCCCATACGCAAAAGCGGTGTTTGCCGGGAAAAATGTAACCTGTGACCCTCCACGTACCCAACTTCATTGTGTGTTGTATGCACAGGTAAAACAAGCCGATGGTTTGGAATTCCGCAATATTCTGCTCGATGAAAAAATGATGGTGCTGGTAAACCCTTTGCCTGAGAAGATTCATTCAGATGCAACCTTATTCGGGACTGTTGTACGCAATGACTTTCATGGTTGGACGGTTGAAAACCTTAATGAAGAAGCAAGAGCCAATGTGTTACTAACTGATCTAATTATGTTTAACGAAATAAGAAACCTTAAACTAGACAAGACTACGCAGGTAAAAGTGGCTAAGGTTGTGAAAGAACGTGCTGTAGGAAGAATGGTGAATCTTGATGCAGATACCTCGCGTTCTGTTTTACATGCTTTTGAAGAACCAAGTAATAAACCCTCCGCGGTCGGACCCATCGTCGCAGCATCTGGATTTACAAAAGCATCGTTGCTGGAGGGTGCTAAAG
>MWVX01000708.1_pt1 | contig 10836 bp, 10 predicted proteins | sample 1047311 | NCBI WGS metagenome assembly MWVX01 (sample SAMN06349984, study PRJNA376086) | soil metagenome | isolation source: MtG-4 sample Antarctic (ecotone) soil | place: Antarctica | collected 2015-01-13
TTACAAAGAGATTAAAGGTGATAGAATAGTCACATCAATAAAAATTCTTAACCAGGATGAAAGAATTACTGCGATTGCCACTATGTTAAGCGGTGAAATGCCTACCGCGGCCGCTTTTGAGAATGCACGGGAAATGATCCGGAATTAATGATTTAATTACGCAATGTGAAAATTGTACAATTGAGTCATTGAGAATTTTGAAATTTGGATAATGATTTTTTTTAAAAAAGTGCTGATATTGTTTTTAACGGTTGGCATTATGATAGCGGCATATTTGATTTCTGATTTTTGGAAATTAAAAATAAACCCTGGAAAATCCTTCTTTCATTACGCTTTATTTGTGATAGTGAATTTGTTTACAATTTTTGCTTTGATTTTTTTATTAAGCTTACTGCTCTTTATTTATAAAGAATTTTTTTTTAAATAATCCTTAACCTCATGCAGCTCCCTCCCAGCGGAGAAGGAGTTAGAAGAGTTTTTCTTTAAAAAATAAGAACACTATTTTTACCGCTGGATTTTCTTAATCATACATCTTACATCGTAAATCAGTTATCATGTCTTACAACTTATTAAAGGGAAAAAAAGGGATCATCTTTGGGGCGTTGGATGAAAAATCAATTGCCTGGAAAACAGCGTTAGCCTGCCATATTGAAGGTGCTGAAATATTATTGACGAATGCTCCTGTTGCTATGCGTATGGGTGAAATTAATAAGTTGGCTGAAAAAATAAATGCACCTGTAATTCCCTGCGATGTAAGCAGCAACGATGATATGCTTAATCTTCTTACTAAAACAAAAGAACACTTTGGCGGCAGTGTAGATTTTATTCTGCATTCAATTGGCATGAGTTTAAATGTAAGAAAGGGCAAACATTATACAGAAATTGACTATGGCTTTAATCAAAAAACATTAGATATTTCAGCAACGAGCCTGCACCGTTTGCTCGCAACTGCAATGAAGCTGGATGCAATAAATGAATGGGGAAGTGTTGTAGCGCTCACTTATATTGCCTCACAAAGAGTATTTCCTGATTATAATGAAATGGCCGATGCCAAAGCTTTGCTGGAAAGCGTTACACGCAGTTTCGGCTATCATTATGCCGTAAAAAAACATGTTCGCGTTAATACTGTTTCTCAATCTCCCACCAGAACCACTGCCGGCAGTGGCGTTAAAGGATTTGAGGGCTTTATAAATTATGCAGAAAAAATGAGTCCATTAGGCAACGCTTCTGCAGAGGATTGTGCCAACTATTGTGTAACACTCTTCAGTGATCTCACCAGGATGGTTACCATGCAAAATCTTTTTCACGATGGCGGATTTTCTTATACAGGCGTTACAAAAAGTGTGATTGACCAGATGGAGAAATAAAGTCTCTTTATGAGATCATATATATGGCACTTATTTCTTAAGTTTTTTTTGTTAAATAATATAATTACTTAAATAGAAGCCCGGTTACCTCGGCTGTGTTAATCCCTGCCAACAAATTTTTAACTATTCCGGCACTTGCTTTAGTAATTCAGCTAATTCTTTATCTGATAAGTTTTGCCTCTCAGATTTATCGTAAATGGAGAGTAAAAAGACGGTATTTTCCTCAATAACAATATTGGTAATAATTCTTGCTCCGCCACTTTTACCTTTTTCTTTTGAAGCAATAGCCAAACGTATTTTATAACAATCGTTTACCGGGAGGTGTGCCTTGCTTAGGATTCTGTTCTAAACTTTCAACGAGTTGAGAAAAGTCTTTTTTAAGTGAAGAAAATTTTTTTGCCAGGCGTTTAAGTTGCTTATCAAATGGCGGTATGGAAAGAACATTATAGCTCATCTAACAGTTCTTTAGCAGGGCGGGCTTTTAGTTTTCCCTTTCGTACCAGCTTAAGATTTTCAACTGCTTCTTTTATTTCTTCCATCAGCAAACTCTTTTCATCAGTAAGGAGTTTTGCCTTTACATAAGAAAGTCCTTTAACTACTTCCAGCAGGTGCACGGCTTTATTGTCTTTTATATCTAATAATACCTTCATTGTTTTCAAAGAGAATTAATCAGGTAATGGCTAATCTCGCAGTTTTACTTATGTCTAATCTTCTGCCACTACAGACAAAGAAAGTTTGGTTCATCCACTAACCGTAGCTTATTTAAACGGAGTGCATTATAAGTTTATAATTGTTGTAAATTTATAACCATACTTTTTTATTAATTCAAAACGCTACACATATGAAACCGTTCTTTTTGCTTTTTCTTTCAATAGCTTCTATTAATTCATGCGCACAGGAATTAGTTGATTCCAGGAAGCGGGAAATTGTTTTTCGTTCTATCAATGTTGTTCCCATGGATAGGGAGTTAATAAACAACAATCAGGATGTTGTAATAAAGAACGGAAGAATAACAGCAATAGGCAATACAGGAAAAATACAATATGGTAAAGATGCATTGGTGATTGATGCAAAAGGAAAATATTTAATCCCGGGGCTTGCTGAAATGCATGCGCACGTTCCACCTGTTGATCACCTGGAGCCGATGAAAGATGTGCTGATGTTATTTGCTTTAAAAGGAGTTACTACTATCCGGGGTATGCTTGGCCATCCCCGGCATCTTGAGTTGCGAAGCAAGATACAAAGCGAAGAAATTTTCGGCCCCCGATTTTATACATCCGGGCCTTCTTTCAATGGCAACAGTGTAAAAAATACTGAAACTGCCGCTGCTATGGTGAAACAACAAAAGCAGGCTGGCTATGATTTTTTAAAACTGCATCCGGGGCTTACAAAAGAAACATTTAATGCTGTTGCAAAAACCGCAAAGGAAGTAAATATTCCTTTCGCCGGCCACGTATCATTTGATGTAGGCGTGTGGAGGGCAATTGATGCAGGTTATGCAACAATAGATCATCTGGATGGATTTGTTGAAAGCCTGGTGCCTGGCATAGATACAATTACCGAAGAACAAAACGGATTATTTGGAATGTTTGTTGCCGACAAGGCAGATGTAACCCTGATCCCGAAATTAATGACTGCTCTTCGTGATCACAACATTTGGGTTGTTCCTACGCAGGCACTTGCTGAAAGATGGTTTGCTCCTGATAAAGATGCAGACGTATTGAGCAAAGAGCCGGAAATGGTATACATGTCGCCAAATACTTTGAATGACTGGTCAAAGGCCAAAAAAAATTTGATGTCCAATCCCAAATACAATGCTGCGGCAATAAAACGTTTTATTGAATTACGAAGAAAATTAATTTATGAATGCAATAAAAATGGTGTTGGATTATTGCTCGGTTCTGATGCGCCGCAGATATTTGATGTACCTGGTTTTTCTATTCACCATGAACTAAAGTATATGGTAGATGCAGGCCTTACACCTTATGAAGCATTGCTTACGGGTACAATAAATGTTGGCAGATTTTATAACAGACCGGATGATATGGGTATGATAAAAACCGGTGCCGTTGCTGATCTTATTTTGTTAAATGGTAATCCGCTTAAAGATATTGATCAAACAAAAAATATTGAAGGGGTGATGTTAGGAAACCGCTGGTTATCCAAAGCATACATTGATAAGGAGTTGAAAAAATTGATAAAAAATAAATAAGATTAAAAGATTAAAGCTTAGATAATGGGTAATAAAATAGCTCTTTGAAATAGATCTTATTAAACTTGATTGGTTGATGCCTGTTATAATGCTTATCTCTCGTATACTTTATAGCAAATTCAAAAACAGTAAGACTATAAAGTTGTTTCTTTCGTGTTTAGAATGAATACTGTTCCTGCCGGGTCCATTATCCAATGCATATTATCTGGTATTTTCTCCAATTCATCACAAGTATCTATTCCTTTTGATTTCAAGTATCTTGTTGCATTGTCAACGTCAGCAGTTTTTAACTCTAGCCAGGTTTCTGAATGTGTATAATTATCAACACAGTCAAGCCAAAGAATATTATTTCCAAACTTTACCTGATGAGTCTTTGAAACAGTTGGGTTTTCAATCGGCTTTTCTAATACTTCAAGCTTTAATATGTCCCGATAAAAAGTTACTGTTTCTTCATATTTAGTCTTTGGTATCTTGATGGCAATGTTAATGCCTCCTTCAAATTTGGTGTTCATATCCTGGTTTATTTATGCTATGGTTTAAAAAATACAGTAATGGGTTATAGTCGTTTATTGTCAGCTATTTTTTTGGTTTATGTCGCCATATAAAGCGAAGCCATTAATGTCTTCATTCTTTTAAAACCTCCGGGAAGCGGTCCCCTACAAGGTTTAATATTATGTTATGTTCAAGAAGCGCCTTTAGCCCAGAGAGCACCAGTGTAAAACCTTCTGTTGAATCAATTGCTTGTTTTACAATCTCATCCCTATCTCCGCTAAAGCCTATGTTTGTAATGCTTACGAAAGTTGTATTGTCTGCCCGGGGAGTAAATATCCATTCAACAGTTGTGGGCCATTCAATGAGAATTCGTTTATTTTCTTCAATGGCTTTTACAGCAATTTGTACTGAGGCATTATACATTTCCCAATCCCATTGAATTTCTTTACCCGCCTCCAATCTTCCACTGCTCTTAGTAAACCAAAACCTGGTCGTGATTTCTGGATTTACAAAAGCCTCAAATACCTCCGAAACCGGTCTACGAATAAGCATTTCTGCTTTTGCACATAGCATCTTTTTATCTACGTTCATATTTTTATTGTTTTTGTTTCGATATAATAGTTAAACGGTCAAATTGTAAGGCTACAAATTTAATTACAATGAGGCTGTTAGTGTCTGTTAAACGTCCCGTCTCCTCTATCCGTAACTGTTCGGTTATAAAACTATATAAAACTTTCTATTTACGAATACTCCAACTGCAAATCAGGCATGGTTTTATAAATACTTTATTTTTCAATCTTAGTACAATTTTTAACAGTAAAAAAGATTTTTTAAGTGAACTTTGATATTACTATAATTACCACTCAATCCTAAGTATGAAATACATTCTAATATCCATTCTTACTTGTTTTACAATGCTCTCTGCCATTGCACAGTTGGAAACTGAAAGAGGTGCAAGGCGCCAACAAAACGGGCATATTTATGGAAAGGTAATAGATGCTAAAACAAATAAAGGGTTTGACGCAGCTTCTGTACAAATAATCAAGAAAGTAGCTGACCCTGTTGGCAGGTCATCAAAAGATTCAATAATTGCCGGAATGCTTACTCCTTCAAACGGTAACTTTAGCTTTAACAATATTCCTTTTGGCGATTCGCTTAGACTGTTTATTACAGCTATTGGTTTTGGCACAGTGGAAAAGCCACTTCAGTTAAAGTTAAATTCTTCGATGGGAATGGATGGGCTTGAAAAAGATCTTGGAAATTTTAAGATAACCCAGGAGGCAAAGGTTTTGGAAAACATAACCGTAACTACAACACGTCCCGCATTAGAAATGGGCATTGACCGGAAAATATTTAATGTTGAGAAAAGTCTTACGGCGACTGGTGGCACAGCCATTGATGTGATGAAAAATATTCCATCGGTAACTGTAGACGTGGAAGGAAATGTGCAATTGCGAAATGCATCTCCGCAAATTTTTGTTGATGGGCGTCCTACCATTTTAACCCTTGACCAAATACCTTCTGATAATATTGAACGGGTAGAACTTATTACTAATCCATCTGCTAAATTTGATGCAGCCAGTACTGCCGGAATTATAAATGTTGTTTTAAAGAAAAACAGGAGGGTAGGGTTCAATGGAACTGCATCCGTTTCCGGCGGCTCCCCGGATATTCTTTCATCAAACCTTACTTTAAATTTAAGGCAGGGTAAGTTCAACTTTTTTGCCAGTGGCAATTATAATCAATCCGGCGGAAGAGCAGACGGTAAAACATTCAGACAAAATAAGAGTAATGGTGTTGTGCAAAATTACTTCAACCAATATTCATGGAATAACAGATGGAGAAAATTTACCTCTGCCCGTTTTGGGTTTGACTTTTTTCTTGACAATCGTAACACAGTTACCCTGTCTCAAAATTTAGTTAAAGGAAAGTTTACAAATGATGAAGAGCAGGACCAGGAATATTTAAGCAGCAGCAGAATATTAGAACGTACCGGCGAACGTTTTTCAGAAGGAAATTCCGGCTTCAACAGGAGCAGTACGCAATTAAATTATACGCATAAGTTTTCAAATCCCGGCAAGCAGGTAAGTGCAGATATTAACTATAATTCAGGTACAGGAGATAATCAAACTAACATAATTAACTCATACATGAATAATGATGGAACTCCTTATTCATTACCTAACCGGGTTCGCAATAGCGGAGATAATGATAATAGTCAGTTGACTGTACAGGTTGATTTCGTTAACCCGAAAGGTGAAAATGCAAAAATTGAAAGCGGGGTTCGCACATTTATTCAAAACAATGCCAGTATTTTTAACGCTTACGCTTTAGATCCGGCTGGCGCTGAAACAAAATTACCATTAAGCAATCATTACAAATTCAAAGAGGTGGTGAATGCTTTTTATTTAACCTATTCTAATAAGATCAATAAATTTTCTTATCAGGCAGGCATTAGGGCGGAGCAATCAAAATTTGATGGAGAACTCGTGGACAGAGGTGAAAAGTTTGGATATGATTATCCCGGTACTTTTAAAAATATTTGGGATGCATTATTTCCAAGTTTTTTTCTTACCAGAACTATCGGAGAAGGGGAAGATATACAAGTAAATTATACAAGGCGTATCCGTCGTCCTAACTTCTGGCAGCTAAATCCTTTTATTGATATAAATGATCCGGTAAATCTGCGGCAGGGCAATCCAGCCTTACGCCCTGAATACACTAATTCCCTTGAATTCAATTACAATAAAACGTACAAAAGCGGCAGCTTTCTTGGAGTGGTTTATTACAGAAACAACCAGGGTGATATTACTCAATATAGTGATACAATAACCGCTGCTCAATATCAGCAATTAAATAATGCAGGCATAGATCCCAATGCTATTTTAAATACTTTTATCAATGCCCAAAGCACAAACAGGTTGGGAGTAGATTTCACCTTGCAGCAAAATCTTACAAAAAATCTTGATATTGTTCCAAACTTAAACATGCAATATCGAAAAGTAAATGCCGTAGTAAATGATGTTAATTTAAGTAATGAAGGTTTTAGCTGGGAGGCAAAACTGATCACTAATTATAAAATTGAAGCAAAGAGATCATGGCTGTTCAATAACCTTGGTTTCCAGGTTATAGGCGAATATGAATCGCCGGAAGTAATACCGCAGGGAAAACGTAAAGAGCAATACAGTGTTGATTTTGCCTTACGTAAAGACATGTTCAAAGAAAAAAAGGGCACCCTTACATTTAGTATAAATGATGTTTTTAATACTAACCGGTTTGGAACTATTTACGATACTGAAACATTTTACCAGGATTCTTACCGCAGAAGGAACGTTAGAAGCTTTAGAATAACCTTTACTTATAAATTTGGAAATTCCAATTTCTCATTGTTCAAGCGTAGAGGGGAGCGTAATCAAGTCCGTGATGAGGATGATGAAAATGATAATGAAGAAAATTAAGCAAATAGTTTTTGTGTAAATAAAGATGGCATTTGGTAATTGAATAGTCAAAACAAATTAGCCTTGCAATTGCAAGGCTAATAATATAGATCAAAAAATGTTTTCAAAAAAGTAACACATTAAATTACTTTACTGCATCGCGGCTTATATTGACTCTTATATTGACCGCATTTTTTTTCCTCTTTATAAGTTTTCTCAATTACCTGTTGTTTAATAACAGGTTTCTTTTTATTAAGGTTGATAGGTATGCCCATTCTCAAATTCCAGCTTGAAGCATCTGATTCCAGAGTTGTCGTTGTTGATTTATTTCCTGATACTGTTGTAATGCTTTTCGTGTCAAGGTTATTACCCATGCCCTTTACATAATTTATACTAACATTAAATTTACTTAGCGCATTTTTGCCAAACTCAAAACCCACACCACTTATTAATGCAGTCTTCCAGTTACCGGCATTGTATTCGTAACTGGTTTGGGTGCCTTGAGATTTTGTATTTATTTCTGCAGATGGAGCAGAAGGTATGTATGCCACACCTAATGAAGGTTGAATACGAACCCATGAACGATTATCTTTAGATTTTGCTGCAGTTGCTTTATTCATTTTACTTCCACATCTTTTTCTTACCATATAACTTCCGCAACTTTTTCTTTCTGTATTTTTTTGGTAATTAGCTTTTGAAGATTTATTTGTGGAACCGGATTTTTTAAAGTAGATAGGTTTGGTGCTAACCTGGTATCCACCTTCTAAACGAAGCTGTGTATTACCTTTTGATGCCGAATAACTATTCATGCCGGTTTCAGGATCTGAAAAATTAATTTTAACAATTGACCGGCTCGTGGCTATTCCAAGAAAAGGACCATGCGCCTGCTTAAATTTATAATCAAGCCGAATGGCAGCTTGTGGTAATAGTTTTGCGGCGAGTGGTGAAAAAGAAGATCCTTCATTGAACTCGATTGAGGTTCGGAAGTTTTCAAAACCTAATTGTGGGAGAATGGTGAATTGTGCGTTCGCTATATAACCAAATATAACAAACAGGCAGATTAGAATTGTTGGTCTCATAATATTTAGTTTTTATGATATTAAATTAAGTTTTTTTCTTAAAATAAAAAATAAAATTATATGAGTGGTGAAAAATAAAATATCCGGAAAAGCGATGCATATTAGTTAAAAATATAATCCTCTGAATAATAGCAATTTGGAAGAATGGAAGCATCTTTTATAACAGCACATTGATGTCATGAAATTCAGTTGTTAATGATGTCTGGACTGCATGAGGACAAGATCAGGGTACAAAAATTTAAAGACATTTCTTTAATTTAATAGTTATGCGTCACCCTAATGGGCAGTACGTTCAAATTTGAGCATGACATGACAAGCCTCTACAACCCACCGCACATTACGGCACATTTGCAAGGCACACAAAGCCGACGCAAAAAAGCCAACCTTGCAAAAGAGCCGTAATTTTGCCAACACACTGCATACAGTTTAATATTCGACAAGACTACTGTAAACTCCACAAACAATGGTATCCACTATTTTGACAAGTCCGATTATCTTTGACACACAATGAGATTTTCTTTCTGATGCTTGCCAGTACTTTTACAAGTGTACACATTGCGAAACATTGCTCAAGCCAAAACAGGGAGATTGTTGTGTGTATTGTAGTTATGGCTCAGTAGCTTGTCCTCCAATACAAATGAATAAATCCTGTTGTGCATAATGTGTATAATATCTTAAATCAAAATGGACATATCAAACATAAAACCTCTCTTTCCAAATCTTGAAGAAGGCTTATACAACGAAATAGTTAAACACGGAACTATAAAAGAAGTAAAAGCAGGTGAAACACTATTACGTGTAGGACAAACAATTCGTTCAACAATGCTGATTTTAAATGGCGTTGTTAAGTTGTACAGAGAAGATGATGAAGGCAAAGAGTTTTTTATTTATCACCTTGATGCTGGTCAGGCGTGTTCGCTTTCTATGGTATGTGCTGCAAAGCACGAAACAAGTGAGGTATTGGCAAAAGCACTTACAGATGCTACAGTATTAGCCATTCCATTAGAGTTTATGGAACAATGGATGAGCAAATACAAAAGCTGGTACCAGTTTGTTATCACATCGTATCGCAATCGTTTTGAGGAGCTATTAAAAACAATTGATGCCATCGCTTTTTCCAACATGGACGAACGTTTGGAGGACTATTTAAAAAAGCAGGTAAATAAGTTAGGAACAAATTTAAAAATGACCCACCAGGATATTGCCAACGACCTCAATTCATCCCGTGAAGTAATAAGCCGCCTGTTGAAAAAAATGGAAGCAAAAAATTGGGTTGTCATCCACAGGAACTCCATAGAGTGGATTAAGAATTAAATAGCCTGTGTGACTTATATCACGATAGCAGCAATTAATTGCCATCAATTTTGCAGCTATGGAAATAGCCGGATATATAGCTTCATTATTTATTGGTGTGTCATTAGGTTTAATTGGTGGTGGCGGCTCCATTCTTACAGTACCCGTATTAGTTTATTTATTTGGCATTTCTCCCACATTAGGTATTTCTTATTCCTTATTTGTTGTTGGTTTTACAAGCCTTATAGGTGCTTTTAATAACTACCGGAAAGGTTTAGTCAATTTCAAAACAGCCCTGCTTTTTGGTGCATCTTCCATCACAACTGTATTCATTACACGTAAATTTATTATTCCTCATGTTCCCGATGTATTTTTTACAATTGGTTCGTTCCAGGTTACACATGCGTTGTTTGTAATGGTGGTATTTGCTGTTTTAATGTTAGCGGCTTCCATTTCTATGATACGAAATAAAAAAGCACCTTCTGATGAAAACAGCACTTCAATAAAGAAGCCGGTTCTTCTGTTGTTCTATGGTATTCTTATCGGATTGGTAACAGGTTTTTTAGGTGCCGGCGGCGGATTTCTACTTATTCCAGCCCTGGTAATATTAATGAAGTTGCCAATGAAGGAAGCAATAGGAACTTCCTTACTCATTATTTCCCTCAACTCTCTCATTGGCTTTGTGGGGGATATAGGTCGTCATCCAATTGATTGGAAATTTTTATTCATCATTACGACCATTGCCATTGCAGGTGTATTTGCAGGTGGGTTTTTTAATCAAAAAGTAAACGCTGAAAAACTTAAAAAAGGTTTTGGATGGTTTGTACTGATAATGGGGATATATATACTTGCTAAAGAAATCTTCTTATAAATCTTATGTGACAATTATCACCAGTATACTTCAATAAACAAATGAAATTTGCAATATCAAAAACAAAGTATAATGAAGGAGACAT